>PPYE01293165.1_pt1 | contig 61022 bp, 76 predicted proteins | sample 1559881 | NCBI WGS metagenome assembly PPYE01 (sample SAMN08240022, study PRJNA423297) | Human gut metagenome, whole genome shotgun sequencing project. | reverse complement strand
ATAATCCTCCTTAGCTCAGTCGGTAGAGCATGCGGCTGTTAACCGCAGTGTCGTTGGTTCGAGTCCAACAGGGGGAGTTCGTTTTTCGGACCTAGAACCGAGAACAAAAATATCTGGCTCCATGGTCAAGCGGTTAAGACACCGCCCTTTCACGGCGGTAACAGGGGTTCAAATCCCCTTGGAGTCACTTCCTTTAAGGAAACAATTAAATTTGGTGCCATAGCCAAGTGGTAAGGCAAAGGTCTGCAACACCTCTATCCCCGGTTCAAATCCGGGTGGCACCTCTACTAAAATCCAGGAGTTTATCCTGGATTTTTTATTTATTCTTATAATCCTTATAAATCCTAAGTGATAACGTTTTCATAAAATAGACAAAAAATGCAGAAAAACTGTAAGATTCCGGTCAAAAGACCGCTGAATCCTGCAGCTTTTTTTATTTAAATGACATCGTTTTCAGAATTTGAGATTCCTTTCTTGTAACAAATCGTCCATCCAATGAAGATATTCTTAAAGAATATGCAGATGTTTTTGACTTGAATGTTAATCTTGTGACCATTGACGACTTTGGCGGATGGGACAAGGCACAGGAAACTCACTTTGCAGATGGTGGTGTATTCGATCAGATTTATGAAGAGTAAAGAAGAATCCTGCCGGTATAAAATACTCCCCTGAAGACAGCAAGATCGCTACACCAGGGGAGCTTCATCTAATAACAATAGATTAATTTATATATTTGAAATGTGAAACAAATTTATCCTTCATATACAATTTTTCCATTGCAGATCGTATAATGGATTTTTCCATATAATTCATATCCTTTAAATGGGCTGTTGGAGGCTTTTGATGCGAAGTCTGTGACAGTCCATTTTTCATAAGGATCAAAGATAACAAAATCGGCTGGTGCATTGACCTGAATCACCCCTCCTGGAAGCTTATAAAGAAAGGCTGGATTGCAGGTCATTTTCTCGAGAAGTTCCATCAGAGAGAGGTATCCCTCTTTTACAAGTGAAGTAATTCCAAGTCCAAGCGAGGTTTCCAGTCCGGTGATACCACTGGGCGCTTCGGTCAGCGGTTTTGCCTTTTCTTCTTCGCTGTGTGGAGCATGATCAGTGGCAATAAGATCAATTGTGCCGTCTTTAAGGCCATGAATGATTTCCTGGCGGTCTTTTTCTGTACGGAGAGGTGGATTCATTTTTGCAAGAGTGCCGTGTTCCAGGAGTGCACCTTCAGTTAATGTAAAGTGATGAGGGGTTGCTTCAGCGTGGATGTCAGCACCGAGTTTTTTGGCAGTGCGGACAAGTTCTACAGAATTTCCAGAACTAATATGCTGAATTACAACAGTAGCACCACTTCGAAGGGCAAGCATACAGTCCCGTGCAACCATCACTTCTTCTGCAATGGCAGGTGAACCGATAACACCGAGTTGGGCAGAAGTTTCACCGGCGTTAATACCGTTATTGGTAATAAATGCTTTGTCTTCTTCATGGAGGCTGATCGGCATATGAAGTGCAGCTGCTTTTTGCATGGCTTCATAGCAGAAGGTGGCGTTAAGGAGCGGAATTCCATCATCAGTAAATCCACAGGCACCAGCATCGGCAAGAGCATCGAAATCCGTCATTTTTTCACCGTTTAAACCATAGGAAACGGAAGCGGTCTGATAAATATGTATATTTTCCACTTTGGCACGATTCAGGATATCGTTAAGGGTATCTACAGAGTCTACTGTTGGTTTGGTGTTCGCCATACAGATGACGGAGGTAAAACCACCCTTTGCAGCGGCAAGAGAACCGGTATGAATATCTTCTTTATAAGTAAGTCCGGGATCTCGGAAATGAACATGAGTGTCGATGAGTCCCGGAGCAATTGTAAGGCCGGACAGATCAAGGATTTCTTCACCAGTTTCAGATGTAAGATCTTTGGCAATTTTCGTGATGATTCCGTTTTCGATACGAATATCCATAAACTCGTTTGTCTTAGTTGTCGGATCAATAAGATGTCCGTTTTTTAAAAGCATAAGCTTAACCTCCTGACAGAAAAAATGAATGAAAGCAGAAAGTTACAATCTGTTTTCATATTGACTTAATATGAGTATAGAAGAAACCGGAGAGCTTTGTCAAGTCGGCAAAACCCTCCGGTTTGGGAACCTTGGTTATGAAATACTATTTATTGGAGATTCATTTAAAGGTCGATCATATCAAGATGTTGTTCTTTGATATTGTGTTTTTTGGCATAGCCAGTAAGAATCAGTGTCAGAGCACCATCGCCGGTTACATTGCAGGCTGTTCCGAAGCTGTCCTGAAGAGCAAAGATGGTAAGCATCAGAGCAGTTCCGGTTTCATTGAATCCAAGGACACCGGTGATGATACCAAGAGAGGCCATAACAGTACCACCGGGAACACCAGGGGCTCCCAAAGCAAAGATTCCGAGAAGCAGACAGAACAGAACCATAGTTCCTGGAGCTGGAATGGAGCCATACAAGATTTTGGAGATTGTCATACAGAAGAATACTTCTGTCAGAACTGATCCGCAGAGGTGGATATTTGCAAAAAGAGGAATGCCAAACTGCACCATATCTTTACGAAGCGGTTTGGCTTTGCCGGCACACTGTAATGCAACTGCCAGAGTTGCGGCTGAGGACATGGTTCCAACAGCAGTCAGGTAAGCAGGACCATAGTTACGTACAACTTCCCATGGATTTTCATGAGAATAAATACCTGCAAGAACATACAGAAGTGTCATCCAGATAAAATGTCCGATTAGTACGATTACAATAACTTTGAGAAAAACAGGAAGCTGTTTGGTGATAGAACCTTCGTAAGCCAGTCCGCAGAAGGTCAGTCCGATAAAGAAAGGAAGTACCGGAATGATGATCTTGGACACAATAGAAAGTACGATCTTCTGGAATTCATCAAGAAGACCTGTAATAAGTTTTGCCTGGTTCCAGGTAGCTGCAAGTCCTACCATGATGGAGAAAACAAGTGCACTCATTACAGACATGATCTGCGGAATAGAGAGCTCAAATACAACTTCCGGAAGTTCCTTCAGTCCGTCTACGTTTGTAACGATAGAAAGGTGTGGAATCAGTGTATAGCCGGCAGCAACAGAGAACAGAGCTGCACCGATGGAAGAAACATAGGCGATAACAAGAGCCACACCAAGCATACGGGAGGCACTGTTACCGAGTTTAGTGATGGAAGGTGCGATAAATCCAATGATGATCAGTGGTACACAGAAGTTGATCAGCTGACCAAGGATGTATTTCAGAGTTACAACAACATTCAGGATTCCCATAGCAATGGAATAGGAGTCGGTGCTGCTTAAAATAAGACCTGCAATAATACCAACGATAACGCTTACTAGAAGTTTAAATGGAAGGCTTGTAAAAAAACTGGTTTTTTTCATTTTATAAATCCCCCTGTAAAAGTTTATAAGTTACGTTTTATTCCGTTATAGTAACGGCTATGTTTATGTTTCAGCATCCCTGATTGATATCTGCCCGGTCAATCATGACATTGAGAATTTCAGTATCGGTAGAACGCATACCGACACGTCCGATATAACCCATACTTTTGATTGTTTCTTCAATATCATCCTTGATGATACCCTCACCAGGAAGAAAGCTCTTGTTCTGTATACTGAGCTGAAAAGCCATCAGAGCAGCGTCAACAGAAGAAGCAATCTTGGCTGCGCAGGAGGGTTTTGCTCCATCGCAGACGATGCCACCTACATTTCCGAGTGTATTGATAATAGTCAGAGATACTTGCTGATAAGTACCTCCATACATGTATGTGATACCGGCGCCGGCACCACATGCAGCGCTGACTGCACCACAGTATGCGGAAAGACTTCCTATATAATATTTCTGATGAATGGCAATCAGATTGCTGACGACGAGAGAACGACAGAGCTTTTCATGTGATACTTCCCATTCATCGGCAAATACGATGACCGGGAGAGAAACAGTCATTCCCTGGTTACCACTTCCAGAGTTGATAACAACTGGCATGGAGCAGCCTCCCATACGTGCATCACTTCCGGCTGCAGCCCGGGCACAAGCTCTTGTGGTGACACTTTTGCCCCATACATGCATTAGAGTTTTACCAATCTGTGCACCATAGTTGTTATCCAGCCCTTCCTGAGCAATTGCAGAGTTCAGTTTAATCTGACGGTCAATGATCGGCTGTACGTCTTCTATTCTGACCTGATCAGCAAAATCTAGGATGTCCTTGACTGTAAGTTTAGATTTGTCTATGACAGTTTTGCATTCTGCCTGATATGGATTATCCAGAATAACTTCACCGTCTTTTTCAATCCTGGTAATGTTGGTGTGCTGGTGCTCAATCGTAACAGAGGCGAAATGATCACCTTTGATTACTTTGGCAGTGATGTAGAGGTTGTCTACCCCTTCGACCAGAGAGCAGGAACAGACATGCTGTTTGACCAGTTCTCGGGTTCTGGCAATGTCATCTTCTGTGATTTCGCTTAAGACTTCAAGAGCCTTGTCAGCATTTCCACCAACGATGCCGAGGATTGCCGCTACATCGATTCCTTTCAGACCGCCGGAGTTTGGAACAGTGACACCTTTGACATTCTTAATAATGTTACCACTGAGACTCATATTTACAGAGTCAGGAAATTCTCCGAGGACCTGATGTGCTTTTGCTGCTGCGTATGCAATCGCAATCGGTTCTGTACATCCAAGAGCAGGGACAAGTTCCTGTTTTAGGATGTTCAGATAGTTTGCATATAATGCAGAGTTCATTTTTAATGTGCTCCTTTCCTGAGATAACGCAAATGCGTTTGTGCAATCAGTATATCTTGTTTTGGAAAAGAAAACAATAAATTATGCAAAATAACAAGAAATAAAACTGATTAAATAAGTATGTATTTTGAGGAAACATGATATTTATAAAAAATAATTTATTCGACAAAAAAGTTCTTTACATTTAAAATTTTCTATGATAGAATAATCAACTGTGTGATATATTTTTCATATCCTTGCTCTCTGATATACAGGCAGAGGGCCATGAAGACCATAAGGAGGTAAGAAAGCATGAACAAGTACGAATTAGCATTAGTTGTGAGCGCAAAAGTTGAAGACGAAGTTCGTGATGCAGTAGTAGAGAAAGCTAAAAGCTACATCGCTCGTTACAACGGAAACGTCACAGAAGTAGAAGAATGGGGTAAGAAGAAATTAGCTTACGAAATTCAGAAAATGCATGAAGGCTTCTACTATTTCATTCAGTTTGAAGCAGACGCACAGTGTCCGGCAGAAGTAGAAAGACATGTACGTATCATGGACAACGTATTAAGATACTTAGTCGTTCGTAAAGACGCATAATCTTTTTACAGATGGATTTTAGAAAGCACCATTAAGAAACCCGTTCACTCACTATGAAGAAAGAGGTATTTTAATGAACAAAGTAATTTTAATGGGACGCTTAACAAGAGATCCTGAGGTGAGATATTCCGCAGGAGAAAATGCACTGGCAATTGCTAGATACACATTAGCGGTAGATAGAAGATTTCGTCGTGACGGAGAAGCAACTGCAGATTTTATCAGCTGTGTTGTGTTCGGACGTGGCGCGGAATTTGCAGAGAAGTACTTCCATCAGGGAATCAGAATTGTAGTAAGTGGTCGTATTCAGACCGGAAGCTACACAAACAGAGATGGCCAGAAAGTATATACTACAGAAGTTGTAGTTGAGGAACAGGAATTTGCCGAGAGTAAAGCTTCCAGTGACAGCTATGCAGCATCACATCCTCAGCAGAATGCAGCACCGGCTCCGTCTATGCCGAGTCCGGGGGCAGCAAGCGCAGACGGCTTTATGAATATTCCGGATGGAATCGACGAAGAACTTCCATTTAACTAAACTGAAAGAAATAAGAACAGGAGGAAACCATCATGGCTTACAATAGAGGCGAAAGACCGGACTCTCCAATGAAGAGAAGAGGCGGACGCAGAAGAAAAAAAGTTTGTGTATTCTGCGGTAAAGAAAATAATGAAATCGATTACAAGGATGTAGCAAAACTCAGAAAATATGTTTCTGAAAGAGGTAAAATCCTTCCAAGAAGAATCACAGGAAACTGTGCAAAACATCAGAGAGCTCTGACTGTTGCTGTTAAGAGAGCACGTCATCTTTCCATGATGCCATATGTTCAGGACTAATCTGATCGATATAGCTTATTGAAGTTTGGGAGCTGTGTCCGGATTGCAGAATATGCTTTCCGGACGTAGCTCTTTTTTTAGTTTGTGGGAAATATCTGGCATAATTCATGGATATCTGGTATAATAAAAGGCAGCGTTTAAATAACTAAGAAAAAGAATGGTAAAGAGTGTTATGAGTGGAAAATTAAAATTAAAAGGCCATCTGAAGCATTTAGCCCGCTGGCCACTGTATTTGTCCGTTCTGCTGATTGCATTGAACATTCTGGTATATGTGATCAACATCAAAGCAGGTGTGGTTGTCACGATGGGAAACGTCCTTTATCTTGTGGCAGCGATTACACTTCTGTTTTATCACAGACCATTGATGTTTAATGATCTGATTGCTTTTGCCAGCCAGTATGAGTTTCTGGAAAAGAAAGTACTCGAAGAACTGGCACTTCCATATGCAGTGATGGATATGCAGGGGAGAATGATCTGGTCAAACAGAATGTTTTCTCAGCTGACGGGAAAAGATCCGTTTTACAGAAAGAATGTCAGTACGATCTTTCCGGATATTACAGCGAACAAACTTCCGGGACATGATGGAAAAGATATCACAGAAGTCAGTACCCAGTTTGGGGACCGCATTTATCGTATCTCTATGCAGAAAGTTTTTCTGGGAGAGTCTGTTGCACCGTCCAAACTGCTGATGGATATTCCGGAAGCAACGAGTCTTATTGCAATGTATCTGTACGATGAGACTGAGTTAAAGGAATATATCCAGGCGAATGAAGACAATAAACTTGTTGTTGCTCTTGCATATCTGGATAATTATGAAGAAGCACTGGAAAGTGTAGAAGATGTCAGAAGATCGCTTCTGATTGCTCTGATCGACCGTAAGATCACGAAATATTTTTCCAATTATGATGGCCTGGTTCGAAAACTGGAAAAAGATAAATATTTTCTGATCATGAGGCAGAGTTCGCTGGAAACGTTGAAGGAGCAGAAATTCCATATCCTTGATGAAGTAAAAACTGTTAATATCGGTAACGAAATGACAGTGACTTTAAGTATTGGTATCGGTCTGAATGCTGCAACTTATCTTCAGAACTATGAGTATTCACGTATTGCCATTGAAATGGCACTTGGACGTGGCGGAGATCAGGTTGTTATCAAAAACGGTGACAGCATTACTTATTATGGTGGTAAGGCCCAGCAGATGGAAAAGACTACCCGTGTCAAAGCCCGTGTCAAAGCACAGGCGCTGAAAGAGTTCATGAGCACTAAAGAACGTGTTGTTGTTATGGGGCATAAGATCACAGATGTTGATGCTCTGGGCGCGGCTATTGGTATTTATCGTGCAGGTAAGACACTTGGCAAACCGGTACACATTGTTGTAAATGACCCATCTACATCCATACGTCCGCTTATGGCTGGATATATAAATAATCCGGACTATGAACCATCTATGTTCATTGACCGGAACCAGGCAATGGAACTGGTAGATGACAATACGGTAGTGGTTGTTGTTGATACAAATAAGCCAAGCTATACAGAGTGCGAAGAACTTTTGTACATGACAAAGACAATCGTGGTTCTCGACCATCACCGAAGAGGCAACGAAGTGATCCAGAACGCGGTATTATCCTATGTAGAACCATATGCATCTTCAACATGTGAAATGGTAGCTGAGATCCTGCAGTATTTCTCGGATGATCTTAGACTTCGTAATATTGAGGCAGATTGCATTTATGCCGGTATTATGATAGATACAAACAACTTCATTACACGGGCCGGTGTGCGTACATTTGAGGCCGCCGCATTCCTGCGTCGTTCCGGTGCGGATATGACCAGAGTGCGTAAGATGCTTCGTGATAATATTGATTCTTATAAAGCAAGAGCGGAAGCTGTTCGAACAGCAGAAATCTACAGAGGATGCTTTGCTATTGCAAAATGTCCGAGTGAGGGACTGGAAAGTCCGACAGTTGTCGGTGCACAGGCGGCAAATGAACTTTTGAATATTGCCGGTGTAAAAGCATCATTTGTACTGACCACATATAATAAAGAAGTTTATGTCAGTGCCCGTGCAATCGATGAAGTTAATGTACAGGTAATGATGGAAAAACTTGGCGGTGGCGGACATATTAATATTGCCGGCGCACAGGTAAAACGTCCGATTGACGAAGTACAGGATATGCTGAAAGAAATTATAGATGAGTTGTATCAGGAGGAAAAAGGCAAGAAATGAAAGTAATTTTATTAGAAGACGTAAAGGCACTTGGAAAAAAAGGCGCCATTGTAAATGTAAGTGACGGATATGCAAGAAATATGATTCTTCCGAAAAAACTGGGAGTAGAGGCTACTCCGAAGAATCTGAATGACCTGAAACTTCAGAAAGCCAATGCAGAAAAAGTTGCACAGGAAAATCTTGAGTCAGCACAGGCATTTGCAAAAGATCTTGAAACAAAAGAAATCATTCTGACACTGAAAGTAGGAGAAGGCGGAAGAACTTTCGGATCTGTATCTTCCAAAGAAATTTCAGAAGCAGCCAAAGTTCAGCTTGGGCTGGATATTGATAAAAAGAAACTTCAACTGCCAAGTCCGATCAGAAATCTCGGTGTGACACAGGTTCCGGTGAAATTGCATCCTAAAGTAACCGGAAGTCTGAAAGTATGGATCAAAGAAGCATAAGTAAGGAGAATCTGCTATGGAAGAAGCGCTGATAAAAAGAATACCGCCTCACAGTATTGAGGCAGAGCAGTCTGTCATCGGCGCCATGCTCCTTGACAGAGATGCGATTCTGATTGCATCGGAAATCCTGACAAGTGATGACTTTTATCAGAATCAGTATGGCATTATTTTTGATGCAATGGTAGAGCTTTGTAATGAAGGGAAGCCGGTTGATCTGATCACTCTGCAGAATCGACTGAAAGAAAAAGATCTTCCTCCGGATATCAGCAGTATGGAATATGTACGAGAGCTTATTGAAGCAGTTCCTACTTCTGCCAATGTGAAGTATTATGCCAACATTGTAAGTGAAAAAGCACTTTTGCGTCGCCTCATCAAAGCGACAGAAGATGTTGCAAATACCTGTTATCTGGAAAAAGAAAGTACAGAGATGATTCTTGAAGAGTCGGAAAAGAAACTGTTTAATATTCTGCAGAGAAGTATTGGCGGGGATTATGTACCGATTCAGCAGGTTGTGTTGAATGCAATCAACAACATTGAGAAGGCATCCAAACTGAAAGGCAGTGTAACCGGTATTCCGACAGGATTTATCGATCTGGATTACAAGACGTCAGGTATGCATCCGTCAGATCTGGTTTTGATCGCGGCACGTCCTTCTATGGGTAAAACTGCATTTGTTCTGAACATTGCACAGTATATGGCATTTCGTAAAGATGTTACGGTTGCGATATTCAGTCTGGAAATGTCAAAGGAACAGCTTGTAAACCGACTTCTGGCGATGGAGTCGCATGTCGATTCACAGAATATGCGTACCGGCAATCTGAAAGATGAGGACTGGACAAAGCTGGTGGAAGGAGCGGATATCATTGGACGTTCCAACCTGATCATTGATGATACACCGGGAATCAGTATTGCGGAAATGCGATCCAAATGTCGAAAATATAAACTGGAACATAATCTTGGAATCATTATGATCGACTATCTTCAGTTGATGAGTGGCAGTGGCAAAAGTGATTCACGTCAGCAGGAAATTTCTGATATCTCTCGTTCGCTTAAGGCACTTGCCAGGGAACTGAGTGTACCGGTCATTGCACTGTCGCAGCTTAGTCGTGCGGTTGAACAGAGACCGGATCACAGACCGATGCTTTCGGATCTTCGAGAGTCTGGTGCGATTGAGCAGGATGCCGATGTCGTTATGTTTTTGTATCGCGATGATTATTATCACAAAGATACAGAGAAGAAAGATATTGCAGAAGTAATCATTGCCAAACAAAGAAATGGTCCAATCGGAACGATTGAACTGGTATGGCTGCCAAGATATACACAGTTTGTAAACATGAAGAAATAATAAAAAAGCAGAAAGCAGGTATCTACCGAAGAATAAACATAGTTCTGAGGTGGATGCCTGCTTTTTTGTCGAACGTTTTTTGTTGAATTCGTAAGGGTTACTTTTTATAATAAAATGTAATGAAGTTCATAAGGAGGTGCATGATGGAGACACGATATACAGTCAGACAGGCGGTGGAAATGACTGGAGTCAAGTCATATGTCCTGCGATACTGGGAAGAGGAACTGGAACTACAGATTCACAGAAACGAATTGGGACACCGTTATTACACCGGATATGATATTCAACTTTTTTTGAATATTAAAGAACTGAAGAAAAGAGGATTGCAGCTTCGGGCAATCAAGAACCTGATCCCTCAGATAACAGCATCTATGACCGGATTTGGAGAAAGTGCATCAACACTTCTGGAAGGAGAAGTCATAGATCATGCTGAAGTAAAAACAGACAGGGATTTAAAAGAAAAAATATCCCAAAAAGACGAGGGGAAAAATGATAAGATCTTAGAATTTCAGGCGATTCTTGAAAGACTGATCACGCAGGAACTGAAGGCACAGAATGAAGATGAAGAAAGATGCAGATCGCTTGATTATGCGATACGCAGACAGCAGCTTGCACGAAAAGAGGCAGCAGCTGCTGCTGAGAAAAAATCTGGACGAAGGCACCGGGATAAGTAACGGAATATAAAAAAGCTGCAGCAGACGCTGCAGCTTTTTGGTTGATATGAATGAAATTATTCAGCTGGGTGAATAGCTTCTGTAGGACAGGCATCAGCGCATGTTCCACAGTCAAGGCAAGCATCAGCATCGATTTCGAAATGCTCTGCACCTTCAGAAATTGCTTCAGCTGGACATTCAGCTGCGCATGTTCCACAGCTTACACATTCGTCAGAAATTACATATGCCATTATAGTATCCTCCTTTATTCTCGTTAGTACCCTTACAGGTTCTATATCGTTATTCTAATATATATCTTTATGGATTACAAGTATAAAATTGTGAACAAGCAAAAAAATCGATATTTTTGGTTGACCGCTTCTAACTTTTATATTATAATAAATCATAGTCGGGAATTTTAAGAATTCCATATTAAAGGAGGCAATTTACAATGGCAAAAGTTACAAAAGACATGCTGATTGGCCAGTTAATTACTTTAGATCCTAATATTGCACCAATTCTCATGAGAGCTGGTATGCACTGCCTTGGATGCCCGTCTTCACAGATGGAATCTCTGGAAGAAGCAGCTATGGTTCATGGAATGGACGTAGATGTTCTGGTTCAGCAGATCAATGATTTTCTTGGTGAATAAGCACGGATTTACCGCATAAAAAAGACTGGCTTTCGGGCCAGTCTTTTTTGCATTTTATAAGTCATGGTGTTTATCAAAGCTGTGTAAGTTGCTGAAGGGCACTGGAAGAAATCAGTTCTCCATGTTCCTTCAGATGAGCTTCACCGGCTGCGGAAAATGCTCTGCCAGATCCATATTCAGAAAGAATATTGCAAACTTTGTTGAATTCTTCTGGTGAGTATTCAGACTGATGAAGGACAAGCTGGTAACGACCGTCTGAAGAATCTTTATAAAGAGTATTTTTGCCTGTGAAAAATCCATTCAGACCGTGTGCAGCAGCGATGACATCATCCAAATGATAGAAGCTGAACAACCGGATCAGATCAACTGTCGGTGTTTCAGAAGAGGCAGCAGATTTCTCAGAAGTTTCTTTCTGATTGGCCTGCTTGCGAGTAGTACCTTTCATTTTTGCCTCACATATTTTCTGGAAGATATCAATAATGTTGTCTGCTCCGTCAAGTTGAAGTGGTTCTGCCTGAGCATTATCCTTATATGGTGAAAATTTGGAAAAACGAGTATCCAGTTCTTCCGGATCTTCTACTTTAGTAACGATGAGGATGACACTGTCCAAATTGACCGGGATTGCTTCGATCATGAGAGGAATATTATCAGCCTCAAAACCGAACTGTATCTGTGCCTGCTGCATCATATCGCGGAAAAGCTTTTTTGCCTTTTCGGAACCATAAGCCAGCTCTTTGAGATTAACCTGATGGCTTTCGAGATCTTCTCGGGTTAATGTACAGCGGATTTGATTTTCATTGATTTTTTCTATTTTCATTATGATCACATCCTATTCTTATGCACCTGTCTCTGCTATATTATATGAAAATATCAGAACGACAGGCTATATAGTCCATGACTTATTAATATGACATATTATATACCACAATCATAGAAAATGTAAAGAAATAGAACCTGTCTATTTATAAAATATTTAGAAATTAATTGGGAATTTTTAGATAAAGTGCTAAAAAGGCTTGCATAAACAAAGGAACTCTGTATAATGAGGAATAAGAAAAAATATTCGTCATATAGCTGAAGAACAGATTAGAAGCAAAACTTACACAATACATTTTCCTTCCATATCATTGCCGGTAATACAACATATCATACAGCGTTCTTGCTGGGGCAGTGTGGAAATCCCACCATAAGATTAAATTCAATTATACGGAGGATTATTTTTTCTTGAACCTATCAGGTGTTTTCTAAAATCAATTTCAGGAAAGGAGGGCCGAAAAAAATAAAATATGTCACACAGTAAATGCAGTAAAAAGTCATTGAAACCTTTGAAGGATGAATTAAAAGATTATCGGAAACAAGGTGTCAGACTTTTTCTGAATGGAAATCCCAGTACACCGAAATGTATTGCGAAAGCCTGTATGATCGCAGAAGACGGTGGTTACATGAGGGATTATACTGCAGATGAAGAAGGCAGGATTGCAAAAGTGAACTTTGAACATATCAGGGAACTTCCCAAAAACAGAAGATGATAAATACCTGCTTTTATATACATAAGATGATTGCAGCGATTTTCCGGTACAAGTGCAGTTTCCCCTCTCGTACTTAACCAGACCGGAAAATCCTGCACAAAATTAAAAAGTCTGAGGTAATGATTCTGTACAGGAAATATTTGAAAATTTATAATTAGTTAAGACATTATATAGTAAAGCATGTTATAATAAAAAAGTATATGTAATAATCAGGTTACTGAGAATAGCGTAAAAAGTGTTACGATACGTAAGAAAAAAAGAAGCGCAACACAGAATGGTTACAGATCTTATCTGAAATTAAAGGGAGAAACAGATGAAGCATCAGGCAAAAAAACAAACGAGAAGTCAACACATGCCTGTCGTAATTGTCTGCATATTGATTTTAGTGCTGGCAGTTATGGGGCTGGGAATGCATTTTATTAAGAAATATATTCCTACAAAAGAAAGAATGAATCTTACAGAATATTATGGACAGCCCGGAGATGGGGAAATGGCAGTTGTTCTGGGAACTGAAATCATGGAAGAACGCGCATTGATGTCAGGAGATCAGATATATCTTCCACTTGATATGGTAAATACATATCTGAATCAGAGATATTACTGGGATAGTGCTGACCAGCAAGTACTTTATGCGACACCTTCTGAATTGCAGTATTATCCGGCAGCAGAGAGCGGAGAAGGCGATGTATGGCTGAAGGATGGAACAGTTTATCTGCGTCTTGGTTTCGTGCAGAAATTTACAGACCTGGATGCCTATGTATATGAAAATCCGAACAGAGTTGCAATCCAGTACAGATTTACCGGAGTGCAGACAACGACAGTTAAAAAAGATACAAGTATCCGCTATCAGGGTGGAATCAAGTCTCCGATCCTGACAGATGTGAAGACGGGGGATACATTGATCTTTCTGGAAGAACTGGAAGACTGGGCCCAGGTTGCTACAATGGATGGCTATATAGGATATGTTCAGAAGGATACGATAGCATCTGCTGAGACAAAAGATTTTGAGAGATCATTTGAGAAAGAGGAATATACCTATCTTACTATGGATGGAAAAGTAAATATGAGCTGGCATCAGGTGACAAGTCAGGATGCAAATGCATATCTGGCGGACACGATTGCAAATGTCAGCGGTGTAAATGTAATTTCTCCTACATGGTATTATATTCAGGACACAGCAGGAAATATAGGAAATATTGCGTCGGCGGACTATGTGGCACTTGCACATGAACGCGGATTAAAGGTTTGGGGACTGATTGATAATTTTACGGCAGAAGTGAGTACAACGGATACACTTTCACAGTTGTCATCCAGACAAAATATGATTCAGCAGCTGATTCAGTCAGCAACTACCGTTGGGCTAGATGGTATAAATGTGGATTTCGAGACACTCAGTGAAGATGCGGGACCTCATTTCCTGGAATTTTTAAGAGAACTTTCTATTGAATGTCATAAGAATAATCTTGTTCTTTCAGTAGATAATCCGGTTCCGGAAGATTTTACCAGCCATTATGACCGCAGAGAACAAGGACTGGTGGTAGATTATATTGTTATTATGGGGTATGATGAACATTATGTAGGGTCAGATGCCGGATCTGTGGCCTCTCTTCCATGGGTGGAGCAGGGCGTGCAGGATACGATTGCAGAAGCACCGGCAGAAAGAACAGTTCTTGCAATTCCGTTTTATACAAGACTTTGGAAAACAACTGGTGGGGCTCTGACCAGTGAGGCGATTGGAATGGATGAAGCACAGAATGACCTTACTGAAAATGGCGTTGAAGCTGTATGGGACGGAAGTGTCAGTCAGAATTATGCAACATTTGAAAAAGATAATTCAACGTATCAGATTTGGCTGGAAGATGCACAATCGATCGCGGAGAAAGTGAAACTGATTCCGAAATATAATCTTGCGGGTGTTGCACAGTGGAAGCTGGGATTTGAAAACAGCAGTATCTGGCAGACGATCAGCGATAATTTACAGTAATAAAAAGCTCTGTTGTATCAGTAATTGATACGACAGAGCTTTTGACGTTGCGTAAATAAAAAAAGTTCCATAAATGGAAGGAGGCCGGTACTTTCGTACCGGCGCGTATGAAAAAGAAAAATATTTTATAGAAGGCATGCACCTTCTATGCATATTAATATACCTAATAAATGTGAAAAAAATATGGTATAAATTTGAAAAAATTGTGAACTAGAATTTCTTCCAGGTTCCTTTAAAGAAAAGAAGCATCAGAGGAAAAATTTCCAATCGTCCGGCAAGCATGTCAAAAATTAACACACATTTGGAAAGATAGGAAAAGGAACTGAAGTTCCCCATCGGGCCTACAATTTCCAGACCAGGACCGATATTATTCAATGTTGCGGTGACTGCTGTAAAGTTTGTAATAAGATCAAAATTATCCAGAGAGATAATAAGGACAGAAGCTGCTAAGATCAGGAGATATACACTCAGATAAATGTTTGTAGATCTGATGATATCATGTCCAATCGTTTTTTCATCCATTTTGATTTTTTTGACTGCATTCGGGTGCAGATATAACTGGAATTCTTTTTTGGCTGCTTTACATAGAATCAAAATTCGGGAAACTTTGATTCCGCCACCGGTACTTCCGGCGCATGCACCGACAAACATCAGAAGTACGAGAATCGTTTTGGACAAAGAGGGCCACTGGCTGAAATCTGTGCTGGAAAAACCGGTTGTTGTAATGATAGAACCAACCTGAAAGGCTGCCTGTTGAAATGCTTCACCCAGATTGCGGAACAGATGAGCTGTATTTAATCCGATCACAAGGATTGCAGCGAGAATGATTCCAAAATAATAACGTACTTCTTCAAATTTAAATGCCTGCACAAACTTTTTCGTAAGAAGAAGATAATATGCAGAAAAGTTGACTCCAAAAAGAATCATAAAAATCGTTGTGACAACCTGACAGTAGGTGCTGTAGCTTCCCATACTGTCATTGACGATACCAAATCCACCAGTACCGGCGGTACCAAAAGAAATACACAGGGTATCGAACAGAGGAATTCTGCCGATCAGAAGAAGAATAATTTGGAACAGTGTCATTCCAATATAAATCGTGTAAAGAATTTTGGCGGTCTGCTGAACTTTTGGAACCAGTTTGCTGACGGAAGGACCAGGGCTTTCGGCTTTCATCAGATTCATATGATACCCGCCGGCAAGTGGCAGCAGTGAGAGCAAGAATACAAGAACCCCCATGCCACCGATCCAGTGTGTGAAACTTCTCCATAGCAGAATACAATGAGGGAGAACTTCCACATCTGTCAGGATACTGGATCCGGTTGTTGTGAACCCAGATACTGTCTCAAAAAAAGCATCGATTGGATGTGGGATAGCACCGCTGAGGACAAAAGGTACTGCACCGGAAATACAAAGTGCAAACCAGCTCAAAGCTACTGCAACACATCCGTCTTTGGTATAAAAAACTTTGTTCTTAGGTTTTCGGATAGTCAGTGGAAGACCTACGATCAGGCAGACAATCATGGAAATCAGAAAAGCGAAAAATTCATGTTCTTGATAAATGAGAGCCGTGATACATGGAAGAACCATGAACATTGCCTGAAAATTACACACCCATCCAACGATATAAGCAATAATTCGAAAATTCATCTGTATACATCCCTTCTTATGCCAGAATATCGCGGATATCGCGAAGTCCCTTATGGGTTGTGACAATGATCACGTTGTCGCCAATCTGAATGGAATCCTGTCCTCTTGGAATTCTGACAGTCCCCTCACGTGTAAGGCAGCAAACAAGAAGATTGTTTTTCAGATTCAGTTTGGAAAGTGGAATTCCCACAACAGGAGAATTATCACGAATGATAAATTCAAGCGCTTCCGCCTGATTGTCAAGCACATGATAAAGGGTTTCTACGTTACTTCCGATAGTATTCTGCATGGCACGTACATACCGGAGAATAGAATCAGAGGTAATATATTTCGGGTAGATCACACTTCCAATATCCAACTCATCGATAACGTCTTTGTAAGGAAGACGGTTTACTTTGGCAATCAGTTTGGCCTGTGTCATATTTTTTGCAGACAGTGACAGGAAAATGTTTTCCTCGTCCATGTTTGTGAGTGTGACAAAGGATTCTACTGTGGAAAGACCTTCTTCCATGAGAAGTGCGCGGTCTGTACCATCACCGCAGATAATTGTGGCATTTGGAAGCATCTCGCTGAGTTCTTCACAGCGCTCTTTGTTCTTGTCAATGATCTTAACACTGATCTTCAGATCAGAAAGGGCTTTGGCAAGATAATAGGAAATTGTGCCGCCGCCAATGATCAGAGTATTTTTGACTTGATGTGTCTTCAGCCCAATCTTTTTAAAGAAAAGAGCTGTATTTTTGGGTGTTGCGATAATAGAGATAAAATCGCCATTGTGAACCAGATGATCACCGCCCGGGATGCTTAAGGTCGTTTTACTTTCAATGGCACAAAACAGAACATCACAGCGATATTTGTCTGTGATCTGGGAAACTGACATTCCATCCAGTTCAAATTCCGGGAGAACTTTAAACTTGAGAAGTTCTACACGTCCTTTTGAAAATGGATCGATTTTGATGGCTGCCGGAAAACGCAGAAGTCTTGAGATTTCTCTGGCAGTGGCCAGTTCCGGATTGATGATCATGGAAAGACCAAGGCGTTCCTGGATAAAACCAATCTCTTTACTGTAAATTGGATTGCGTACACGGGCAATGGTCTGACAATGTCCGGTTTTCTGTGCAATCAGACAGCAGAGCAGGTTTAATTCATCAGAAGCGGTGACTGCAATCATGATATCAGCAGTTTTGACGCCGGCTTCCATAAGTGTATTGATGCTGGCTCCATTTCCAACAATCCCCATGGCATCAATATCTTCGGTGAGATTGTTGATAACGTCTGCATCTGTATCGATCAGAGTAAGATCAGTATCTTCTTCCTGTAATTGCTCTGCAAGGGTGCTTCCAACTTTGCCGCATCCGACAATTATAATATGCATGCTTTCCTCCGTAAAAAGAATATAATTATTATAAGCGTTTTCATTATATCACTGTATATGGGATTTTTAAATATTTAAAATAGTTTTTGCAGAAAAATCATGGTATATTAATAAATACAAAAGAAAATATCAGAGATGTATGATAGATACAATTACAGATTGAAAAAAGAAAGGGATTTTTTATGGATACAGTCAGTGAAACTGTCAGTAAAGTAGATGAAGGTCTGCAGGAAATGGGAATTGACGGTGTGAAGGATAGTCTGAAAGATCTGTTGAATTTTAAACAGTATATGGAAAACCAGGTTCCGGCAGTTATGGGCTTTTGTATTAAAGTTGTTCTTTCAGTAATTGTGTTCTTCGTGGGACGAAAAATCATTCAGTGGATATTGAATGTTATGAGACGATCTCTGGAGAGAGCCAATGTGGATGCTGGTGTGATACAGTTTGCTTCTTCTGCCGGGAAAGCGGTTTTGTATGTCCTTCTGATCATCAATATTGCAGTAAGCCTTGGTGTAAAGGAATCTTCTGTAGCGGCATTGCTTGGTACGGCAGGTGTAACGGTTGGTCTGGCACTACAGGGAGGTCTTGCAAATCTGGCAGGAGGAGTTCTTTTGTTGCTTTTTAAACCTTTTGTAGTTGGAGATTATATCATTCAGGATCAGTCAAACGGGTGTGAGGGTACGGTCGCCAAGATTGAGATCTGCTATACAACACTTCTGAGCATTGACAATAAAAAAATTGTGGTACCAAATGGAACACTGTCAAACAGTACGATCATAAATGTAACGGCCAAGGAGAATCGTAAACTTGAGATCAAAGTTGGAATTTCCTATGAGGCAGATATTCAGAAGGCAAAGAGAATCATTGAGAAAATTCTCAGAGAAGATGCAGATACCAAAAGCGACACAAAAGAAATGGTTGTGTTTGTGGACGAGCTTGCAGACAGTGCAGTGATCATGGGCTTACGTGTCTGGGTGTCGACAGAACGTTACTGGCCAACGAAATGGCGCCTGAATCAGAAGATAAAAGAAGAATTTGATGCTAACGGAATTGTGATTCCATATAACCAGATGGAGGTTTATGTACATCAACAGAAATAGTTGACGATAAATAATATTATAAAAAGAGGTTTACATTTAAGGATATAATTTTTTAAAATGTAAACCTCTTTTTATATTAAGTTGACAATTGAAAAGGCCTGTGTTAAATTGTTAAATAGATAACAGATAGAACTGTCATCACGAGGAGAAGAAAAAAATGAGTACAATAGCAGCAACCAGAAGTAAAACTTATGATATTGTGTACATTGCCGTATTTGCAGTTATTATGGCAATCTGTTCCTGGATATCCATTCCGACAGCTGTTCCGTTTACACTGCAGACGTTTGGCGTTTTTGTAGCGGTAGGTGTCCTTGGTGGAAAAAGAGGAACACTTTCCATATTGGTATTTATTCTGCTTGGAGCAATTGGAGTACCGGTATTTGCAGGATTTTCTGGAGGTATTGGTGTTCTTGCTGGAACAACTGGCGGATATATTATTGGTTTTCTGTTTTCTGCCCTTGTTATGTGGGCAATGGAAAAACTTCCGGGTAAGAAATCCGTAATGCAGATTGTGTCCATGATCGTAGGACTGATCGTATGCTATGCTTTTGGTACTGCATGGTTTATGATCGTTTACAGCAGAGCGAATGGTGCCGTTGGTCTTGCAACTGTTCTGGGATGGTGTGTCATTCCATTTATCATTCCGGATATTATTAAAATTGTTCTGGCTTATGGTCTTTCCAGAAAGCTCCGCAAATTTGTAGCATGATCTGTTTAAGACCGCATCATGGAATGTGTCTTGCGTATTTTGAAGGAAAAGGCTACAGTGACGGATTCACAGTAAATATGCAGAAGATGCTGGAGTTTTTTGAAAAAGGCGCAGATATTGAGCTTACCGTATCCGGAGATGAAATCTGTAAAGAGTGTCCGAATCTGAAAGAGGGAAGTTGCGTGAGTGCCGGTCTGGTGGAAGCCTATGACCGTAAAGTGCTTGAAGCATGCGGACTCAGTGAAAAAGCACAGATGAGATTTCAGGAATTTGTGGAAAATGTGCAGAAAAATGTGATCGAGTCAGGAAAACGGGTGGAAATCTGTGGGAATTGTCAGTGGAATGAGATTTGTGCGAATAAACAGAGCAGATGGAAACGAAACAAATGAAAAATAATAAATGAAAAATAACAAATGAAAAACACCGCAGACAGATGAAAGTAGTATCTGTTTGCGGTGTTTTTTGGAATATTATTTTGAAGTACGTTCAGCAAAGATTAGTACGATCAGTGCACCAATGAATGCAGAGACTGTTGAGAAGAGCAGCATTGCGTGTACTCCGGCAAGGTCGATGAGTGTTCCACCAAGAAAAGAACCAAGTACGCTTCCAAGGGTATATGCCATTGTGAAATAGGCCTGCCCCTTGATTGCGTCTTCCGGTTCCATTAGGGCATTTACATAATAAACAGAAGCTGCAGTCATAAGTCCCCATCCGAGCATCTGAAAAATCTGTACGCCGTAAAATACCGGAATACCCGGAGCAAGCAGCGTGCCAAGTGCTTTTATCGTGAAAAAGATACCGGCAGTTTTTAGCAGAAGGTCACAGCGAAATTTGCGGATGATATAGCCAAAAAGGAAAAGCGTTGGTAATTCGCATATGGCGGCGATTGCTGAGGCTGTTCCCATTTCTGCACTTCCGCCCCCTTTTGCCAGGGCAATCTGAAAATTAAAGTTATTCAGCAGAACATGGCTGAGATAGATAAAGATACATCCGAGCAGTACCAGGGAAAAACGTTTGTATTTCCTGAAAAAAAGTATTGGATTACTGTCTGAGCTGCTTTTGGGAGCATTCGTGGCAGTGCTGTCTGATTTTGCTTTGGAAAATGGAAAAAGAATAAGGATACCAAGAGACAGCAGGGTAAGGACAATTACAGTGATCGGGATGGAAACAGGTCCGGCTTTTACCGTAATGATCCCCAGAATGTAACAGATACAGGCATAAGCGACAGATCCCATTCCACGTGCAAGACCAAAATTGAGAGAATGTCCCTGATTGATGCTTTCCATTCCAAGGGAATTAATAAAAGGAGTCATCAGTTGCAGCAGGGCAATACTGGAACCATAAAGAAGTCCGGTAAGTATGAGAGAATGGGATAAAAATAATCCGATCACAAGGATCAGCTGAAGAAAATACAGCATCTGGATCAGTTTTTTCAGGGAGGGGCTTTGTGGCTGGTCAGCGTAACCTGCAAGGACAGGCTGCAGTACTGCAGACAGAAGTCCTGCTATAGCTGCAAGGATTCCAATCTGAGTATTGGTAAATCCACCGGAAAGAAGAAAAAAACCGGAAAAACTCATGATTGCTGCAAAATACATCCAGTACAGTCCCTGGATGACTGCATAGGAAGGGGTAAGATTTTTGGATTTTGATGGTGACATGATTCTGAACTCCTTTGTTAAAGTACTTCTATTATACATTTAAAAACGTGAATGATAAAGTACAAAATACTTGCAGATTCCTGTTTTTTATCTTAAGATAAAGGACAAAAGAAATGTATGTAAACTAACAGGAGGAAAATAAGATCATGAAGAAAAAAATAGATGTTTTTGAACATATGGGAGAAATTTTGAACGGAGTAAAAAATGGAGTGCTGATTACCGGAAAAGCAGATGGCAGAGTGAACTCTATGACAATTTCCTGGGGAATGGTTGGCGTAGAATGGGGAAAACCAGTTTTTATTACATTTGTCAGAGAAAGTCGTTTTACAAGAAGTCTTCTTGAGAAGAATGGCGAATTTACGGTTAATATTCCACTGGATGACAGTGCAAAAAAAATTCTTGGATACTGTGGGGCAAAATCAGGAAGGGATGTAGATAAAGCGAAAGAAATTGGTCTGACTTACGAAGAATCGGAAACAATTTCTGTCCCGGGAGTAAAAGAACTTCCACTGACACTGGAATGCAAAGTAGTCTATAAACAGACACAGGATACAGAGGCCATGACAGAGGAAAACAGAGAGAAGTTTTATCCACAGAATGTAGAAAGTTCATTTTCAGGTGCAAACAGAGATACACACATTGCATATTACGGAGAAATCGTAGATGCATATGTGATTGAGTAATGCGATAAGAAATGTGCAGCTCCCCGGTGAAGGGAGCTGTTTTTATGGGCAGATATGCGCACCATTCCATATTTATGTCATAAAATATAGAGACATATTATTTGTGACAGAAAGGATTTGCTCATGGAAAATTATCAGATGAACCGTCCATGTGGCCGCCCATATAATGCAACTTGTGGAATGGCAAAAGAGATGATGTCCGGGCAGCAGTGTTCCTGCCGGAATAATTCCAGAAATCAGCCATCCCGCCCTTCGCCATGTCCGTGTCACCTTCCGGATGCCAAAACCAGAGATGCGGAAATGTATACACACATCGATCAGATGGAAGCAGCCATGGCGTATGTTCCCTGCCAGAAATTTACTACGACATATGATCTTGGATATGCGTTGAAGGTCGGAACTGTTTTTCCGCAGCTCTGTAAACCATTTTGTGGAAAGAGAGGTGGGCAGAGATGATGTATCGCAATCAGTGTACTGCAAAAGAAAAATTAATGAACCGTATCAACGAAGTCAGTTTTGCAGTAAATGATGTACTGCTTTATCTGGATACACATCCATGCTGTGAAGAGGCAATCTCCTTTTATCAGGAGTGTGAACAGGAACGCCAGAAACTGCTGAAAGAATATGCGCAGTGTTATGGCCCACTGACAGTAGATGCTGCACTGGAATCTGGTGGGGATACATGGAAATGGGTGCAGCAGCCATTCCCATGGGAAACGGAAGGAGGGTGCAGATAGTTTATGTGGAATTATGAAAAAAGACTGCAGTATCCGGTAAATATTAAGACTCCAAATGCAAAGATCGCCCAGTTCATCATGAGTCAGTATGGTGGCCCGGACTGCAATACCCTATAATAGTGCCACAAACCCAGTATTTATGCGTGTTCCGGGCTCTTTATAGGGGAAAAAGAAGAACTGGAATCATGATACGATAATGTCAAAGTACATCTTACCGGATTCTTTGTCATATACAATCTGGTCAACGATTGTACGTATCAGGGTTCCTTTTTCTTCATAACTTACATCCGGATTCTTTAATATATCATTCACAGATTTAATCTCATGAAGCACATCTTCCTTGCTTACTTCTTTTTCTTCCTGCTCTTTTCGGAGCTTTTCCAATTCAGATTCAAGCTGTAGCCGATTACTGATCAGCCGTTCTTTGTTGGCTTTATATTCTTCCAATGAATCAATCCCACTTTCGTATGCATCACGGATCCTGCTTTCTCTGGCAGAGAGTTTAGATAGTTCCTTTTGGAGCTGTTCAATGGCAGCAGTCTCATCTGCAGCAGGCTGGTCCTTACGGACGTATGTAAAATCAGTTCCGGAAAGAATCTGATCGAAATATGCGGTCACAGCTTCTTCGGCTTTCTTTACAGACAGTGCGACAGAAGTTTTGTGGAATCCTTTTGCATATTTCCAGCATTGAAAGTATGGACACTTGTTATTGCCTGTATAGGAGAGCGTAGCTCCACAGACAGAACATTTCAGTAGTCCGGATAACCAGTGCTTGCAGGTAGAAACATTCCGGGCTTTCATCGGCCGCCTGCGGGATGCAATCAATTTCTGCCTCCGGTCAAAACGTTCTTTTGAAATCCGGACTTCATGCGCGCCATCGAACTCTACTCCGTTCCAGGACACGATTCCACAGTAGAAAGGATTCTGCAGAATCCGGTCAACGGTTCTTCGTTCGAAAGGATTTCCACGCTTGGTCTTATATCCCAGATCATTACATTTCCTTGCAATGGCGGTTTCATCCATGTTTTGATTATCGTACAGATCCATGATATAAGATACCATAGCATACTCGGCTTCATTGATTTGGAAAGGCTTTCCGTGTCCTACGGCCTCATAGCCGAGACAGGGAGAAGATTGGTATCCATTCCGGAGAGCTTTTTCTTTCATGCCCCTCAGAACTTCTCCGGAGAGCCGGATAGAGTAGTATTCGTCCATCCATTCAATGATGCGCTCAATCAGTGAACCGAAAGGACCATCCACAAGGGGCTCAGATACGCTTATTACTTCTACATGATCTTTCTTGAGCATACTCTTGTATACGATAGATTCCTCCTGATTACGGGCAAATCTGGAGTATTTCCAGACCAGTATCACATCAATCGGATGTGACGGCTGTTTGGCAATGCCGATCATACGTTGAAACTCAGGACGTTTTTGCACATGCCGGCCGGAAACACTCTCGGAAAAGATAAAATCATTGGAAATAATGATGCCGTTCTTTTTAGCATAATCCAGCAACAGGCGCTTCTGAGCATCAGGAGAAAGCTCCGCCTGATCATCTGTGGAGACTCGTATATATAAAGCTCCAATACGATCACTCATGATATCACCTCGGTTTTATAAAATATGTAAAATTGGGTACAAAAATAACAGCCACACAAATGTTCTGGTTGTGCGCCTGCTCCGAAGATGATACAATATCTTTGCAAAATGAGCATCTCTTCGGAGATCTGAGCCGGTTCAGTGTTGGTAGCACTGAATCGGTTTTTTAATTATCGTCTATGTATTCTTTTTTATAATAATTTTCGCATAGAGCATTTAAAACATCTCTATTCCATAGAAAAATTTGCGTCTTTTCGGCCAGTTCTTTAGCTGATTGCGTGAAATATCTGTTGGTTAGAACAACTCCAACATGGCAGTTATAGTAGGATTTTCCAGCAAAAACTTCTTGGACGGCTTTGTTTCCAACATCTGAAGAATAACGCTTACATTGTATAGCATATTTCACACTTTGCTTTTCGGCTAAAATATCAATACCCTGATCGTTGCTTCCAGGTGTTACATTAACATTATAAAATCCATTTGCTTCCAGAAGCTGCGCACAAAATCGTTCAAAATCATGACCTTCCATGTAGTCATATTTCCCATTATACATTTGAATTCTGTCATCAGTTGGATTAGAGAGTGTGCAAAAGCTTGAGTTTGAATCAGATACTGTATCTGGCTCCGAGAGAAGAGTTGTAAGTTCCACAGTATCTAAAAACTTCTCAAATTGACTCATTGACATGAGTACTTTTCGTGGTTTGCTTCCCTCTTCTGGTCCGACTACCCCGGCATCACAGAGCTGGTCCATAATTTTTGTAGCTCTGTTAAATCCAATCTTAAACATTCGCTGCAGCATACCGACAGAAGCTTTTTCTTTTTCTATTATGAATTTTCCTGCGTCTACAAAATAAAAGTCAACTTCCAATTTAGTTTGAAGTTTTGGAGCAGATTCAATACCAAAATCATTTTGGCTTTGGATTTCAACGTCCTCATTTTCTTTTGCTGAGTATTCGTGTATTGGTTCGGATGAGATATAAGAATTACCTGGAGCTTGGGATTCCTTTATTCGTCGTTCCAAGAAATCAATACTTGCCTGTTTTTCTGCATTAATTTTCTTTAGCTCATCAGAAGGTAATGCACCAGAAAAATTTACATCTCCCTCAAGTTCTGATAAAGATTTCAGGACACTACTGAGTTCATCAAAGGATATAAAAAATTCTTCTCGATCTAGTGTCGTATTTAAAATATCTGCTAAGTGATAAGCTCTTTTTAACAATGAGTTTGCGTAATTCAGTTGAGAATTTGTTGGATGTTCCTCATGCAGATCAATTGGTTGCTTGGTGATTGGAGAAAATGAGGCTTTATGCTTTCCTTTATGTTTGAAAATTATGCACAATAAAATTATTAATAAAATGACTATTAATATAATACATATAGTTTTGCGATTTTCTTCAACTAATTGAGCAATAGCAAATAAGATTGCTAATATAAAAAATGTTCCACAACCACCTGTGCTTTTTGGTTTTGTCACTTTGGTTTCTCCTAGAATATGATTTAAGCTGAAGTAAATTAATCGACAGCAATCATTTTTATTACTGCGAATGGTTCAAAGTATATTATGTAATTGTCAACAGCAATGCATATACCATATTTTGATTTATAACATAAGAGAGCTTCTTTTAGATACTCTTCTGTAGCGTCTAAATATTCAGCCATTTCAAAAATACTTCTACAACCTGCTTCATAAGCTCTAATCAGACCAGTTAATCCAATTTTAAGGTTGTAACCATAGAATCGTGCACGATATTCCTGCTTACGATTCATGATGTCGGTCTGATCCAGAATGTCACCTGAGCTGGTACAGTGATGGCCGATTTCTTCTGCCAGTACACAGGATTTTTCTACCTGAGTTTCTATATTTCTTCGGATCGCTATCCGTCTACCGCTGAGCAAACCGTCATGTTGGACAAGAGGTTTTTCCTTTACCAACAAACCTTTCTGATCAGCGGTAGTTAATAATTGTTCATATGTCAATGAGCATCGCTCCTTTAAAAATCAAATTGCAGATTTTAAGGATGGATAGACATAGCTGTGTTCATACATGTATTCTGGGGCACAGTCAATGTCCTCATCCATCCATGTAACAACACCATCTACTATTTTACAGTCCTTAAAAACTTTTTCGTCAGACAGTGGAGTGAATGCAGGCCCCTTTAAAATGGTTGCATCAAACAAGCGCTGCTCTCCGTTGGAAAAAGTAAGAAGCATCATCATATCATCCAAAGGTTTTGCAGAAAGTATCTGGATGTTTTCAGGCTTTTCACTAGCATATACAATTCCATTCAATGTGAACATAAAATTCCCTCCTTACTGTAACGGTTTGATCTTGTCAAAGTGTTCACCGCGAACTGCTTTGTTCCATGCTGCATAGGCTTCGTCTTCATGCAGAGCCAACCAGCCTATTAACATTTTAAATTGTTTCTGAGGAAGTGATCCGGCGAGTAGCTCACCATCAATTCCGACAGAAGCACGATATTCGCCATAAGTAACATGGACATGTGGCTTATTGTGCTGTACGGTATCGTTGAATAGCATTTTGATAACCATTCCTTCAAATCTACTTAATTCTGGCATAGAAGCATCTCCCTTCAAATTAATGCTTTACAGGTGTATTTATTCCTTCAAAATATGGATTTAAGCCCAAATAGCAATTAGGACAAAAACCACCGTCAGAAGATATCTCGTGGGGGAGTTTTGAATATTTTTTAGTTTTGCCGCTTATAGAAAATACTTTTAAATTGTATTTGCTACAAATAGGGCAATGGTTGTTAGTAGTAACCAATACCAAATCATTTTTTAGCTCTTTATTATGCTTTAAAGCTGTTTTGATATTAGACAAATTAGAAATACGTTTATCGAGAAATTCTGGGTGTCGAGAATATATTTTACGTAATTCTTCTTGAGCTAAAGTAGAATCCCCTGTATATTCGATGTACTTTATTAAGCGCAGATACTCTTTGGATGTTAATAATGGCCGTTGCTCATAATCAGATAATGCGTTTGATTTTCGCAAGCATGCAATAGCACAATCCATTCGTCCTGCTTTTTTATGTTCAGTAGCTTTTCGCTGTAATAGATAATAAATACAATCTTGGGTGTCTTTTCCGGTATGATAATCTTTAGCAGGAACAGGTATCGCATTTATACCATCAAGAGTATCCATATCGTAGCGTTTGGATTTAAAAATATTGAATAATCCCATAAAAGCCTCCTAATCCCATTGAGAATCATCATTCATAATATCGAGATCATGCTGAACGCCTTCCGATGTTTGTTCAACATCTGTACGGGTATGAGCAGCAAGAACGTCTTCTTCCATCTGTTGAGTGGAGAGGAGATTCTGGGAGTATGTGAGTACTCTATCCTGATTATGCTTATTCAATTTCCTATAAGAAAGAATAAGATCTGATTCTTCTTTAGTGTCACAATGGACATTGTATAATTTAATAGTAGTAGCAGGCGCAGAGGATTCATTCCATCCCATTAAATATGCAGGAGAGACATTTAGTGCATCTGCTAATTTGGCGATTTTATCACGACGCATATTTGCAATCATTCCATTTTCCCATTTTCTGACAGTGCTTTTTCCTACACCTACTTTATTTCCTAACTCTTCAAGAGTCATATTGTTTTCTGAACGTAAATTTTTTATGCGAGTCCCCATACTTTCCAAGTTATTTCACCTCCGTTATGGAAATAATATCACAAATGTGTCTTTTACGCAACATATAAATATGAAATAAATGAAAAAGTGTCATAAAATACACAAATAGTATTGACAGAGGTGAAATGAATGTGATATTTTATAAGTGTCCTAAACGACACAAAGAAAGGAGGAAGTGTTAAATGGATAAATATAAATTAGAATATGAAATGAAAAAGAGAAAAATAAGTCAAGAAGAGCTTTGTAAAAAGATACATATTAGCAGATCAGCATTTTATAGAAAATGCAATGGCTTATCAGAATTTACTCAGAGTGAAATTCAGGCTATCATAGATTTCTTGGAACTTGAATCTCCGATGGGAATTTTTTTTACAGAGAAAGTGTCTTAAAAGACACACGAAATGGCATTTAGACCAGAAGGAGGCGAGTTAAGGTGTGGATTTCCAGAAAGAAATTCCAGAACATAGAAAAAAGAATTGCTGACCTCGAAAAGAAAGTTCGAAGTCAGCAAAAAGAAATTACTTCTTTAAATTATCCGTATGAAGACGTAAAGCAAGCTTTTGTAGGACTTTCTCGTCAGAAGTGATTGGTAAAACATCAGTAGAATCGAGTAAATCCAAAATGATTTGAGTAGCTAAATCAGTGGAAAGCGTTACCGCATTTAAAAGCATCTTGACATACACTTGGTCTTTACTCATTTCTGACGTGAGGTTGTTCATTAAGATGTCTTCAAATTGTGGCATTGAATCTTGAACAATACCTTGGACATATAAACTTACGAGTTGCTTAGCTTTATCGGTCATAGCATAAATCTCCTTTCATAATACTCGGGTATGGCAGTACCCTGTAACACAAGAATAGGAGTGAAGTAGTAGAAAGTCAATATTTTTATCAGACCAGAAGGAGGCGAGTTGAAAGTGACATTAAACGAGTTATTAAAGGTAGTTGATGACAACACAAGAATCTAGATACGGCTCAAAATGTTTGGTTCTACTTTTAGCACCAACAGATACAAAAACTATCTGCTGAACGATGAAAAGGAGGCAAAACTTCTTGCATTAGAAGTCGAAACTGTATGGACTACCGAAGATGAAGACATTAGTACATTGGTAGTCAGTCTGAAATAAAGTGAGGTGAAAAGACATGGATTTCTTCAAAAAAAATGCTGGTTCCAAAATCGAAGTTCGGAATCAGCATTCGCAGAAACATCTAAAAGAAATGTATTTACCTGATCCTATAAGACGAATTCCCACAGAAGGATATGTGACAATTAAATCCGTTTTATCTGATCACACGGCAGTGTTATTTGCTGTACCTTCCCACGAGTGGAATGAACTTGTAGAGTCAAAGGAGTGGAGGGATTTTCAAGCTCTTCTGGAGAAAACTCAAGAAGCATTTTACCAGCAGAAGCCCCCAACTGCTGAATAGCAATGGGAAATTCAAGATTATAGAGAAACTTACGATCAACAACTTCCTTTCCATGCAAATGAGAATATTCTTCTACACACAAAGGGTATTTTTCTACCGTTAATTCATGATTGTTTAGAAAAACATGCACATCAGTTATTGCAATAGGAAGTTGAGAACGGTTCTCAAAGGTAATATCTAGTAGCATTTGCTTTTGGGCTTTTTTATAAGCAACATTGCTGACTTGGATTTTTAGGTTTTTTCGTTTGGTATAGAGGGCAATAAGAGTACCAAATGAGCCGATGATAGAAAGTAAAAGCGTGATGTTCGCTTTTGTGAAGAATTGACTTATTAAAGAAATGGAAGATTCATTCATAGTGTTCTCCTTAGTCTAAATATTCAGGCATGGCAGCGCCTGTGATTACAGGATAGGAAACAATGAGAAGAAAGTCAATGCTTTGAAGAAACTCGACAAATTTCGACACAGGAACCACAGGCAAGTACATTTCATACCATATCACAGGGAGGTGAGACAGTGGGGAAGATAGAGTTTATTACTAGAATACAGGTTAATGGTGTAAAAGAGGAAGTTTCAGGTGCAAAAGCATCTGAGATTATCCGAGAGCGTGTGGAAAACGCATTGCAGGCAATGAACTATGAGAAGAGAGCTGCCGGATAAGGGCGGCGGGGAGGGACAAGCATGAGAAAGATATGAATTATAAGATTCTCTGACGGGACAATCGGATCCTACTACGGAACCAGAGAGGGAGTTATAGCGCTTGCAGATCTCCGGAAAGATGATTATGGAGGATTCTGCACAATAGAGGGAGGTGAGAATGATGGCGAGAGAACTTAACATTTCCCTGATCATAGGGATTATTGTGGCAATCCTTCCGATATGGCAATGGGATTCCGGAATAGAGCTTCTGATCAGTGCTTTTACAATCGCGGGAATTGCATTTGGAATAATCCTGTGGCTGGAGGATAAGAAGGCAAAGAAAAAGAACCCCACAGCGGCAACTGTAAAGGTTCGATAACTAAAAGGTGCTGTATGAAATAACAACTATATTTAGTATATCATACAGCGCCTGAAAGTCAAGATGCAGGCAGGAAGCACCTGCTATATTTTTGACCTTTTTTGAGAACTACAGAGGTATCAAGTACCTCTTGAGAGCTCGATTAAGCGTATTAGAGTTACGACGAGGTGCTTATGAGATACAAGGTACTATGCGGATACATAAGGCAGAGATGGGACTGTGGAGACACAGTAGAGATTGAAGAAAAACATACCGGAAAATACGGAGCAGCCGGACAGATCAGAGAAAAGAAAAGGAAGGCTACTCCGGAAGAGATAAAAAAACATAATCAGTGGAAACGGGAAAGGGATGTCAGGAGGCTGATCAAGTGGAATTTCCGTGAGAGGGACTACTGGATCACTCTTACATATCCGAAAGATTACAGACCGACGTGGGAAGAAATGAAGGACCATGCCGGAAAAATGGTCAGAAAGATGCGAGAAAAATATAAAAAACAGGGATGGAACTTAAAGTACATATACCGTCTTGCAATCGGATCCAGAGGCGGCCGACACATCCACATCCTTATCAACCGCGAATCCAACGAAAAAACAGCTACAGATCTGATAATCACAGATCTTTGGGAGCAACAATGGGGACACGGACATGTTAATTTCCGTACTACTTACAGCGAGGGCGGATATAAGCAGCTTGCAGAATACCTTACGAAGCCTCTGGAAGAATGGGAACCAGACGAGGTTAAACGATATCATCCATCCAGAAACCTTATCCGCAAGGATCCTGAAGTTGACGAGATTAAAAGAAGAAGTTTGGTTGACCGTGATGGAACACCAAGGATGCCTAAAGCACCAAAAGGATATTACGTAGATCCGGAAAGCATCGAAGTCGGCATAAATCCGATAACTCATTATGCTTACCGCCATTACACGCTGATCAAGATTAAGAAGAGGGAATAAAACATGTGGAAAGTAGACATCTACCTGGAAACCGACAGTATATTCCAGGGAAAACGAGAAAGAAAATGTGGATATGTCCTCTCTACTATGGTCGGAAACGAGGAAAAGACAAAGGAAAACTTCGGAATCTCGAAGGGAACATACCACCAGTCTGTCCTTATAGCACTTATCGAGGCTCTTTCCAGGATGAATGTTTCCTCAGAAATCTGTGTACATACACAGGATAGCTATGTAGCGAGCAGACTTCTGAAACTGGAAGAGATGGCAGGAGAAGGCTGGCGAGATTCAAAAGGTGAACTGATCAAGAATGCTGCCGAATGGGAGCAGGTCTATCGTCTGATCCATGCTTTTCCGGAAGCACACAAAATGACCGCGAGATCTGAGAAACACAGTTATTCCACGTGGTTACAGGAGATGATGAAGAAGAATGAATGTGGAAGAATTATGGGGCAAGGCCTGGAGTCTGAGACCGGACCAGAATCCAATGACAATGGAGTTTCTGGGAATGATTGTCCGTAATGGAGTGAGATACAGATATTACAGAGATGAAGGAGGCGAAATACTGTATGACAGCGAACCGGAAGAAGGAAAGCCGGAATGGATGCTCCGTGCCGACAGAGCAGCCAGAAAGAGACATGGAATCTATTCTCAATGACTTACAAATCTATGTATGCCACGAGATGTGCAGACCTCCGGAGATGACAGAAGATGAGAGAAAACAGTACTGTCGGGGCTGCTGGTTTGAGGGATTAGTAGAGGAAATCATCGAAGAATACGAGAAAAAAATAAAGAAAAGGGGAAATATGTATGAGAACAATAGCAATCATTAATTTGAAAGGCGGCGTGGCTAAGACCACATCTAGCATTAACATTGCCTATATCCTTACTACACGCGGACATCGCGTATTACTGGTGGATAATGACAAACAGGGAGACTGTTCCCGCGGATTAAACCGCCGCACCTCAGATGGAGACGGCATCGACCGGATCATGACAGACCGTCATCCAGATATGGAACATCTGATCCATAAGACGGACTATGAGGGACTGGACATCATCACGGCTAATCTCGGTCTCTTGACCGCCAACATGGAAGTGACCATGGATCGCGTACGTCCACAGCAGAACCGGTTAAAGAAGGCTCTGCAGCAGGTATCTGATCAGTACGATTTTTGCGTAGTAGATAATGCTCCGGATATCAATATCTCTGTGATAAATGCACTGACAGCCGCGAATGACGTCCTCATTCCTGTAGAAGTGGACGATAACACCCTGGAAGGCATGAACGAGCTCCTGGACCAGATCCAGGAAGTGAAGGAAGAACTGAATCCGGACCTGCAGAACGTCCGCTGCTTTGTGAGCAAGTACCAGAAAGGGAACCAGGCACACATTCAGGGAGCAGAGATCATCAGAGAGCAGTATCCGGCTATGGATACAACAATCCGCTTTTCTGGTGTAGTGGCAAGGAGCACATTCATGCGTATGCCGGTGGCTCTTCACAGCTCTCGATCAGCGGCAGCAGAAGACTATGAAGCACTGGTTACGGAGTACTTGAATATGATCGGAGGTGTACAGGATGGCGAAATTTGATCTCAAAGGAATGCTCTCTGAGCGTTCTGCACAGGAAATAGACCTTCCGGAACAGAAGACGGTCTATCGCAATCCGGAAGACTTGATCCCTTCTAAGGATAATTTTTATTCAACGGAAGACACAGAGAAACTAAAACAGTCGATCAGAGCACTGGGAATCCTTCAGCCACTCCTGATTGAAGAAAGAGACGGAAAAGATTACCTCCTGGCTGGACACCGGAGAAGAAAGTGCTGCCTGGAGCTGATTAAGGAAGGTCTTGACCGGTTTAAAAGAATCCCGTGCGTCTATAAACCGAAAATTGAGCTCAGCGCAGAAACCGAAACAGATGAGATTGTCCGTAAGATTGTGATCATCCAGTCCAACACATACCGTGAAAAGTCTGACTGGGAGAAGATGACGGAATCCTTGCAGATGGAAGAACTGGTTAAGGAACTCCGCGAAAAGACAGATCTTGAAGGAAAGACCAGGGAAATCGTATCCGATCTGATCGGAGTCTCGTCCACTCAGATTGGAAGGTACCACAGCATCAGTTCTAACCTTTCCGAAGAACTTATGGATGCATTCAAACAGAATAAGCTGAACGTATCCACGGCAGCGGAACTTGCCGGTTTGAATGATAAATACCAGAACGAAGCTTGCAAGATCCTGTCAGAAGTCGGGCAGGTCACATTGAATGCAGCGAAGCTCCTGAAAGCGCAGCAGGAACGGGAAAGAGATATTCCTGGACAGATGACTATAGATCAGGCACTGCATCCTCATAAGCCGGAAGAGATTAACACTCCTGTTCCGGTGGATATCCAGATTGACCGGTTCTACGAATCTCTCCGGAAGAACATAGAAACCTATGTGAAGAAATCAGATCTGAACATGACTACATACATGCTCAGCGCCCTGTACGGAACAGTACGCGTCCGAAACGGACAACTGAACTATCAGGGAAGCAAGGAAGGAATCCTCTTCAATGTTGGTTCTGATCAGGAAGAACTGATGAGCTGGACAGACTTCTCGAAGAAATTGATCGAGAAATACGGAAAGAAACAGAAACCGGTCAAGATGGTAGCAGTGGACGAACCGGAAGAAAAAACAGATGGACCAGCAAAATGTATTACGGGAAAATCTCAATCCGGAATCTGCGGAGCTGCAGCCTATTGCAACATGACATATAAATGCTGTACTCAGTGCCCGGATGATTGCAACAGTCGGTGCGGGTGGTTAGAAGAACGCTGCCAACCGGCAGCAGAACCACAGGACGAAAAGCAGCAGGATGATTTTGCTGAAGATACTCAATTCGAAGAACATTCTGCCGAAGCCGGCAAAACGTCCGACCATGCCGGCGACTCCACCGATATGCTTCCGGAAGAAAATAAAGAAATTTCAGAACAGCCGCTTCTTCCGGTTATGAAAAATAATGATCAGCGTAAGGAATGGCTGAGAAATTACAAAGCATGGGGGCTCTGGTATACAGACGAACACATTAGAGTGCGGTACTACAAGTATGATTTTGAGAATGGTGCACGCCTGATTGCAGAGGAATATGATCCGGAAGAAGTGAAAGATAGCTGGTGGACGCATATAGAAACTTCTTACATGCATCTTGTGGGCGGCCCGGAACCGGATAGAAAAAACGGTATTCCGAAGTGGACATACCATTCAAAATATAACAGACATCCAAACAGCGAGACAGAGCTTGTGGAGTTTCTGAAGGAGGTACAGAAATGAGTAAAATGGATTCATATATGCAGGGACGTACAGAGGGCATGGAATTTGCCCTCCGCCTCGTAAAAGATAAAGGTATTGAAGAATTGGAGAAAGAAATCAAATTCCGACAGAGAACCGGTATCAGCTTGAATGTCACCAGACAGGAACTAAATGCAGCCAGCAATAAGATTAAAGAGATGACATTAGATACATATTCAATCCTTTCGGTAGCTTGTCTCTGTGATTTATGGGGCTTCGGCAAAAAAAGATGTCAGCAGTTTATGGATAAGATGGCCGAGGGAGCTCAGTATCTGGTAGATGATCTTGCAACATGGGATGACTACCGGCAGGCTATACAAGAAAGACTAGGATTCGAAATTAAGATAAGGTGGAATGACTGATGAAAAGAACAGAAATGGACAATATTGTTGAAAACATGGCGGAGTACATCTGCGATCATATATGCCAGAAACCGAAAGAAATCACAGATGCGGAAAAACTGGAAGACTACTGTGCAGAAGAATGCGATATAGGAAGCCATATCTGTAATATCCTGAATCAGTACAACAAGATCAACGATTTTGAGGATTCTGAACTGTACAAGATAATGGCAAAACACCGGAACATTGTCCTCTGCAAAGAATGCCAGTATAGAGCACATTGCAATGATGGTGAATTTGACTGGTGCCGGCTCGGCGCAGGGTTAGATGGGAATTTAAGAGAAGACGAAGGCTGTAGCAGAGGAATCAAGGTGTCCGAATCGGACACGTAAATAACGGGTGCTACTAAAATCCATATATATCACACACAGGAGGAGGTGCCTGTATAGCCTCCTCCGGAAAGGAGTGAAGCATGAATCAGGAAGGATTGATGTTTCCGAAAACACAGAAGAAACGAAAGAAAAAAATGAAACATCCCAAGAGTATTATCCATGAAAAGAATGGGACATGTTACTTATGCATGCTCCTGGACGGAAACTATAAGAAACATCTGCTCTTAGACGAGCATCATATATTCGGAGGTCCCAACCGGATGCATTCCGAAGAAACAGGGCTAAAGGTCTGGCTGTGTCTGGATCATCACACCATGGGTCCACTGGCAGTACATAGATGCCCTGACACCATGAGACTGATGCACCGGATCGGGCAGCAAGAGTATGAGAAGTCACACAGCCGGCAGCAGTTTATAGAAACTTTTGGAAAAAGTTATTTGTGATGATGGAGGAACAGGATGGAAGATAAAACATGTAAAACCTGCATTGATAATGAGGATGGATTCTGCGACAGAAAAGGAATCCTGGTAGAAGACGATGATCAGTGCACTGATCATAAACCCGACTGGAGAGAATCCATGATGCGTAATTTCCTGAGAGGACACTGATATGGGGAGAACAGATCTTAGACCAGATATCACAAAAGAAGTTCTGGAAGAATACATACGAAAAGGTTATTCGCAGAACCGTATAGCGATAACTCTTGGTACTACCCAGTCGACCATATTTAACAAACTCAAAAAATATGGTCTTCAGGTTCAAAAGACCAGACCAAGTAACTATGACAAAAAAGCTCTGATCAAACAGCTTCAGAACGGATGGACTACGGAGCAGATAGCGAGATACTTCGGCGTTTGCACCGGCACTGTTGGGAGCTGGATCAGTAAGAACAAGCTTGGAAAGTACAGAAAAGCATCACCAAAGAAATTTGATACCAAACTTTGCAGTACCTGTATATATGGCACAGGAAAGAAGACGGACATGGACAGATGCAATTACCTATCCATCACCGGTCATTCCCGAAACAAGGGCCAGCCAGAAGAAATCTGTTCGAAATACGAAAAGGGAAAGAGAGGGAGAAAAAGTGGAAAGAGAAAAGTTTGATACCTGTAAACACGTAAAAAGAGTTGGAAACTTTGCAGTATACACAAAATCTACCTGCAATCAGGCAACCATGATCCGTGGCCAACTGGTAGTCGGTAAAGCACGATGCCTGAAATGCGAACTGTGGGAACCAAAGAAGACAGGGAGGAAGAAAGAGGGCAAAAGGTTATGATATCCGAAGACTCCGAAATCAAAGGGCAGATGAACATTAATGACTTTATTTAAAAATTATGGAGGACTGCACGATAGCGTGCCAGTTGTTTGCATGGGGAAAGTGAGGATACAGAATGCAATTAAAAGAATTAACCAACAACCAGAAACGCAAAGAGTTCCTGGAGGACTATACCGGATGGAATCTATGGCTTTACGTGCCGCAAGTAAGCGAAAAGTATTATTTATATCCGCTTCCGGATAACACAATGATCGTTGCCAAAGAGACTGAGCACACAAAAGGCAATGACTGGTGGAAAGTGGAAGAACGTGGCGGTTATTACGTTACCACAGAGTATTATCTCCTGGAAGGTGATTGGGGGAGATTTGCGGATTGCAAGAAAAGCAAGACGCAGATTGTTGAGCATTTGAGAGAGGTGGCAAAATGTTAATCAGAAGTCAGAACAGAGAGCTTTTAATTAATTTCAATAACGCACCAGCAATCGGGATTATGGAGGTTAAGGGTGATGCAAAAATCACTTGTTCGGATACGAATGAAACGCTTGATATCGGCTCTTATTCCACCAAAGCAAAAGCCATGAAAGTACTGGATATGATTCAGGAAGCCTATTGTAAATTTATGTCGGTAAAAAACGATGATGTTTGGGACGGAAAAGAATCCGTGTTTTATATGCCAGAAGATTCGGAGGTGGAAGCATGAGTCATATCAAAGACAGATTATCAGATTATCATGATTTCATGAAGAAACTTGTAGATTACCACCAGATGATTTTGGCAAGCGATGCTCTGGAAATGATAGAGCAACTTAAGGATGACTTGGAACAGGACGAGAAAGAAAATGGGTGGATTCCAGTCAGTGAGAGACTGCCGGAAGAAGACGGAAGGTATCTGGCGACGTTTAAGTATGGAATAAAAGTTTGTATGGTAGGATATGGCTCTTGTAAGAGAACTGTACTAGGATATCCAATTGGACATGGCTGGTATAACTTGGAAGAAGCGCAATATTATGCGGAGGACAGTATTATTGCCTGGATGCACTTGCCGGAACCATATAAGGAGGACTAAATGGGAAGATGCAAATTAGAATGCCCGGACGGCGAAACAGAATGCTGTATTTGCTGTGATAAGCAAGGCGGTTGTGATAATCGGTGCGACATGATGGATGACTACGAATATACAGAAGATTGTGAAGATTATGTTAAGGAGGACTGAACATGATTGCATTATTATGCGGAATATTTATCGGACTTAATGTTGGTGCATAGGGAGTGATTATGCTCGCCATACTGTACGATAAGCACCACCCAGACGATTAGAAAGGAGAACGGTATGCTGACAAGGAATAAAAAGCTGAAAGACTACGGTATTCCGTCAGAGGACATTGAAAAACTGAATACGATGCTGAAAGACTTCCCGGCAGAGTACGGATACCTGCTTTCCAGTGCCACCTTGTCAGCTTGCCCGAAAAACACGGTGATAGCGGATATGGTTATTGAGAATATCCTGCACCGGAAAAGTTACAGAAAAATCAGCAGAGAAAGATATATCCCGATGAATCCGAAGGATTTCTACGGATACAGGCGCAAGACCGTCGCTGTACTGTATGAAAGGATGAGGTTATTGGGAGTGTGGGAGGATAAATAAATGAGGTTAATTGATGCAGACTTATTAAAGAAAAACTGCAAGTGTACAGGCGAATTTGAAGATTATTTTAAATGCGTGTCATTGAGTGAACTTGCTAAAGTAATTGACAATCAGCCGACAGCTTTTGATGTGGACAAGGTTATTAGTGAATTGAAAAGAGATAAATTCGTTGAATCAGAATGTATCTTGTCTGATGTACATCAAGGATACAATGCTGGGCTGAGTAGGGCAGTTGAAATCGTGAAAGGCGGTGGTGTAGATGGTTGATTTTAATGGATTCGACAAGGGCGTGATCGGAAAGCCGCTTCCGGCGGATTCCACTCTGAACAACATGAAAAAAAATGAACTGATCGAACTATTGCATCTCGCCGAGAGTAATCATAAGGTGCTGGCCGATGCCATTGACAGAATATTATATCGACAGATGCGAAATGGAAGTAGTTGGAAACATTTTCGACAATCCAGAGTTGTTACAGGAGGAACACAAATGAGTAAATCAGTATTAGTGATTGATACGCCAATAACATGTATGAGATGCCCTTTTGGTTTGTTTATTAGCGATTATATCTTTTGTGTTATTACAATAGACAAAGACGGTGCTGCTAAGCAAATTAGAAATGATTTATATGGGATTAAAAGACAAAATTGGTGTCCATTGAAGCTATTACCGGAGAAGGACACAAAAAACCATTTCCCGGACGAATTTGAAGATGGGTATGCTATTGGTTGGAACGCTTGCATTGACGAGATTACAGGAGATGACTGACATGACATACAAAAACAGTGAGGGTTATCCAGATCCAACATCAGGAAAGGCAATCAAGGCAGCAGGACATATGCCAACACATATTTACAACGCTTATACAGTTTTGAATAACACTGCCGGACTCTTGGGCTTAGAAATCACAGGTATCAGAGATAAGAAAACGAAGAAGGAATGGAAACGAGGAGGCTGACATCATGGATAAGAGAATTCTGGAAGAATACATAGATGCATGCGAGGTGATCAAGGAAGCAGAAGCAGAAATCCGTAAACTCGAATCGAAAAAAAGTATCACGGCAAATGAGACTGTATCTGGAAGTAATCCGGAATTCCCTTACAACCCACAGCACTTTAAAGTACAGGGAACGACATATTCTTACTCCGATGATGTCAGAATCAGACAGAAGAAAGAGATCCTGAGACAGAAGAAAGAGAAGGCGGAGCAGCTGAAACTGCAGGTTGAAGTCTGGTTGATATCAATTCCATTTCGGATGCAACGGATTATTAAATATAAGATCTTCGAAGAAATGACCTGGCAGCAGGTAGCAGATCGGATGGGACGGAATACCACAGAAGCCAGCGCGAAGATGGAATTCAAAAGATTTTTTGAAAAAAATTAAAGTTTGTTACGAATGTTACGAATGTTACGATTTAATATGATAATATGTATCATGAACAAATTGGAAACATCCAAGACGTTCAGATCTCATACGATCTCCCCAAGGTATGATAAATTCCATGTCCTGGTCTCTGGTGGTGCTCAGATCAGGACATCCCGGAACATAGCTCAGTGGTAGAGCAGCTGGCTTATATCCAGCGTGTCGGTGGTCCGATTCCATCTGTTCCGATCGCGTGACTTAAACGCGACTTACGCATATAACTCCAAAAGAGGCGGAGCCGGCAGCAGGCTCCGCCTTTAAAATATTCAGGTGTCCAACTCGGACACCTTTTATATTGCCAATTTTCATACAGCGTGCACAGCACCAGCACTTACATACTTTAGGCATGGGAATCACTGTATGTAAGTGTTAGCACCTCCTTTCGTCACGGTAGCAATCGGCTGTCGTGTATGGTACTGGCAGGACTGTATTTCAGTAAATATCAAAACCGACAAACAAGAGGTGATGAGACATGGCCAGAGCGCCGGACAAGAGAATAGAGCAGGCGAAAGAAATGTACCTGCAAGGGCGGAAGTTGGTTGAGATTGCAAGTCAACTAAATCTGCCGGAGGGCACTGTCCGGAGGTGGAAGTGTACTCATAAATGGGATAACGAACGTTCGGATAAAAAAAGCGAACGTTCGGAAAGCAAAAAAAGTAAAAAAAAGAAAGCTGCTGAGAGCGAAGTTGATCAGGTGATAGAAAATCCTGAATTGACAGACAAACAGCGGCTTTTTTGTATTTATTATATTCGGAGTTTTAACGCTACAAAAGCATACCAGAAAGCATATGGATGCAGTTATGAAAATGCGATGCAGAATGGAAGCAGGATGCTGAGAAATGACAAGGTAAAAGAAGAAATCATAAGATTGAAGCAGAATCGTCTGAATCAGGAGCTGCTTTCCGAGGAAGATATCTTTCAGAAGTATATGGATATAGCATTTTCGGATATCACAGACTATGTGAAATTTGGGACAGAGAAAGTCCCTGTAATGACCATGTACGGGCCTGCGCAAGTCCAGGACCCGAAGACTGGAAAGAAAAAAACACTCACAGAAACCGTGAATATAATCCATTTTAGGGATTCGTCAGAAGTGGACGGCTCTATCATATCTGAGGTAAAACACGGAAAGAACGGATCGAGCATCAAACTTGCGGACCGCATGAAAGCCCTTCAGTGGCTAGCTGACCATATGAATCTAGGAACTGAAGAACAGCGTGCACGGATCGCACAGATGAAAGCTCAGACAGATAAACTTACCGGAAACAATCAGGAGATTGAAGATCTGGATGACATAGAAGGCGAGATCTATGGCAGCGGCGAATAGAGTTACCAAAAAGAAAACTATCTTATATCGTTTTTCTGAGAAACATAAAGAATACATCCGCAGATGCAGAGAGTGTTCTTATAATGTGGCTGAAGGAGCTGTTCGTGCTGGTAAGACAGTTGACAATGTCTTTGCTTTTGCACACGAGCTGAAGACTACACCAGATAAGATTCACCTTGCAACAGGATCCACAATGGCGAATGCGAAAATGAACATCGGAGACTGCAACGGAATGGGGCTTGAATGGATTTTCCGCGGTCAGAGCCATTGGGGAAAGTACAAGGATAACGAAGCTTTGTTCATCAAAGGTCCAGCGACTCACAACAGACAGAAGATTGTAATCTTTGCAGGTGGAGCTAAAGAAGACAGCTACAAGAAAATTCGTGGTAACTCCTATGGTATGTGGATCGCGACAGAGATTAACCTTCACCATGATAATACAATCAAAGAGGCATTCAATCGTCAGCTGGCGGCTAAGAGGCTGAAAGTATTCTGGGACCTGAACCCGGATAATCCGAGAGCTGCAATTTACTCAGAGTACATTGATCGTTATCAGCGGCAGCAGGAAGAAGGGAGCTTTCCCGGCGGTTACAATTACATGCATTGTACCATTTACGATAACATCAATATTACTCCGGAACGTTTGAAAGAAGTCGAGAGCAGATATGATGTCAACTCAATCTGGTATATGCGTGACATCAAAGGAATGCGTGTTGTAGCAAATGGTCTGATCTTCCGAAGATTTGCCGATGATATCAGTACCAAGAAGTTTGCGTTCGCTTTGAAAGAGAAACCTAAAGATATCATGGAGATTAATCTTGGCATCGATTTTGGCGGATCTGGATCGGGCCATTCTTTTACAGCTACTGCAATCACAAGGGGATTCCAAATGGTTGTGCCGTTGGCATCTGAGTGGATCAACTGCAAGGACGAGAGTGGCAATCCATTAGAGATTGATCCGGATATGTTGGGAAAGATGTTTTGTAATTTTGTACAGAAGATACTAAACCGATACGGATATGTAACAGTGGTTTATGCGGATAGTGCAGAACAAACGCTGATAGCAGGAATCCGCAGCAGTCTTAGAAAGAATGGTCTTGGCTGGATCAGAGTGGAGAATGCATTGAAAACGGAGATTAATGATCGAATCAATGCTACTTCAATCCTGATGGCACAAGGCCGTTTCGCTTATATGGATGGAGAATGTGACAGTCTTGTAACAGCACTATGTACAGCAGTCTGGGACCCGAAAGAGCTGACGAAGAATGTCAGACTTGATGATGGGACCAGCGATATTGACTCATTAGACAGTTTTGAATATACATTTGAGCGACTGATCAGTCAGCTCATCAGGTACGGGTGATTAATATGAATTATACAAATATGTATCAGGCATTGCGTAAGATCCTGGACAAGGATGAGCAGATCAATTATGCAATGAGCGGAGAGACAGCGGCACATATTGAGATGTGGTCTGCACTATACAAAGATAAGGCGCCATGGCTGGATTCCAACACACAGAGCGCAGGGATTGCGGCAGCAGTAGCTGGAGAGATTGCCAGGCTGACGGTTCTGGAAGTGAAGAGCGAAGTTTCCGGAAGTGCCAAGGCATCATATATTGATAAAATCTACCAGAGAGTGATTGAGAATCTGCGGATTCAGGTTGAGTATGCAGATGCGAAAGGCAGCCTGATCTTTAAACCTTATGTGACTGCAAATGGCATTTCTATCCAGTACATACAGGCAGATAATTTCTTTCCTTTGGAATTTGATACGGAGACGATTACAAAATGTGCATTCCTGGATCAGTTCCGTCGAGACAATGAGATATACAGCAGGATAGAGATACATACTCTGAAAGATGGGTTGCTGAACATCCGGAACAGAGCTTTCGTTTCCAGAACAGAGGGACTGATTGGGACGGAGATACCAGTCAATTCAGTTCCGAAGTGGTCTGAACTCGTACAGGAAATTACATTTTCCGGCACAGAGAAGCTGCCGTTTGGCTACTTCAGAGTTCCGCTGGGAAACAATCAAGATTCTGGCAGTCCACTGGGAACATCTACATTTTCAAGAGCTGTGAAACATATCCGGGAAGCAGATAAAAGATATTCCCAGATCAATTGGGAATATGAGAGCAAAGAATCAGCAGTTCATATTGCTCAGAGCCTGTTAAAGAGAGACCAGAGCACAGGAGAACCGGTTTATCCTGCGGGTAAGAAAAGGTTATACCGTGCCATTGAGTACAACACTGGAGCTACCGATAAGCCTTTTATGGATACCTTTTCACCGGACATCAGGGATACATCATATTTCAATGGGTGGAATCACCTAATGAGGATGATAGAATTTGACTGCAACCTGGCATACGGAACTATTTCAGATCCGAATAATACAGACAAGACGGCAGAAGAGATCAAAGCCAGCAAGCAGCGATCATATTCTTTTGTACAGAGCTGTCAGACAGCACTGCAGCATGCTTTAGAGGATTTAGTGGATGCAATAGCATTCTGGTGCGATATCTATCAGCTATGCCCCTCTGGAACTTATCAGACATCTTTTGACTGGGATGATTCTATTGTGACGGATGTAGAGTCAGAACGGCAGTCTGATAGGCTGGATGTTTCCATGGGTGCAATGCCACTGTGGGAATACAGAATGAAATGGTATGGGGAAACAGAAGAGCAGGCAAAGGCAGCAGTCCAGAAGCCAGAAGAGACGGTGATTGAATGACGCAGGGCGAGATTGAAAAACTCACAGTGAAAGTCAGCAACATTTTCTCAGAACTGGAAGTTCGGATCATGACAGATATTGTCCGCAGGATTAAAGAAAATGGTTTTGCAAGTGCTTCCGTAGACTGGCAGATCAGCAGGCTTCAGCAATTGGGAATGGCCGAGGAAGATATCCGTGGATGGATCCAGAGCGCATTACAGACAACGGATACAGAAATGGACAGGATATTTTCTGATGAGGTGTACAAACAGTATTACGAACAGGAACATTTCTTTAAACTTGCCGGAATGCAGCAGATACCGCTTGAAGAAAATTTCGTGATTCAGCAGCTGATTGAGGCGACCAAGAAGCAGCTCCAGGGAGAATATAAGAATCTGACCGGTTCCATGGGATTTGCTATTCGTAATCCGGCAACTGGTAGAATTCAATCTTCACCTCTGATGGATTATTACAGATCTACTATGGATCAGGCTGTTATTGATATCAAGTCAGGCGCATTTGATTATAACACAGTTCTTAAGCGGACCGTGAATCAGATGACGGCTTCTGGACTTCGATATATAGAGTATGATTCAGGACACCGGGACAGGATAGATGTAGCTGCCAGAAGAGCAATCCTTACCGGTTTTCGACAGGTGCAGAGCCAGATCATGGAGCAGACAGCGGATCAGCTGGGGACAGATACCTTTGAAGTCAGCTACCATGTAGGGGCAAGACCAACACATCAGCCCTGGCAAGGTAGAGTGTGGACGCGGCAGGAACTTGTTTCTGTATGCGGCCTTGGTGAGGTAACAGGTCTGAAAGGAGCCAACTGTTACCATGATTATAAACCATTCCCCCCTGGATCCGTGAGAACATATACGGATGAACAGCTCCAGAAAATGCTTGAAGCTGAGAATACTCCCGGAGAGTACAACGGAAAACAGTACACCACTTATGAAGCGCTTCAACAGCAGAGAAAGATGGAACGTGTCATGCGGGCACAACGTCAGAGGATAAAGTTACTGGAAGAAGGAGGAGCTGATAAACAGGATATAATCCTGGCAAAGGCCAAGTACCAGGGACAGATGCAGACCTATAAAGATTTTTCTAAAAAGATGCATCTTCCGGAACAGAAAGCTAGAATCATGCAGGATGGCTTAAAAGGAAAGTTCATGCCGACAAAAGCAGAGCAGAAAGCCCTTGAAGAATCAGCTATAAATGATAAAATAAAAGCAGACATGAAAGCAGCTGGGATGAGAGGGGAGATTAATTTGAAACCTCAGATTCCTGATGTGAGCAAACTTTCTTTTGATGAGCACCATGTAAATCAGGAAAGGCAGCATAATGTAACAGAGACAGAAGCAAAAAGCTACATTCAAAACGCTGTATTTTCTACTACGAAGTGGAAAGGAAAGTTTACAAATTATTACAGTGATGAAGGTGCAACATTTGTAGATAATGAAGCTCAGTATATTAGAACTGCTTTCAGAAAAGAGCAATATGATGAAGCGGCAACAGCAGCTATGGAGGTGTTAAAACGTGAGTGGTCCTGATTTTGTAATGTGCCCCTTGGTTGATGAGAATATAGAACCCATTGATTGCATTGAAAATTCAGATGCGATAGATGGGATTATCAAGAAAGAAACGATTCCGGAAAGGTTTAAAAAGAAGCCGAACTGGAAAGAGATATGCAAAAAATGTAAATGGCATGGATATTGATACCACCAGTCAGAAATGACCGGTGGTATTTTTATACTCAAAAATTGGTCAGATGATCAGACCTAAAATAGTCAGCTATCTGGTGGATGGTTACACACCTATAAATAACCTATGGGATAGGCAGGAAAGGACAAACAGATGAAAACAGAAGATTTACAGGCAAAAGGATTAACTCAGGAACAGATTGACTTTGTTATGGCCGAATATGGAAAAGATCTTAATGCAGTAAAAGCGGAGAGGGATGGTTATAGGTCCCAGCTTGATACGGCACAGACTTCTTTAAAAGCGATGGAAGGGATTGATGCTGCTGGATTGCAGACGAAAGTTTCCGATTTGACCAAGCAGCTCCAGGGCAAGGATGCAGAGATTGAGAAAATCAAAGCGGATTATGCTTTTGATACATCTGTGAAAGAAGCTATTCGAAAGGCTTCCGGGAGAAATGAGAAAGCAATCATGGCGCTTTTAGATATGGATACTTTAAAAGCATCCAAGAATCAGTCTCAGGACATTGAAGCAGCAATCACGGCCTTAAAGAAAGATAATGATTATCTGTTCCAGCAGGCAGCCACAGTTCCTCGTGTAGTTTCTTCAACTACAGGAATCAGCAATGAAGCACAGACTAAAAAAGAGCAGGCAAATGAAGCACTTAGAAGTCTGCTCGGAAAAGGAGAATAAAGAATGGCAGTAAATATTACAAACAGAGCGGATGCAGAAGCGATTATCCGCGAACAGGTTGTATCCAGTATCTTTCAGGATGCACCGAAAAATTCCGTATTTATGGGAATGGCAAGAAAACTTCCAAACATGACATCTAACCAGACCAGAATCCGCGTACTGGATTTCTTACCGACTGCTTACTGGGTAGATGGTGATGTTGGCATGAAACAGACTACCAGACAGGCATGGGATAACGTATATCTGAATGCCGGAGAACTGGCTGTTATCGTACCTATTCCGGATGCAGTGCTTTCTGATGCAGAGTTTGACATCTTTGGTGAGATCACTCCACGTGTCATGGAAGCAATCGGACAGAAAGTAGATGCAGCAGTTATCTTTGGAGATAACCGCCCAAGAGAATGGCAGGCAGATCTTGTTACCCTGGCAAGACAGGCAGGAAACAATGTTTCACCGACAACAGGAAAAGATTATTATGATCTGATTCTTGGCGAGAATGGTGTGTTTGCAAAAGTTGAAGAAGATGGATATGGAGTTTCTGGAGCTATTGCACCGATGAACTTTAAAGCAAAACTCCGCGGTCTTCGTGATACCACAGGACAGCCAATCTTCAAAAGCAATATGCAGGATGTTGCGAGATATACACTGGACGGTGCACCGATTACATTCCCGGAAAACGGTGGTTTCTATCCAGAAATTGCACAGCTTGTAGTTGGTGATTTCGGTCAGGCAGTATATTCCATTCGTCAGGACGTAACAGTGAAGATTCTGGATCAGGGAGTTATTCAGGACCCGGCTACAAAGGAAATCGTCTATAACCTGGCACAGCAGGATATGACAGCACTTCGTATTGTATTCCGTATGGGTTGGGCTCTTCCGAATCCAGCTACCAGAATGAATGAAGACCGTACAGGCTGCGCATTTGCATATCTTGAGCCAGGTACTCCGATTGCTACTCAGAAAGTTACATTTACTGTAACGGACGGTAAAGAATCAAGTCCGGCAGTTTATGAAGGTGCACGTATCAATGTGGATGGGGCAATTCTTGTAACCGGAGATGATGGAAAAGCGGAGTTTAACCTGCGAGCTGGTACATATACAGCAAAGATCACCAAGAAGGGATATATCTCGGTGACAGAAACCTTTACTGTGGCAAAGACGGCAGTAACAAAGAACATTACTCTTACAAGCCTAAAATGACAAGGATGTGATGAAAAATGTATGCTTCGTACAATTATTACGAATCTGGCTATCTGATGGGCCGTGATTCAAAGCTGTCTGAGGATGAATTCCCATTCTGGGAAAAACAGGCTGAGCGTGTGTTGAATCAGTACACCTTCAGCCGTCTAGCTTCGAATTTGGGACTTATCACAGATGATGTGAAAGATTGCGCCTGTGAGCTTGTAGAGCTCCTGTATCAGGCAGATAAGAACACTCAGCAGGCAGCAGAACAGGGAGGTGTTTTGCAGTCCTATTCCAATGATGGGGAATCTGGAACCTTTGATCTGTCCCAGTCAATATTCACGGAAGAGGGAAAACAGAAGAAGGTCAAAGAGATCATTTACAGATATCTGGGGAACACCGGGCTCTTGTATCAGGGGGTGTGAGCATGAACCAGAATTACATTCATACCATCACCTTATACAATCGGATTCAGGCATCAGACAGCGAAGACAGGAAGGAGCACTGGAAGAGGATAGTGCTCCATAATTGTTTCTGGAAAGCACAGGTAAATACCGGTTTTAATGATACCCAGGCAAGTGTTCAGAACACTTATGCGGTGCGGATTCCAAAGGATGACAGATACTTACCTTACGCAGAATACAAAAACTCTCCGGAAGAGCATTTTACAGTTTCACAGGGAGATATTGTTATTTGTGGGGAATGCACGGAAGAAATCACGGGGGAATCTGGAAAGACTGCGGCACAGGTCCTGAACAGATACAAGCCATCAGCATTCAAAGTAACGGCATTCTCTGACAATACTAGTTTTCCGCTGGCGAAGCATTACAGATTGGGAGGCTGATACAATGAAAGTGAAATTCGAGTGGAATGATTCTCCTGATCGGATTGCCAAAAAGAAACTTGGTGGACAGCCGGGCATGCTTTTTCTGGCGGCAACTGCAGCACGTTTCATGGATCCTTATGTACCGGCAGATAATCTGGTGCTTGTGCAGAATATAGACATCACTGCTGATGAGGATGCGGGTTATATAACCTACAACAGTCCCTATGCTCATTATCAGTATATGGGAGAGATGTACGGTCCAAACATCCCTATCTTTGATGGAAAGGAATTGATGGGCTTCTGGTCTCCGCCACACAAGAACCCGACAGGCAGAAAATTGAAGTACAGCACATTTCGCCATCCGCTTGCAACAGATCATTGGGACAAAGCCATGATGACTGCAAGGAAAGAAGATCTTGCAGAAGCTTATGAAGAATATCTGAAATTAGGAGGAAATACGTGACAAGGCATGATGCGGTAAAAGAGTATTTTGAACCAAAGGTCAGTGAGCTTGCCGGAGATATGCTGAATTTCAACTTTTCTCCGGAATCGGAAGACAGCATCTCGCTGATCACGAATTATTCTGATAAAGTCAGGAAAAAGTACATTACCGGTGATGTGCAGAAAGAGTATGGCTTTACGATTGTGATCGTAAAATCCTATTCTTCTTTCCAGGATGATCTGAATCTGGAAGCTATGAATTTCGCACAGGCTTTTATGGATTGGTTGGAGCAGCAGAATGAAAAGAAAGTTTTCCCTGATTTTGGAGAAGCGTGCGAGATACAGAAGATGGAAAATCTTCAGAATATGCCAAACCTGTCTGGCGTTAATCAGAATGGGACAATGGCAAGATATATGATACAGTCAAGAATTATTTACAAAGAAAGGAAGAACAAGACATGAAGTTAGAAAGAGAAGCGTTAGCGCATTTCCTGGATACTTCCTGGGGAAAAGATGCGGCAAAAGATGCAGCTAAAGCGGTGTGGGAGATCATTGGCGAAGACATCGATGACATGTCCGTAGATTTGAACCCTGACATTGAGAAGAAAAAGAATATCCTTGGAAAAGCAAAAGTGAACGACAAAGGTTATGAACCGTCTATTAGTGCAGATCCGTTCTATGCAAATCCAGAGTATAAACTTTATCCGAAGATTCGCGATCTTGCTTTAGGACGCAAAAAAGGAGATACATGCAAGAGCCTTATGCTCGAGGTTATCGTGGAGGATACCACAGCGGCTAAGCATTTAGCTTATGTACAGGAAGTTCTCGTAAAACCGCAGTCTTATGGCGGTGGTACAGAGGGAGTTAACTTCCCGTTCAACATTGAGGAAGACGGAGCCAGAGTAAAAGGTTATGTGACAGGAGAATCTGTAAAAACTGGAAACCCAGTATTTACCGCAGGAGAAATTGAAGCTGCGTAAGTAATACTGATTTATGGGAGTGCCATTAACACTATGGCGCTCCCTGATTTTTTATTTCAGGAGGAAATTATGGAACAGACATCCAATCAGAAAGCAAACACAATCGTCATTGATGATGGTAGTAAAGAATATAACATTCAGAATCAGCATGGAGAGACACTGGCAGTCTTCCGTTTCCGCCCATCGGACACCAATATCATTTCCAGATTTAAAGAGGTACAGAAATTTTTTGAGAATTTTAGTACAGAGGAAAATGAATCTGTAAAAGAATGTGAACAGAGAGTGATTGAACGGATTGATTATCTGGTAGGGGCAGATACTGGCTCTACATTCTTCTCTGTGTTAGGACCGTTCTCCCCGATGAACAATGGAAAATTGTTCGTGGAGGTATGTATGGATGCCTTGCGTGATGTGATCGACAAAGAGTTTGATGTCCGGATCAAAAAGAGTCAGAGCCGGGTAAACAAATATACGCAGAAATACCAGAAACACAGACCAAATTATACAAAGAAGCGCCGTCATGGATGATATGTGGAATCTGCCCCATTCTATAGAATTGGGCGGTGAACAATATGAAATTCGAACGGACTACAGAGCTATTTTGGATATCCTGCGGGCTATGGCAGATCCTGAACTCGATGAAAATGACAGAACGGAAGTGCTTTTTAAAATTTTCTTCTGGAATCCAGAGAAGATCCCGGATGAGTATCTGCAAGAAGCTATTGACAAGGCATTTGAGTTTATTGACTGCGGAATCAAAGGTGATGAGAAGAGTAAAGTCCGATTGATGGACTGGGATAAGGATTCCCCTCTGATTGCTTCCGCAATCAATAAAAACACCGGAAGAGACATACGATCTGTGAAGTATATGCACTGGTGGACCTTTATGGGCGCATATATGGAGATATCAGAAGGCCTTTTTCATGAGATCCTTCAGATCCGGCAGAAAAAAATGAACGATAAAAAGCTGGAAAAATGGGAACTGGAATTTTACCGGAAGAATAAAAAACTGATAGACATTCAGCAGCAAAAGACAAAGCGGTCAGCTGAGGAAGAAGCTGCTCTTAAGGAATTATTTGGTGGATTGAAGAGGTGAGATTATGGCAGATGGAACAATTACTCTTAAGGCTGAGTCAGATGATAAAGGTGTAAAAGTGGGCATGCGTGATATAGAAGCCTCTGTAAAACGAATGTCCACATCCGTAGAAGGCCTTGGAGAAAAAGCTAAGATTGCCATACAAAAGCAGTTGGATTCTCTTTCAAAACTGAATAATCAGTATGTACAGCAGGAACAGAAGGTAAATGATCTAAAGCAGAGAATGAAAGAGCTCTCTGATCAGAAGATAGAGACAGATAAATACAAGCGGCTTAGTGATGAGATTAAGAAACTGGAAGATGAGTTTGAAAAGGTTGAAACAAAACAGCGTGAATGGCTGGATATGGGCTTTTCAATAAACTCTGTGCCGCTTAAGGAACTTGACAAACAGATGGACGACATCTGGGCGGATATTGATAAAATCCAGCAGAAACAGGCTGAAATGAGAAATTCTGGTACTGCTTATGTGGACCCGCGTAGTTTATCAGAGTACCAGAACACCGCTTCCAGACTTACAGTGGAAGAAATGCGACTGGATGATATGAATAACCGGTTAAACACTTCCTTTGCCTCTACAGAAATGCGTCTGAAAGAATGCAGTGAAGAAGCTGTTAAGTCATCATCTAAGTTTAACGGACTTGCAAGCGCGGCAAAGCGTTTTTCTGGTAGGTTAATACAATCTGGAATTACCGGCATGAAACGAAAGGTTCACGAACTCTGGCAGGCTCTTGATAAGCTAATGGCGAAATTTATGCAGCTGGCATCTGGAGCAATCACTGGTGGTCTGCAGAAGATTTCAAACGGTATCTTTGCTATTCATAAGTCAGCAAATAAGAGTACACTATCACTGAAAAATCTGCTGAAATATGCATTCGGAATACGTTCACTGTTTGTACTCTTCAACAAGATGCGAAGTGCTGTTGTAGATGGTATTCAGAATCTCGCCAAGTATGATCTGGCAACCAAGACAGGAGACGTAAATAACTGCCTGTCTGCACTGATGTCATCTCTGACGCAGCTGAAAAACAGTTTTGCGACTGCATTTGCGCCAATTATTACAGTGGTGACACCTCTGCTGGTGAATTTCATTAACATGATATCCCAAGCGGTAACACGCGTGGGAATGCTGATTGCAGCACTTACTGGGCAGAATACTTTTACCAAGGCGGTTGCGGTTCAGGAGAATTACGCGGCCAGTCTGGATAAGACAGCGAATAAAGCAAAAAAGGCTGCAAAAGAATTAAAAGGATACCTTAGTCCAATTGATGAAATCAACCGATATGATGATGGGAAGACGAACAGCAATACTGGTTCAAATGGAAAATATACAGGTCCGTCTCCTAAAGATATGTTTGAGGAAGTTCCTATTGAAAGTTCCTTGAAAGGGATTGCAGATAAGATCAGAGAACTGATCAAAAACGAAGATTGGGAAGGCCTTGGAGCTTACATAGCCAGTGGAATCAACAAAGGACTTCAAAAAATCTATGATGTCATCAACTGGAATAACGTAGGACCAAAGGTAACGAAGTTCTGTGATGCATTTACCAGGACATTTAATAGTCTGGTAGATAACATCGACTGGGACCTGATGGGGCGTACAGTTGGTGCCGGCATCAATACTCTGGTAAACACCCTGAATCTTTTGATTGCAGGAATTGACTGGAAGAACCTTGGAAAAAAATTTGCAACCGGTATCACTGGTCTTGTTAGGGAAGTCAACTGGAATAATCTTGGACAACTTATGGGAAACAAGTTCATGATTGCCTGGAAAATCTTTAATGGAATGGTTCACAATCTTCCGTACAGCGAGATTGGAAAGGCTGTTGCAGAATGTCTGAATGGCGCAATGTCCCAAATTTCTCTTTCAGAGGTTGCAGATACGCTGGCAACCGGATTGAATGGTGCATTTACATCATTATATAGTTTCTCGGAGAGCTTTGACTGGTCCGAACTGGTAGATAACATCGCAAACGGTATCAATACTTTTGTATCAGAATTCAAGTGGGAAGAAAATGGACAGAAGCTGGAAGTATTTCTGGATGATCTGTGTAAAGCACTACTGAATATAGCAGAAAAGACAAACTGGGAATCTTTTGGTGCCGGCATTGGTACTTTTATTTCCCAGGTTGACTGGGTTGGACATCTGAAACAGGTGATAAGTGCAATAGTTAAGGCATTAGGCGGTCTGTTTGATGGAATGGAAGCAGGTGGAACAGCCGGTAAGGTAGTATCTTTTCTGAGCAAAGTATTTTTAGCAGTGAAGATTGCAGATATTACGGGATTGGATAGCCTCATAAAGCTGCTGGTTGGATTTCTAGGAAAGAAATTAATAGGTTCTGAAACTGTAGCTGAATTATCGGGTAGTCTGACCACCTTATTAGGAAATTCCGTGAAAGGTGCGGCTGGTGGCTTTTCTTCACTGGCGTCATCTATAGCTCCGCTGGTAGGAACAGCAGGACTGATTGTAGGTGTGGGCGTAGCAGCAGCTACAGCTACTTCTGAACTGGCAAAAATGGTAGAGACCATGCAGGGCGGCAATGGTATTGGCGGCACATTTGGAAATACCATGGATGACTTCATCCAGACATTACAGCGGCGCGGCGATATCATATCCGGCTCTGCAACGGAAATCTGGGATCTGAAAGAATCTCTCGAAAAAGAGGGCATGACTGCCGAAGAAAAATCCAGTGCAACACAAAAACTCATTGATAAACTGGGCGAGATGGGCGTTACATCTGAGCAAGCAACACAGGCATTTGAGACATTAAGGCAGAAGGGACTTATTACAGATGATATGTTCGATATTCTATCAGAATCTATTAAGACACTTGGCAATGATACAACCAACATGGCAGGGCAGATCAACCTTGGAAGCCAGAGTGCACAAAAATCTTATGATGATCTGAAACTTGCTATCGGAAACCTGACAAATCAGATGCATCTTGGAACTGATGAACAGGGACAGTTATTGAATGCTCTGGACAGAACCGTGGATTCCGGTGGCACTGCACAGGACGCATATAACAATGTCATGGCAGCAGTTAAGAATATGGGGGGAAATACCGAGACTGCAGCAAAGATTTTCTCGGAAGTTTTTCCGAATGCGGTGCAGGTCACAAAGAGCAGCGTAGATAAAAATATCATTGGAGCACAGCAGACTGTAACGACTTCTACCGGAAAGATGAAGGCAGATGCAGAAACGAATCTGGCGGGACTTCAGAAAGCGGCGGAGAATGCATCTGGTGGTGTAAACACAGCAACAGTGAAGAATTGGGGTAATTCGGCATCAGAGGTGGATAAAAACCTTGATCAGATGAAGCAGCATGCAAACCTGAAACTTGGAGAAATGCAGAAGACGGTAGATTCTCATTTTAGCAGCCAGTACAATACCATGACTACAAAATGGCAGAAAGCAAATGAGCGTATTAACCAGATCATAGCAGATATGGCTGCTATGATTAACAATAAGATGGAAAATCTGGTGTCATCCATGGAACGTGCGGGAAGTAGAATGGGGAACGGCTTATCGCGCGGTGTATCTGAGGGAACCAGCGGAGTCAAACGTGCTTTGAATAATGCCGTTAGTAAAGTGAACAGTACGATCGGAAACATTAATAGCGCTTTATCTGGAATTGAACATGGTTTTACATTTTCGTATGATGTACAACTTCCCACTGGTGGCCGCAGATGGGGTAATTACAGTTTGAATTTACCAAGAGTAAATACAGTTCCATATTTGGCAACAGGAGCTGTAATTCCACCAAGAAGTGAGTTCCTGGCAGTTCTGGGAGATCAGAAGAACGGTCGGAACTTGGAAGCTCCGGAAAGCCTGATAAGACAGATATTCCGGGAAGAAACTGGCAGCAGCCAAGGAAGCAATACATACAATGTTTCTGTGTCCGCTTCTGGAAGAAAATTCTTGGATATCGTTCTGGAAGAAGGGGAACTGAGAAGAAATCGAAATGGCGGAAAAAATCCGTTTAAGCTTGATGATTAGGAGGCGTTTGGATGGCAGAAGAATGTTTTAAAATTGACGGAGTCGCAATTGCGGCTCCTGAAACCTATAAACCGGTGTTTTCTACGACAAGCACCAAAAGTACGAAACGTGATCAGACACTGACTATGCATAATTCCGTTATGGGTACTATTGCAGGATATGATATGACCTGGGGAGAACTTACGTGGACTGAGATTGCAACGATCCTGAACGTACTTATAGATAAAAAAAGTTTTACATTTCATCATAAGGATCCGAGAATTCCGGGAAAATGGATTGATGCTTCTTTTTATTGTTCTAACTACAATATGGAGGCACAAACATTGGAAGAGAAGGCTGAGAAGTGGACAGGCTTGGCAATCAATGTAAGGAGGAAAAAGAAATTATGATCAATGTATCTGATCAGCTCCTGAAAGAGTCAAAAGAAAACCAGGATTATTATGTAACAGCAAATGTTACCCTTACAGATGGAACAAAATTATCACTCAAAAAAGAAAACTTCTATCTGGACGGAAATGGAATTGTTGATTCTGCGGATAGTAGTAGTTTCCCAGTGGGAGTGGCTATCGAAAAAACAGCTACATTGTCCCTTGTAAATGATGAGGAACAGTTTTTGGGATACAGTTTTAACAGGGCAGTATTTGCAATTTATATGAATCTGGAATTATCAGATGGGAAAGTGGAGACCTTCAAGCGAGGGTCTTTTATTGTGTGCAAAAAGCCAGCTATTGATGAGGAGATAAACCTTACACTGTTAGATTATATGAGCAAAACTGACAGGAGTTACGAAACAAATCTTACTTTTCCCTGTACTGCGGGTGAGGTCCTGCAGGATTCCTGCCAGACGTGCGGGATTACCCTTGGTGATGCGACTTTTAAAAATTCTGATTTTCGAGTAATGAAAAAACCAACCGGTACCACTCATAGAGCAGTGATTGGTATGGTAGCCGCTCTTGCAGGCGGCAATGCCAGAATTGATGAGAATGACCTCCTGAGAATCGTTACTTATCAGGCGGCACCTAAAGTAGTAAAGCTTGTGGAAGCTCCTTGGATGGATGCTAGTGGAAACAATATCTATGATATTGAGGAAAATGAAATCATTATAACAAAGGAAGATATAACAATCGGCTTAAAGCTCGAGGAAGGTATTGATGATGTGCAGACGGACATCGATATTATCACAGTTACCGGAGTGAAGTACACAGAAGACGAGCGGGATTACATATACGGACAGGAAGGTTACTTGATTGATTTGAAAGAAAATCAGCTACTTTCCGGAAATGCCGAGGACGGTGTGAATTGTATTGGCCGGATTTTAACTGGCTTCCAGATTTTGCCATTTTCTGTAAGTAGCATACCGATTGGATATGCAACCTTTGGAGATGCAGTGCAGTTTGAAGATTATCGAGGAAATATATATCGTTCCTATGCTACTGATATTGAATTTTTATTTGCTGATTCTACCAATTTTTCCTGTAAGGCAAAGAGTGTAGAATCTCAGGGAGCAGAGTACCCGGATGAAAATAAAGTGCTGATAGAGCAGGCAAAAGAAGATACACGTCAGAAAATGACTGCTTATGACATTAAGCTAAAACAGATGAATGAGTTAGCTGCCAATACTTTGGGATTTTATTTCACAATCGAAAATCTAACGGATGGATCCACAATCGTATACCGCCATGATAAACCAACTTTAAAAGAATCAAAGATAATTTATAAAAACGGAATTGATGGCTTTTTCTTATCCGTTGATGGCGGTGAGACATGGAAATCCGGATTCGATTCCAATGGAGATGCCGTACTTAATATTTTATATGCGATCGGTATTCAAGCGGAGTATATCAATACCAGAGGATTAACGGCTAAAGACAACGATGGAAATATTACGTTTCGTATAAATGCAGATACAGGTGAAGTTGAAATAAACGGAAGTAGTGTTTATATCGGAGAAAAAAGAGTAGATAAAATGCTTGAGGACATGAATAATACCATCGCATCTGCCAAGAATATGACCTTACAGCTGAGTAACGACATGCAGACGATCGCATCTGACGCAGACGGAAACATTCCGGTATTTCCAACAGTGGCAACCACAGCGTCAGTTATGTATGGCTCACAGGATGTAACCAATGATTGCAGTTACACGATTACGAAATCCGACAGCGTGACCGGCTCTTGGGATGTCAATACGCACACCTATACAGTCACAGGACTGATAGCTGATAACGGATGGGTGGATATTAAAGCCACTTACCTGCAAACCTTGTCCATCACAAGAAGATTCACGATTGCCAAGCTTAAAGCCGGAAAGAACGGAGTCAATGGACTGGATGGTTTGCAAGGCGAAAAAGGCGAACAAGGAGTTCCCGGAAAAGATGGCAAAGATGGAACAAATGGAGTAGACGGCAAGACATCATATTTCCACATCAAATATAGTTCCGTGGCAAATCCGACATCATCTAGTCAGATGACTGAAACTCCGTCCACGTATATAGGTACTTATGTAGACTATGAACCGAATGACAGCACAGACCCGAAGAAATATACGTGGTCAAAATTCGAGGGGTCTGATGGTAAAGATGGTATTGCTGGAACGAACGGCACAGACGGAAAGACGTATTATCTACATATTGCCTACGCGAACAGTGCTGATGGAAAGACAGGCTTTTCGGTTTCTGATGGAACTAATAAACTGTATATTGGCCAGTATACGGATACCGCCAAGACAGATTCCACTGACCCGACAAAATATACGTGGAGTAAGATTAAGGGCGAGACGGGAGCTGATGGAAAACCGGGAAGAACCTACATCATTGAGCCGTCTTGTAACGTGCTGAAACGTGGAGCAGACAAGAATGTCAGTCCAAATTTTTTGAAATTTAACGCATACTACAGAGACGGTGATTCGGCTACCAGATATGCGTATAAGGGCAGATTCGTGATCGAAGAGACTACTGATGGTAATACATGGAAAACCATTTACACCAGTTCAACGGATGAAGATACGGTGACACATTATCTTTATACGATACTGACCAATAGTTCTAGCGAAACTATTTCAAGCTCCAACGGCTCTACTATCGGTATTCCAAGGGATGTCACGAATGTCCGGTGCAAGCTGTATGCATCCGGTGGAACTACAACATTGATGGATATGCAGAGCGTTGCGGTTGTTATTGATGTAGCAGCGCTCACGCAGGAACAGATTGTTGAAATTCTGTCCAATGATGGCGAATTCAAAGGACTGTACTATCTGAACGGACATCTGTACATCAGTTTTGATGCATTGATGGGTAGCGCAGCAACCTTGGGTGGTACCAAAAACGGGAATGGCTACCTGAAAATCAAAGATGTCGATAACACAGTTAAAGGATTGATTGACCGCTCTGGATACACTGTATTCACGAACTACGAGGAAAATTCGAAGTATATGAAATATACAGGTGTTCAGTTTTCGAACGATGGATTATTTCCTGTCAACGTGGAGAAATTTTTTGACAATACAGTGGATACTGAAATAACTGAGCTAGAATTATGGTCAATTGATTGGAGCGATGGATTAAGCATTGATGCAAGCTATGGCTCTTTTGATGAACTTAATTGCTACGGTGGAAATTTAATACCGGATATGCTGAAAATATCAGATGTATTTACAGTGAAAAAAGCTCTTGCTACAGGTGATTTTTTCTACGCAGAGTTCCAAAAAGAATTATCATGTCGAGGGGGAATTCGAATATACGATTACCCTACAGTTACGACTGGATACAACGCATACATAGATATCAATAGCTATAAGCTCGGAAAATATAGTTCCTCGTCTGAAAGATATAAGATTCTTGGGGGTTCATTATCAGAAGAATTCATCGAGAACTTGTACAACATTGAACCAATAATGGCACGGTATATAGACGGATACCTCGAAGAACATGACGAACGTGTTGGAGTTTACTTTCCGATGTTCCGTGCGGAAGATGTGAATATGTATTTCCATCTGGCTGTAGACCATATAGACGGCAAAGCGGAGAACTGGAACGAACGAATTATGATCCCGGCAATGTTCGCAATGATAAAAGCTCAGAAAAAGAAAATTGACCAACAGGAGAAACTTATTAATAAACTTTGCGAAAAGTTAAATATAGAATGAATTATGAAATGGAGGCACATAAATGTCAGTAAAGCAAGTACAAGCCATTGTAAATGGTCAGGCTTATACCCTTACTTATAATAGTAATACGGGTAAATATGAAGCCACAGTAACAGCACCAAGTAGGTCCAGTTACAGCCAGAGTGGACATTATTACGGAATAACAATCAAGGCAACGGACGACGCTGGAAACGTGACCACCAAAGATGCGACAGATTCCGCAATCGGTAGTTCGCTGAGATTAACCGTTAAAGAAAAGGTTGCACCGGTAATCACAGTCACCAATCCAACTGCATCCGCAACACTTACCAATAACAAACCGACTATCACATGGAGCGTCACAGATGATGATTCTGGTGTTAATCCGTCTACTATCGGTATCACAATCGATTCCGGAAGTAAGATTACTGACGGCATTACAAAGACCGCTGTAACCGGTGGTTACAATTGTTCGTACACACCGGCAACAGCTCTTACCGATGGTTCTCATACCATTAGGTTTGACGCATCCGATTACGATGGCAACGCAGCTACACAGAAATCTGTAACGTTCAAGATTGACACCGTCCCACCGACACTGAGCGTAACCTCTCCGTCTGATGGATACGTTACCAACAAGAGCACGATCACTGTATCTGGTACAACCAATGATGCAACCTCATCTCCTGTTACGGTAACAGTCAACGGTGCATCTGTAACGGTTGGTAGCAACGGAGCATTCAGCACTACGGTCACATTGTCCGCAGGATCAAATACAATTAATATCGTTGCGAAAGACAGTGCCGGTAAGACAACAACCATTACCAGAACTGTCAAGTATGACCCGAACCCGCCGAAGATCACAGCCGCAAGCGTAACGCCTAATCCGGTCGATGCAGGCAAGACTTACGTGATCTCTGTAACAGTTACTGATGACTGATGATTACAAGGGTATATGGCTCGTGTAATGAGTTCGCTATTGAGTTCCAGAGACGAGAGGGATCGGATCTCGAAATCTGGGACGCAATAGTCCCTGCCGATAAAGATGGACAGTACGTCATAGAAGTCTATGCAGAAAGTAGTGGCGGCTTAACAGCTTATGCCGCCACTGTACTGTTTCTGATATCAGGGCACGAAATTGCCGGAAAGCTCGTGCCACGAGGATACACGGCAGAATCAGAGAACATTGAATACAGTTCATTGTTGAATCTGAACCAGCTGACGGCAGAGATTGTAAAGCAATGTTTCAGCGGACATAAAATATGCTGAAAGGAGAGAGGACATGGCAATTAGATACGTAGATAGCAATACAATAATGGATTTGGGAGAAAAAATCCGATTTAAAAGTAAAGTAAAGCCGGTATGCGGTGTAGACATCCCTTTCTCCATCATTTCAGCGGATTACGAACTGATTTTTGTTGATGTGGATGCTGAGACTGAAACTGTGGAAGATTCCGGGGTCTGCAATATCAACGATCACACGCTTGATGCGCTGATTGAGCCACAAAAAATGGGAATCTATTGTTTGAGATTCATGTATAAAATTGCGGACGAAACGTGGGTAGATAATTATAAAATCAAAGTGAAAGGGTGATATGTATGGCAGATGCGAATATCTATATTGCCGGTGCAAGCATAAGCCCTAATATAGTGCAGACAGGAGCAAAATTTTTAATTGCTGTTGACGTTAGAAATGTCCAGTACGTATTGGATTCAGGCAACGGCTCAGCACTTGCGACCTCAGATGGCTCAATGCTGAGAGTAAAAGAATAAAGAGAGGTAAAATATTATGGCAGAATCATTAAAAACAGTATTAATGTCGGCGCTGACTTCAAAAGCGACACCGGCAGAAAGCGACACATTGATAGTTGGCGAGGGGAACGTATTAAAGAAAATATCGTTTTCTCAGTTGTTTACATACCTAAAAGACAAACTCGGGATAAATACGTTAAACACGAA
>PPYE01453360.1_pt1 | contig 61082 bp, 70 predicted proteins | sample 1559881 | NCBI WGS metagenome assembly PPYE01 (sample SAMN08240022, study PRJNA423297) | Human gut metagenome, whole genome shotgun sequencing project. | reverse complement strand
CTGTGTGTGCGTTTACCACTGTGGTTTGGGCTTAATTTTGTGTAATTAACAAGTTTTGAATTACTCATAATTATTCCTCGCTTTCACAAATAATTTTTTTGTTTTCAAACTTTTTGTATGCGTCAAGATACATTTCGTTTTTATCGCCATTGTATGTGCATTCGTAGTACATACCATCGTGTAATGTTGTGCTAATAAGACATTTGTGGTTTTGCAAAGTCTTACATGACCACACTACAAAAATGTCAAAAACAGGTGTACCATCTGACTTATCTAAGTGATTTAAAACATACCTGCGTACCTCTGATATTGCAAGTTCAATAAAATTTGCATTTGTCATAATTATTCCTCACCTTCATCTGTTTTAAATTACAAAGCACCCACCTCAATTAAGAGATGAGTGCTAATTTTATGTATTGTATTTAATTACTTAGGCTCACCATAAGTCATAGCCTGTTCACTATCTGATGTACCCTTAGTTGTAGGATCGACCACAACACCAAGCACTGCAAGCAAAGCAAATATGGTATTCACTACCGCCGTAAGGTTGTTGCCAAGTTCACCAAAATCAAGCTCAAACCCAAATACTTTAGCTACTGCCTGAATAAACAGAAGTGCCGCAGGAATAAGTGCAAGCCAAAATGTTTTATTTTTAAATCTTACTGTCCAGTTAATCATATAACCAACTCCTTAAATATTCTTTTCTGGCAAATGTAATGCCAGTTTATATCTATCAGTACAATATGTGTCTCCTCCGAGATTGTGATACTCTTTATACAGGTCAATCAAATTGAGCTTTTGTATCGAGGTGATACTATTTTTTGCAATGCACTTGTCACACAACTCTAAGATACTATTTCTCAAACCTGCCTTCACTGCTTCAGCCAACTTAACCGACATATCCCACTTCTCTGTATCAAGAGAAATGTGAGACTCTAACATTTCTTCAATTTTGTTCAGTTTCTCTATTGTGTCATTAGTGTTGTTTGTATTTCGCACCCAACCGATTATTTTACGGCGTAGAGGAGTGACGATAGCAGTCAACACTGTTAATATAGCAGTAGCACAACCAAAACATACACTAATAGTCTTAATGATTTCAATTATTTCATTACTCATTCAATCACCACATTGATTATTACTCCTTTGTTTGTATTATTTTTTCAAGTGCTGCAACTCTTGCCTCAAGATTGCCTTTTAAGACTTTATTGCGATTAGCAAGAGATACAGTGCATTGCATATCAATTGTTTTGTTCGCTGCAAGCTTCACTCGTAAATATGTAATAGGTTTAGTTACACCATCTACAATCAGTGACTTGGAAGTCTTGTTTAACGCTAACTCCAGAGATGTATCAATTATGTTATAAGACGAATCTGCGAAAGTAATTGTCACATCTGATGAAACTGGTGTAATATTATCTATATAGAAATTATATGTACCGCCTTTCAATTCCAATGAATCAAGCTTAACATAGACGAAAGATTTGCCACTTGTGTATGCTGTATCGCATTTAATACTCAATGTATTGTCTGTTGCTACGACACTAAAGTTAGTATTGGTTTTGCTTGTGTATGTACCATTAGTACACGATAAAATATTTGGAGCATCCTCTAACACATCTGATATATTAGCTTTTGGCGCACCAAAGTCGCTATCTAACAAGTCATACATTCTAAACAATTTATTATAATCGTCTGTAAGATTATTGGTGTACAGCATATGATTAGGCTTAATATATGTCGTTGAACCAATATCGAGAGTGTTACCACTATTCGTTAAACCAAAGTATTGATTATTTGCAGTTTGTACCTCGTTTTCAGTTGTACCATACTTATAATTAACATCAGATAAAGATAATTTATTGATTGCCGAAATCATACTTGCATCAAACATAATTGCAGATGCACCACGATAATGTCCTATTTGACAATCATCAAAAATGATAGACTGATATTGATAAGTCAATCCTGCTGCATACCCTGATCTTAACGGACTTGTCACATTTTCAATTGTACAATTTCGTACAATAATACTGCACGGTTCATTGGTATAATATGTACCCGTTACAGACAGTCTCTGATTAAGCACAATGCCATTGCCAGTGTATTTGTCTCCATGCGTAGATGTTTCAGTTTTATCTGCTCCATAAAGTTTACAGTTGTCAATATAATTAGTGCCGTTATCCCAATCAAGAGTTACACAACTTGCATACTTATTGTGTATTGTTGAGTCTCTAAGTGTCATCTTACCGTATTGTGCTTCAATTGCCGCACCCCAACCATCAATATCAATGTAACAATTATCAATGTTGGTATATCTTGTACTTACTTTAATGCCTCTTTTTGCACAGTCGGTAATTGTGCAGTTGGATACAGTAATATAGCTATCACCACTACAGTCAGCAGAAGGTCTTTGAATTAAATAAATACCATCTCCATCAGGCTCTTTGTTGCCAACTTTGTATCCATTAATGTTGCTAATTTGAGAATTGCTGATATATCCGTGCTGACTAAACTCACCATTAACACTTGACACTCCTATACCGACTGCGTGAATAAATGTATCCTCAGATACAGTACCAGCCTTAGTGTCAGATACAATAACATTATTGATATTAAACTGAGAACAATCTCTAATTAAATTAATGCCAGCAGCAAATGAAGATGCTTTGTTTCCTGCACCTTTAATGTTTGCATTTGTGATATTACTGTTTTGACAACCAACTAATGTAATGCACTGAGACACTTTGTGCTGTCCATCGAAGCAACCCCCGATAATTGTTAAATTATTACAATTAGTGAACTTAAAAAACGAACCTTGCACAGTCGTTTCAGCAGCGTCTGTCGAATTAGTAGCTTGATTGTAAAATACAAAATTAGCATTATCACAAATAATGGTTAAGTCATTAATATTAGACAAAGCAATACCATTACACTTGTAAGTACCTGCTGGAAAATAAAGACATCTTTTGCTTAACGAAGCTGTCGGTATTTTCGATAAACTTGTCACCCCTCCTGAATGACTAACACCATACGCAGTTGCACTCAATAGTGACAAATTATTGTTACTCCAAAAATTATTTAGGAGATATTGAATGCTTGGATAATTCTTAGCCGTGTCCGTAATATCAGAATTATCCAAAATCTTCAAATCCTTGTTTTCAGGATTAATGTTAGAATATTTAGATATCAAAGATAGCAATGCACTAAACTGTTCACTTGCTTCAATGACACGACCACTGGTTGACTTGTTAATAGTGAGATTAATACCGCTAATTTTCAAAACCTTGTTATCAATGGTGATATTAAGTTCACCTTCACCCACACCTGCATAAACAGTCATAGAGGGTTTAACTTCAAATTCAACAACGCCTCGTTTAGCATCTATAATTGTTGCGTCAACAATTTCTTCAGAACCACGAGGGAGAGTTATTGTGTATGTAACTGCCGAACCAGTTAAGTCGATTGCTCCTTTATCATCCACGACCATAAGGCGAGGGTATTTGATACCGCCCTCGCCCTGTGTCACAGTAAAAAACTTGTTGTTGTCTTTCCAAGCGTGTACTGTATATATTTTATTGTAGGTTTTCATTATTTCCCTCCTTATCGCTTCGTTAATATATACATTGTATTTTCACAAATAGAAATATTACTTGTATATGATAACGAATAATTTGGCTTTAAAACCCTCCTTTTAAAACTCTTCAAATTCACTATTCTTTATCTATTAATTATTTAAAATTTTCTGTACCTGCGCCCTGATTCTTTCAGGCACATCGTCGATTGTTTTTAGCCCTTTACGGATTAATTCCGCATAAATTTTCGCCATTTATGTCATCCCTTCGTATATTTCACATAAAGCAAGCTGAGTGTCGGTAAGCTGTGATTCGAGCGTTGTGTTTCTCTCATCAATCAGCTTAATGTACTCGTCTTTTGTATAGCGTACTTGATTGAACTCATACTCGGTATGACTTTCAACTTCTAACTGCATCTCAATTTCTTTGATGTCGCTGTTCACCCACACCGAATACTCGTCAATTTCAACTTTATCAGGCTTTACCGTGCTTCTTACCGCTCCGTAATCAATCATAACTATTCCTCCTTATACTTTGGCAGTTGGCACATACAGTAAGCGACCGCCAGCGCTTCTGTCATGAGAACCGACATTGTAGCCACAACGCCCAAAGAAACTACCATCAAAACTACCATAATTCCAACTACCGCCCCCAAGTACGATGCTGTAATCGTTCAAATCTGATGCAACATAGAAGAAATCACCAACAGGAAGTGCAGATGTGCCACCAATTTCCGAAGGCAGTAAAAGCCAGTCATATTCTTCTTTGCCGTAACCCATTGCATTTATGTAACCATTTGCATTGGGAAGCGTAAATCCAACTCCTTCATAATTATCAGAGTTTTTCGATTCATTGAATGTGAAATTATTTGCAACATAGGGCTGACCGCCACACATAGAGCCGTCGCCCCAAACATTCACACCTTGAATGTGCTTAAAGATGTTACCGTAAGGATTTTCAACGCCACGATATGTAACGGAAACTTTACCGTTTACATTGTAGGTTGTTTCCGTACCGCCTATTTCATTAACGGTTTCAGTTGCCTGACCTGTGCTGTTACCAAGTTCAGCGGTTGAACCTGTCAAACTTGAACAGTTATATGCCTTGTTATCGGGGATGCTGACAATACCCTGACCGATGCCTGTCTGCGAGTTCATAGTGCCGAGTTCAATAATCATCAGAAGTTGATTTGCACTTGTTGCCTTAATTGTCTCGAGATGCCAACCTGAACCCCTGTTCTGTGCCATAGCTTCAAGATTTACTTTATTGAGAGGCTTTTTCAATCCTGATATTGGTTTAACATTAGCAACAGAGCATAATAAATCGCCGGCCTCAATCACAGTATCTGTATTCGTTCCGTCATTGACATAGGCTTTTGCAGATGCATCATACATGCTTCCCTCATCGGCTGAGAAAAGTATGTAATTAATCGCATTGCCGTTTTCATCAAAGAATGCAGGGTGCAACTTAAAGCCTGTTTTTGGTTTCGAGCTTACATAATAGTTCACTTTTCGTAGATGATAGCCGATGTTTGAATCGGTGTTTTTTTCCAATTTTAGCGGAACGACCTTATAGTAAAATTTTGGCTGAAAAACCATTACCTGGCCGTTCGAGCCGTCCTCGGCATAATTTTCGTCACCGTAGTATGCTGTGATTGTTCCGTCATCAGAAACATTACATCTTCTTCTGCCGCCGTACATTGTAAATTTATTAAAATCTGAGTTTGCCGACAGTCCAACTGCACCTGCGAGACGCTTGAATGTCTTGTTTTCAAAATCAACACAAAGTCCTGCTATGTCTTCATCGGTATAGCCGATGTATGCCTTAATGTCCTCAACCTCTTGGGTTGTCTTTTTAAATGTCAAAACTTCGTTTGCAACCTCTGGGACACCTTCTGCAACTTTATTTGGTAAATAGATTGATTCTTTTTCGGTAATCATAATTTTGGAAACCTTGAAAGTACTATTACTATAGCTACCAAACCTAAGCGTTATAAATGATGTATCATTGTTTGTGACAAATGTTCCTTTACCACCCTGAATTGTTACATTATTGGCAGTGATTCCGTTAAAAAAAACAAAAACATTGCTGCTACTGTTATTTGTAAGCCAACAAATCAAATATTTAGTATTCGGTTTTACACTTATTTTCATTACTTTGGCGTAATTTAATTGCCAACCATTCGTATAAGTGTCTCTTTCTGTAGGGGTAATGGTAATTGATTTTTCGTCAAAATTCAATTCATCAAGCTTACCGTGAAAAACTGGTGGATTTAGTTTTTGTAATTCCTTTGCCCAAGCATCAAAATCAAAGATATTCGAGCTGTTAACGAGGTTAGCTTTGTTCGTTATTTTCCCCTCAAGACTTTTGGCAACTTCGGCAGTAAATTCAGTTTTATCTTCGGCAGTAAAATAATCAGTGCCTTTTACTGGAGTTTTGCCGTCAATGCCATCCTTACCTTTTTCGCCTTGAATACCCTGTGCACCTTGTATTCCCTGTTCACCTTGCTCGCCTTTAGCTCCGTCAGCACCTTTAAGAGATTTTAACCATTCTTCTTCAGTACCAATAAAACCACCATTTTTTGCGATTTCATAAGCTGATAAACCATTTTGTCCGTTTGTACCGTCAAGACCGTCTTTGCCTACGATTTTGCCAAGATTTGTTGAATCTCCATTCGAGTATGTAATTACAAGCTCTCCACTTGTATTAACTTCGGATTTTGTAACACCTACACCATCGTTTCCGTTCACGCCGTTTGTACCTTGGGACGGTTTATTTGTATCTGTTTCGCCAATGAACCAATTGCCGTTATCACCAATATGCGGAGTAATTCCGTCAGTACCCGAAACACCATCTTGTCCTTTTAGTTCACCATTGTTGAGTTTCTGTTGGAAAGTTTCGCCATCTGCAAACGGAATATCATCAGCAGTATAGGTTTGCTTAATGTTCAAATCTTCAAGCGACTTATCTCCGTTAAGTTCAACACCATTGATAGAAGGTCTATTACTCAAATGCGCATAATCACCGTCAAACTCTTTAAGTGTTCGCCAAATAGTGTTACCGTCACTGTCTATAGACAATACCTGTCCGACAACACCGTCTATAGTCGGTTTAGGGATAAAGTTTTCTAAGACATTAAAATCATCAGTGCTTTCAACCTTTGTATCATCTGGTGCAAAAGAAACCTTAAAATTAACGCCTGAAAATCTTACATTACCTTCAGGGAATTGTAATTCTACAATACCTTTTAGCACACCTTCAGCCGTTGTCATCTGTAAATACAAAGGTAAATAAATCAGACCTTTATCTTTATCTACTCTGCATTCAACACCTACTTTATGCTCATCTGGTTTTAATCCATAATAGGTGGCCAGCGTACATTCTGAAAGGTCGATATCAGCACCGTGATTTTTAATCTCAATTTCAAACTCAGTCACACCGTGTTCTCTTTGTGTGATTGGTTCAAGAACCTTATTAATATAAGCACAGTCAATGCTTAAATGTCTAATAATCATATAATCACCACCTATTATTCTGTAAAATTAAATGTTGTATTTCTAACACTTGTTTGTGAAATCGTATTGAAACAATCAATAAATCTCTTCTTGAGAGGCTTGGCGGAATAGTTTGTATTAAATGTCAAACTGAAATCTGATACATCATCATAATTTATATGAATTGAAAGCAAAATAGGATACTGCCAATCACCGTCTTTTACTTCAAGAGATAGTGCTGCACCAAGTGTTAAATCTGCAATGTTATCCTTCATTTCGGGAATCGTCAATATGTTCGCCGATTCAATCTCAAATTCATAGCACTGCTTGCTGAGATAATTGTCGTGGTCAGATTTAGCCTGAACCATTACTTCTTGCAATGTTGTTATAATATCATTAGCGGAATAGGTATCACTAAATACAACATTGTCATTTGTCCAATCTCCTTCAGCAATGTAATTTTGAAGTTCTAAAATTTCAGCGGGGGAGAGGATTGTTGCAATCCCGTCTTTGTTTGCCTGAATTGCCGTTTTGTAATTCAGTGTAAACTTTTTAGCTACTGTTTGCATCTTGTTATAACATGTGTTGTATTTGGTTACTGCGTTATCATAATCATTTTTTGTATTCCAATATGTCTCTGCTGCCGAATACAATTTTGTATATAAAGATTTGGAGTAATAGCAATCGTAATTGATGTAATCGTATGGTGGGTTTCTCATTCCACTCGGAATACGCACATGGTCATCTACAAGAACTTGATAAGCATAACGCAACTCTCCACTTGAAGAGTTAGGGAGCGGTTTGTCGCTAAACCCATATTTGTCTAGTAGATGTGTATTAATTGTATCTGCGACTGTTAAGTATGTTGTTAAAGCTTTTGACACTTTAGAAACTTGCTCTATTTTCTTCTTATTGCACTCAATCAATAATGCCCCGTTATTAGCATATTTTACAGACTGTTTTTCAATGTTTGTTTGCCACACCGTAAGAGCTTCTTTTAAGGTTCTGTTTTTAGTGTCATCAGCCACATAATCTAATTGATTTTCAATATTACTAAAATTGTACAATATATTATTTCCCGTAGGGTTGATTAACCCTAATCCGTATTGATCGTTAGATGTATGCACTCTTAATGCACTAATGCACCTATCATCAGTTGTGTGAACATTCGTATTTTTGATTGCATTTTGCCATGTTAACATTGCCTTAGAATGAGTGCCTAAATATTTTTCATCAGTATTATAATACCGCCGCTCTTCTGTCTCTATGTTTCCATCTATTATATTAATTGTCATATTTTCTGAATTAAAAATGAAATAGCATTGGTATGACGAAGCGATATCATTATTTAAAAAAGTATAAACATTTGCATTATCAACATCGTCAAGTGTTCTATACCTAACACACACTGCTTGAGAAATGTATCCTATTTTCCATTGTGGAAGATAGTCAAGTATTTGATTCAGCAATCCTCGGACAAACTTTTGTTTATGTCTTGTGTTGCCATAACAATCGTAATACCAATTATCACTGGTAACAAGGTCGTTAATATGATCAGGCACAAATAGTGGTAATGTACTGTTTGATAAAGAAAACGCTCTTTTTGATAAAGTCATCTCATAAGACTGGGCTGTTACTTTTAGCACAGCATTACTTCCGTTATCATTTATTTCTTCTGTGTTAGTAATAACCCACCATACATTTCGTATGCCATAGTTTTTATTTTTATTTGTTTCAAAGTGTGTACACAATCTTTCTCTTGAAAAGATTTGCACCCAAGAGGCATTGGGAATATATGTACGATAAGTATTGTCGCTATATGTTGCTTGACTACATACAAGACTTATTCGGATATACCCTTCGTCAATAGTATCAGTATTGTTTTCAATATTACCATCGCTATCCTTTACTGTAAAATCTACATATCTTCGGAATGGTTGTTTCGATGATTCATGATAATAATTATCATCAGATTTAAGCCAGCTATCTGCGTTAGCTTCCTTATAGTAATGAATTTTAAATGAGTACCGCAAAGTGTCACCGTTAAAACATTTTGTTGCAATGACATCGCCTTTATGCACAGGTATAAAACTTTTACAGGCTAAATACTGGTAAGTATACCATCCTTGCTTGTACAAGTCTAAGCTTTCTGAATAATCTTCAAATATCCCATCATTAATAGTGCCGCCCCATACCCACTCGTAACCGTATGTAGTACCGATATCAAAAAGCATAGTTTCGTTTTTAATATTGAAATTGTTGATTGCTGTATTAACATCAAACGACAACTCATAATCTTTTCGTGTACCTCCACCTTTTAAATTATACAGATAATCTGCATAATAACTTTCTCCTGTAAATTTAAAATACTCAGTTGAATCGTTGAGGTACAAAAGCATATCGGGTTTGAGATTATCATAATTAGGATTATCCATCCAACTATTGGTACGAGTGTCATAAACTTTTTTGGGTACTTCAAAACTCATTTCCGAAGCTGTCCCAAAATTATAATCAGCAGTCCAATTGTGTATATTTTTGACATAGCCAAGTGAGGTCTTTTTATTCTGTCTATACAACACCATGTCGGGAGTCTCTTGTGCGTAATTTCGTGTTTGCATTAAACACCACCCAACCTATGCATTGTAGTGTACTTTAAAACTAAGCTTTTATCGGGATCGAAAACATCGTAAGCATAGTTATGTTTAGCGTCAGTTTTATCTGCGGATTTAATGTATAGATAAATCTGATTTTGACCATTGCCAAGCCAAAATAAAGATACATAATCGAGATTATCTTTAATAACTCCGTTGTATTGAATGAATGGGGGAGTGAGTGAATGAAAAGTTCTTTCATTAGGTTCTTTCATTGTTACCATTCCATATTTAGTATCCAGTTCGTATACGGCATCTTTATCTGTATGATAATTCACATTCGCATCGAAAACGAACATAGACTTATTAAGTTTATTTCCAACATACACTCTATAATTCGATAATGTGTAATCTATTTGATGTTCTGTCCAGTTGTGCCCGATCTTTAAATCAATAATAGGACAAATTTTGTTATTGATAGGTTGTCCTTCAATATCAATTGTAGTTTCAAAAGATAATGTTTGTCCTGTATTTGACGGTTTAGTTGCAACCCCTTTAAACTCAATTTCATTGTCCTGATACCAAAATCCACTATCATTTTGTACCTTACAACGCAAACCTCTATAGCCTCGTGCATCGGTAATATCACTGTCAGGAATAAATAATGCGTTGAGGTAATAGTCGGATGTTTCGTTATGCAGTGTTAATCTTTTCCATCCGTCCTGTCCAAAGAGCCAATTCTTAATCTCTATCATTGTTTCCAATGGTATATTATCTTCAGGACTAATAATTTCAATCGTAAACTCAAGTGGACTGTCGGAGTAATTAAGATTGTATAACAACTGTTGAGCATTATGGGGGAGAGTAGCAGTTGTAGGTTCGTACTCACTTCCGCTCTTAAACTCAAAATTATCATCAGTAATAAATGCTAAAATTAGATTGTAGTCACCTGAGTAAATACCATTATAAGTAAAATAACAATCTCTAAACAAATAACAGCACCTCCTTTGGATAATAAAAAAGAGAAGATGAATTTCATCTTCTCTTACATGTTTTTATTCTGTTTTTAAGAAATATTAAGATATGAGCCTAATTCCAATTCAATATCTTCTAAACATCTTTGAGCATTCTTACTGTCCGACTCCTCAACTTCTGTTATACCTTGATATCGAGCAGTTCGAGCCATAGATTGCAAAGATTCGTATAACAATCTAAAGCGTTTAGAAAATATTTTAGGGTTATCTTTAATAGAATTACTTCTATCTTCATGATTATGTATCTCGCAAACACCACATTGTGAGTACAAAACCGCCTCTACAAGATGTATCATTGCATAAAAAGTGACAGTAATTTCCCAGTCATAAAACTTCTCATGATTATTGTTCATACCATAACTGATAAACCGCTTGTTATGCAAATATTGATTGTAATGAATGTCATATGTTTTTGTAGAGTTGCTCATTCTTATATCACTTCTTCAAATGTTATCATATCTTTGCCGATAAATTGCTTTTCACCAATAAAAACAATATCTACTGTAAATGGTAAGATTGTTTCATAATCTATTTGCAATTCTGATATACGATTTAATATTTCATAATCTTTTTCTTTACATATTACCCAATACTCAACTTCATTAGTTTGATGTAGCCATCTGTACCCTACAGTTAGATTTGATGAGTCTATATCTTTAATCGATTTTGCAAATAGTTTTGCCCAATTTTTACTTGACCAAGAAATAATAATTTGATTACAAACCTTACGATGTTGTAGGGTTTCCCAATTTCTAAACGCTGTGTCTATTTGGTTATTTTGACCTTGTTCTTGATTTATGGTCAAAATATTAATTATAAGATTATCAGTCTCTTGTGTCGTTGAGTAAGGCTTTAATATCTTATATCTATCAACTTTGCTTGTGTCGGTGCTAACTAAATTAAACATAATCACACCTCCGTTTGGTTACTATCTGGCGTTTTTATTCCAAGATCAACACCGAATTGCTTTTGATAGTCTACTACAGCACTAACCATAGGTGTGATAACAGAAAGCATATTTCTTGGATCTATCATCACATCTACTTCATCAGTAATGCTGTCACTATTCCCAGTTACGGCAAATGATATTTTAAACGATTCTTGGTTGACTTCAATTTTTATGGCATTTGGCGTAATAGTTTTGTTCATACTTCTCGAACCTCCTATCGTTAGTATGCCTCTTATAACTATAGCTATGTTACCAATATATGTTAACCCTCGTGTGTTATACTACAGCAACATTTGCTACAGTATTATTATATACCTTGCTTTTATACAAAGTCAAGACTTTCTTGAAAAAGCAAAGAAAGATATATATATTTCACAACACGAAGGTTAACAAAAATTGTTTATAATGCATAATTACAAATATCTATTATTCACCGTATAAGACATAAGTTTTTTAATTGTGTTGTCCATAATCCTCTCAGATTCTTTATGCAGTGCATTAACAGTAGCCTGAGTAGCATCACCTTGCACATTAATGTTGATAGCAGGGGAAACAACAGTTGATTTATTGTTCACGACATTCGGTGTTATTTCAGAGCCAAACTTTTGTACAAAATAATCAGTTGGAGCTGATGCAAATTCAAACAATTCATTTGTCATCGCTTTGCTAAATACAGGGTTGCCTTGTGGTAAGATTGTATATCTGCCATTACCAAGAGATGTGGGGATAAGTTCTGAACCGATACCCTCTTCGTCAACAATAGACAAACCACCTTTGGCTGATTTTGTACCAGAAGCATACGCTTTCATTTTAGACCATAAAGAACCTGCCGGTAGCGCTCTTCCGCCATACCAATCTTTACTGATCCGACTTATGAAATATGTTTCAGCATCCTCTTTGTTCGTTAGGTTGGTTTTATACACTTTGCCGTTATATGTAATTTTATACCCATGACCTGTTATACTCGATGGTTGTATTTTAACTGAATCAATCTTTGCTTTAGTGGTCTGTGCAGAATTACCCAACTCGTCAATTTTTTGCTTCAAACTATCAATTCGAGAAGTGTAGTTGTCAATGCTTCCTGTCACATTAGCAATAGCAGAGTCTACATCGTAGATACGAGATTGTAGTGTATTCATTAAATCCATAACATTGAGCTGTGCAGTGCCATATTCATAAAGAGCACTTTGAGCCGACTGCCACATATGGTTAAACTCAGCCTCTGTGGTTGTAGTGTAATTTTGACAATACCACAACAGGTCGTTATACAATGTGCCATTGTCATTGTCAATCATATCACATGCAGCCCTGTGTAAAGACACCTCGTTGTTTAAGAAATCTTGAATAGTTTGGATTTCATCATCATAATGCTTATCTGTCTCTTCTTTCAGTTTATCCAAAGCCTCTTTGCGAGTCTCATACTGATAGTCTGATAGATAATCATATAAGTCTTCTCTGGACTCAACCAAATCATCAACATTTTCCTTGTGAGCCTTTTTACCTGCGGAACTATCGTCCAGTCCAGTAATAGCAGCAGACAATGCGTTTGAAGCAACAGCATTTTCTTTCTCTTTGAGCTGTTTGTTGAAATCAGCTTCTTCTTTTTCTTTCTCAAGAAGTTCCTGTTTCTTTTCAATAAGCTCATCAATTTTATCTTTGCGTTCTTGTAACGCATCTATTTCGTTCTGCTTAGTTTGCTTAATGTATTTTTCTGTCCAATCGACTAAATCTTCAATTGCAGATAAAGCGTCTTCATAACCATCCTTACTATCTTCTAATGCCTGCTTTTTGTTTTCTAAAGCCTCTTTAGTTTTTTCTAAAGCCTTTTCCTCGTTTTCAAGTGCCTTTTTATGTTTTTCTGTAGCGGATGTGACTTCATCAGTAGTAGTTGATAAATCGCTTAGTGAAGACTCATAGTAGTCTATTAAAGCCGCCTTTTTACGCCAAGCACTTTCTGCTGTAATTACAGCTTGTTGATATAGGTCGCCTGTGCCTTGCTCTGCATCTTTTACCGCCGCTGTTGCGTAAGCTTCTTGCCACTTAGCATCTGCTAAATTTAATGCCGACTCAGTTGCACCCTGTTGATTTTTCTTTAAATACTCAAGCACTTGGGTTTCGTTTTCTAACTGGTTTACTTCGTCCAAAGACGCCTGCAAATAAGAAACCTTAAGCTTTTCCAACTGAGCTTTTGCCAATTCTCTGAACTTATTAGAAGTTAAATCTAATTCGCCTTGCTCATTGATAAGCATATCAATGTACGAATTATCTAATGACAATAAAGATTGAAGTGTAGAAAAGGAGAGTGTTCCGTTTTCGCTATACTCAGAAATAGCCGACTTAACAGTATTGAAAGCTGAAAAAGTTGACTCTAAGGATTTATTAGCATCTTCGGTTGAAATCTTAAACGAGAACCCATTCGATGCTTCTGCTTTGATTTTCTCTACTAATTTTTGAACATCTTTTAAACTGTTTAACGCAGCATCGCTGTTGTATATCTGTTTAATGGTACTAAAATCAAGCGTAGATAAATATTTATTAACATCTTCGCTTAACTGAATTTTCTCTTTAGAATCTTTTCTAATATTTGTACCCGGAATAAACCCGCCTTGTAGACTGCCAGCTACACGCTTTGTAATATTCGCAATTGCTTTATTAATATCTACATCGTCAGCAATTTCTACATCAGAAAACAACATTTTTACAAAAAGTTCTCTTGTATTGGCGTTCATTCCATCAATGCCCGACAAAGCATTGATAACTTTATTATTAAGATCTTTAAAACCTGAGACATCTATTTTTCCGCTTTTAATATCATCTATTTGGGCTTGTACCTCGTCCAGCGTATTGGTTAATTCTGGATTCTTAAATGCTTTAACAATACTCGATACAGTTTGCTTAACTGATTCTAAATTGTCTGCTGTGCTCGCTTCAGGATCAATAATCTTACTGTAGAAGTTATCCCATGTAGCACTATTTATATATTGTTCAATAAGAGCTTGACTTTTACTGTCCAATGTGCTAAACTGTTCATCAGTATAGTGAATATATGCATCAAGCACAGGCTTAAAGCTGTTGTTTACCAAATCGTTAATTTGACGATTTAAAGCTGCCTTGTAGTTTTGAATTGACGAGATGGCAGTTGATATGTCTTTATCTTCGATTTTATAAATTGACTCTCCGTTGCTTTTATCGTAACGGAGGATATCTTCAATACCAGCGCCCTTAATAATAGTGTCCAAATTGTGCATATCTGCCCACATCAGAGAGATATCTTCTTTAGATTGTACTTTTTTTACAATTTCGTCAATATTCTTGAGCTGGGTGATATAGGTTTTATCATCCCCACCAAATATTCCCTGATTCGTAGCAATATTCTCTAACGCTTTTCCGAAAGTATCCTGCTCTTTAGACACAACAGTTTCGTAATAAGCATTCTTTTCATCAGTCATTGCCTTATTAAGAGCTTCAACATTATCCTTGCATTTTAAAATAGCATTACCCTGAGCATCATAACTTTCCACCAAGTCTGGATACATCTGTGCAATCTCATTAGAAAGTTCAATATATCTCTCATACTGAGTAGAGGTTAAAGAGATATTTTCTCCATAAGAATTAATACCATCAGCTAATTCGTAGTATTCATTTTTGATTTTGTTTACAGATGTTGAATGAGATGTATAGGCATCTTTTTTGTCGTTAATCTCTGTTGCGATTTTTTCAAGGTCTGATAGGTTGTTTTCAGCTCTGTGGGTATAGTTATCAAGTTCTCCAAAAGCCCAAGAAATTGCACTCATTGCAATTTGTATCATAACCATATTACCAATACCTGCGGCAATATTCTTTAACGAAGAGCCTAATGAAGATAGCTTGCCTTTAATGCCTGAAAAGGCACCAGACATTGATTGAGCGTTTTTACTTAAGAGATTCTCTGATTCGGCATAATCTGTGTTGTATTTTATGCCTTTTAATAATTCTTGGTTTAAATCTTTAGTAGCTTCTGCAAATTTTGACTGCTTGAGTATATCTGCTTCATTGGCAGTTACTTTATTTCTTAAAACCTTGTCATCTAAGCTTTCGGCGTAGGCTTTATATTCTTCATATTTGTCAGTAGCTGTTTTAGTCTCCTGCCGCACCCTTTTTTTATTGGCAGTAGTAAACCATCCAATATGTTTATTTTGATTCTCGTCTAAATAAGTTTGGAGTATCTTATCTTTAGACCTATATTAAAAGAAGGTTTTTATATGTATGAATTATCAATATGCCCAGTATGTGGGCTAATCTGTTTTCCAGCACTTATATCTGACAAAACATGCCAGTGTTCTTGGATAGGTTTTCTTAAAAGACCTCGTAGGTTATTTTTTGAAGTATCAGACCAAATGCTTCGAGAACGATCCAAAAAAAGACAAGAAAATATGTCAATAGGTATTTATGAATTTGATTACCGTTATTGGTATGAAAAACTCTTTAAAGATTGTCCTCAATATGACAACAATCTATTCAAAGAACACCTACAAAACAATAAGCAGTGGGATTTGTGCTTAAAGCAGCGACTTGACGAACAAGCCTCTCGACCAACTGTTAAATGTCCGTACTGCGGTTCTCTGCGTACTACTAAAATTTCAACAAGTAGTAGAGTAGCTTCATCTCTCACACTCGGCTTAGCAAGCAACAAGATAGGTAAGAACTATCAATGTAATGATTGCAAAGCCACCTTCTAATTAATAATTTGAGCAGTGTTTTATGATACTGCTCTTTTTGTTTGTTTATAAAACTTTTCTTTTATATGATAGTCACTGTTGTCTCAGTGTTGATGTGGACTATACAATTTAAGGTCATTTCATATCGTTGAAACCACCTCAAGAGGCTTATAGTCTCTGAACCTCCGCTTATGCGGCTGGATGCTGATTATGGCTTATTACGGCGGTTAGCTTTTGACATACGCCGAACAACAACTTGTTTCTGACTTTCGTCTCCATATGGCATATTGTTCATCACCATTTCCCAGAACGGCTATCATTCCGTTTGCAGTTTAACCTCTCATTTAACGACATACATCACCATTTCTTGATTATAGCACGATTACGCCACTTTCTCGAAATAGATAGGCATACTCCTAAAACCCGTCAATTTGGGTTTACCCTTGTCGCTTCCCATTAATCCAGACAAAACGCCAGATATGGAAAGAGTACCAATGTTTGCTCCAAGATGAGAGAGCAATTCATTAGCTTGTGTTAAAAATCCTAACAATCCAGAGCCAGTATCAACTACACCTTTAACAATATCACTTGATACTGTTGTTGTTGATAATTCCTGCCACTGTGCCTGAAATTGTTTTACTTTACCTTCGATACTATCTATGTACTTTTCGTGTTCCTTTAATGCAGAACCATCTGAGTTCTCAGAAGTATCTAATGAATTGATTGCTGTACCAATGTTTTGAATTACAGCAGAAGCGTAGTTAGACCTATTCTTACCGGCAATAAGCTCAAGTAATGATGCTTTATTTGTATCAGCCAAGTCATCCCATACGAGAGCGATATCTTTAAGAATATCATAGGTGCTACGGAATGCACCATTGTCCATAATATCCACGCCTGAAGATGAAGAAGTTTTTGTTAAAGCTTTGATTTTGTCTTGAAGCTCAGAAGTTGTTGTGCACATTCCTTCTGTATCTTCTCCAGCCTTTTCAAGCTCTACCGACATACCTCTTAATCTCATAGCAAGCACTTTAAGTGCATTACCTGATTCATCTGCACTCTGTGTAACTTCGGTCATTGCGGTCAGCAACGCAATGGTTTCATCAAGGCTATTACCCGCAACAGCCATAGATGCGGCTGAGTTCTTCAAGCCTTCACCTAAATCACCTGATGAAACAGCGTAATTGTTACTCACCTCATTAAGTTTATCGACAATGCTTTGTGCCGATGAAGCTTCCATGTTAAAAGCTTTTAATATGGAAATAATGTCACTACTTGCTTCGCCAACACCATCTAAATCGTCACCGACATTAGCATATATGGTTGCTACCTCTGCCAATTGCGTTGAGTCAGGTATATCATAACCCATACGAGCAAAATCAGCGGTACTTGTAACAAAGTCACTAATAGTAGTACCCAGCTCTTTTGCTTTGCCAGTTGCCGTAGTTAAATATTTGTCATATGTCGAATCGGTGCTGTCTGTAACTTTCTTAAGCTCCACCATAGCAGTGTCTAACTCGGTTACAATGTGTATCATGTCTTGAACAGTAGCAATAGCTTTATTCATAGACGAAGTGATAAAATTCCACGAACCATATTTAAGATAGTTCTTTGCAAGTGTGCGTAGAGCGGTTGCACCCATCAATCCAGCAGACTCGGCAGAAGTCTTAATATTTGCAAACTGCGACTGGAAAGATTTAAGCTGTTGGTCACTGACTTTTGCAGCATCTGATGTTTTATCTAAAATGGTTTCAATTTGTCCAGCGTATGCTTGAGCAGCTTTAGGATTGCTACTCGCAAATTTCATAACCTGCAAACGCAGTGTTTCTACTGCTTTGCTACTTGCGATTGTGCTTTTATTTGCGGTTTCTAAGCTCTGACTCCATTTAGTTTCAAATTTATGTAAAGCAGCATTGTTTCCAAGCTTGCCAGTTACTTGATTTGTAGCGGTTATTTCTTCGTTAAGTAATTGAAATTTTTGGAGGCAGTCACTAAGTTCGTTTTTTAGATTGTCAGGAATATTGTGTCCGTTGAGTAAAGATGTTGTTTGCTGACGCAAAGCTCGCATATTAGCTAAATATTTATCCAACTGACTATTATTAACAACCTCGCCTGAGTTATTTAAAATATCATAGTGATATCCTTGCGCTTTGCCAGTTGCGTTGGCAGTATTGAGCTTCTCTTTAATATTGTTAATCCTACTTTGAAACTTCTCTATAAAAGAATCATCTGCGCCATTCCATACACCATTTTCAAGTAGTTTTTCACATTCTTGGCGTATATCTTCTAAGTCTGCTTTTGCTTCTTGTAATTGTCCTTCGGGAATAAATGCTACATTTTTACTGCGGTTTTGAATGTCATCATATACTGTATCAATATCACTCCGAATCTTTTCTATTTCAGAACGGTTGTTGTTTACAGTATTAGAGATAGAGGTTGATAACGCTTGTGCCTCTGTCGCAAAAGATGAAAGAAGTTCTTTTGGTACATCTTCTCCATTATTCCACATATCACCAATAATATCTTTTTTAGATATGAGGGTTGTAAGTTGAGACCACGCAGTACGATATTCAGACACAGTTAGCAAGTTTTTGCTTTGCTCTTGTGTTAATTGATTAGTCGTTTGTGATACAAGAGCTTCTGCGTCTTGAAACTCCTTTAAGGCAGCAGTGCTTTCTGTAATAGCAGCTAATTGACTTTGTAACTCGGAAGCGGATATTTCATTTGTGCGACCAGTAGGAGATACTACACGACTCCCTGTATCAATAAGTTCCTGTAATTCTGCTTTAGTTTTGTCTATAGACTCAGCACTAATTACACTATTTGAATTATGACTCTCAAGGATAGCATATAAGGATTGGGCAGTTTGAATAATATTATTAATTTCATTAACACTCTGTTTGCCTTCTGTATTGATTGCAGTTACATCTTGCGATAATTTTACGACCTTTTGACTCAAATTGTCTAAATCAGCAATAGGAATTTCCAATCCTTGAGATAATGACTGTTCTAACTGTCTTCCTTCAGAAGCCAAACTTCTTGATACCGTAAGAAATTTCTCAATATCTTGTGTATTTAAAAACTGATATCCTTGTTTTTGAAGGTTTAAACCGCCAATAATACTTTGGATTCTGCTCTGAATCTGAGCTAACTCTTTTGCGGTTTGTTGATAACTTGTCACATCGGCTGTCGTCCGATTGCTATTGTTATTCTTGTTATATTGACTACGAGATGCTTTGACTGTATTTCCAGTAACACCGACCGAAATGCTACCAATTGCTTTTTCAATGTCCTTCTTCAAAGACTTCATTGCGTTACTACAGTCAAACTTTTTGATTGTAACTACTGGAATTTTTGGAGGGTTTTGAAGAGATTTTTCAAATAGCGTCTGAACGCTCTTTTTTAATTGGTCTTTGGCTTGTTTGCTCTGATCGGCTTCTATATTATATATTTTAATACCGTCAATAGCTTTAGCTAATTCTCCAACACTCTTTTTGAAAATTTTCTTGTCTTCGTTTCTTGTTCCAGCTACTACTTGGACGGAAATACCAAAAATATCGTTTTCATTTGCCACACATACCACCACCTTATTTCAACTTTGCTATAATTTTTGTTGTAATACTTTTTTTGAAGTCTGAATTGTTTAGTTCTGCTCTCGTTGACGCTATAGGATTACGAACCCCCATAAAAGCATATTTTTTTGCATCATATCCGATAGCTCTCCATAAGTCAGAGGTGTAACTATATCTCTTTCTGGTATATCCATTCCGACTATATCCTGCTATCCAACGAATCAATGCGTCCGATGTAGTGGTTGGCACTTGGTGAGTAACAACTGAGCGGTTGGGTGTTGCTACAGAAGTTATGATAATCTTATTGCTCTCTTGGGACACATCTTGAATTTGGGAGCTGCTTCCTAAGCCATTCACACTACGCCTTACATAAGTTGTAGGAGTATATGTATCATAAATATCTGCTTTGATATTTTTTTTTAATTTGTCTTTAATATCTTGAGCAATATCGGTTTTTAAAACCTGAGAAGCCGCCTTGTTAATTGCTTTGACAAATGTGTCATACGAATTGAAAGTCTTAATACCACCAGCCCCTTATTTAGCAGAAGGGAAGAGGGGAAGTGGACTGTTGTTTGGCTTATCTTCTTCCTCTTTGATAATGTGGTTTACCATATCCATCATCTTATTGAGGTCTACCTTATCGCCAATAGACGATATGTTTTCAGTTAATGCTTTAAACTGATTCATAATTAATGCAGTTTCATAAGTCTTTTCGGAGATTTCCTTTTTCTGCATATATTCAATTCTCTTCTGAACACCTTCATATATTAACGCCAATTCTTTTTGATTGATTTTACTTTTAACAAACTCTGCAACACCTGTTTCTGTTACAAAAGAATACATTTTTTCAAAAACAGTAGGAATTGCAAAATTTGCATACTCTCTAAGAATCTGCATATCAATCAATGTAGATGTGATTTCGGGAAGGTATCTATTTTCTGATATATCAAATACAGTTTCCGCTACTGTACTACAGATATTTGAAAGGCGTACTGCTCCGATACTATGTTTAATTCTTAAAGAGATGTGTTCTATTTCTTCAGGCTTTTTATCATCTGTTGTTACTGAATGAAATACATAATCATAAAACTTTGGCTCATTTTTTTCTGCGTAATAAATTTTTCCAAAAGTCATTACTGGAATTTCTTTATAATCTTTTTTTTTATTTGTGCTTTTTTTCATATATAAAATCCTTTCATTCCTTGTGCTGTATGTTAATGTTATGTACAGCGTAATCTCCGATACAGATAGCATCCGAAATGTTATCGTTATCGGTATCAATATCATATTTATTCTTTACATACTGTAATGATAGTATTTTGCTTCGTTTTTTCGCTTTGTTATCGTTAGGAATAGTTGCAGTGATTTTTGCTTTAATTTCTTTACTTGTTCTGCCTCTTGCGTTGCAATAATTTTGCCACACAGAGGGGGATATGAGTTGGTATAAATAATGCTTTTTTTCACAGAGGTTAATTAATACGCCTTGTAACTGTGCTAAATTTTTAAATACTGATACATTAGCTCTCAAATTAATATCTTCAAGAAATACAACTGAAATCTTTCTCTTTATAATAAGTTGACTAATATACTTTTCAATCTCACAAACAGCCTCTGAAAATGTGTATTTACCATTAGGAAAACTAAAACTGCCATAATCTACAAGCTTTTGTTTTTCGTAGTCATATATCGCCCAACCACCGTTGCGAGCCTGATCAACCGCTAAAATTCGCATTTTATTTACCTCCTAAAAAGAATAGGGAAGATAAGGGAGAAAATCCCATCTTCCCTATAAGAACATCATTTCTGACTACTATTATCTTCGTCAGTTTTCTTTGTAATTGCTGTTTTTCCTCGCTTTGTGGTTGCTACTCTATTGTCAATAACATTACCCTTAATAAGCACATTCCTTATTTCTGGCATCATAGATTGTGTAGCTTCTTTACTAATCTGTGCAAACTGTTCTTTGAGTTCTTTCGGAGAAGCACCGAGACGCATATCCTGTATAATCGAGTAAATTTGATAGTGTTCTGGCGTATCGGCAACTGCCCTCCATCCACCATATTTAGAACAGTTCACACAAGCTTCATATTCTTTACCACAAATGAGGCACTTTCTGATAGCCATAATTATGCCTCAGCTTCGTCTTCGGGAATAACTACATAGAACTGCTCTTTATCTTTAGAACAATAGTTAGTCATACCTTCAAATTCGATAGGCTGTGTGCCGTCTGGTTTAATTTCAAGTGAAAAATTGTTAGAAAGCTTTGCTCTTTCAAATACAATAATTGTATAAATCTTTGTTGATGGATCACAAACATCATGACAAATGCTATCAAGAACAAAAGTACCAGCCTTAGAAAAGTTATCACTTGAGTTGGTAATCTTAACCGCATTCTCCATCTCACACTTATAGATAACAATAAATGTCATAGGAGAACCGTCTTCCCTCTTAACAGGGATATCATCACCAAGAGTGATAGTTTTACCAGCAATAGTGAAGTTTGTTTTATTTGTTGCAAGGTCACTCGCTGTGACTGCAAATTTCTCACCAAGACCGCCTTCTGTAGTAAGTGCCCAAATAGCTGTTACAGGACTTGTCGTGAGAGGAGTCCAGTTGAGTGTAATTGTTTTAGCAGTAGGGTTTGCCTCAAGAACATCTACCTTCTTAGTTACAACCTTCTTATTAGCGGCACCAACTTCTTTCTTTGTGCCTAACTGGTCAGCAAACACACCAAGATTAATAACAGAGTTAGATGCTGTAAATTTTGAAGTCTTAGTTCTGTCAAATGAACCAATTGTTGCACCGACATTATCTGTAGCATTTACTGCTTCGCCACCGCACTCAAGTGTGCCATCTTTAATCTGATTAGCTGTCCACTCAATATCACCTGAACTAATGTCCTGCTTTGTAAGACGAGTAACCCTGTCAAGCACAAGATTGTCAATATTATACATAATAAATCCTCCTTATAAAATAAAAAGCACTCCCCCTTGAGTGCTACAAATTACGCATCCAATTAAGAATGCTTTTATTACTTATTTTCTTTAAATCAACACAGCCACTATAGTACCCAGTCATAATGTTTTCATAATCATTTATTGCGTTAATACGATCAGCGGCGTCCATTAAAACATAAATAGGCAAACTCCAAACCGTTGAATAACTATATTTAAAATTTGCGTGATTAGTCAACGCAGAAACAATAGGGAGTAGGGTTGACTGTGCTTTTTGGTGCTCTTTCCGAGCGTATTTTTTGTTATCCCTATCTTCATCTACCATGAACCTTTTGGTGGTTGTGTTTCCACCTTTCTCTTCGTGCTTTTTTAATCTGTGAATTTTTCGTATGTAGTTAACTATAATTTCGTAAACAAACCTATCAATAATTAACTGAGTGTTAGTATCGATTAATTTAATATCTTGAGAAGTATTATCTTTAACCAGTACCATTCTTTGTAAATCAATATCCTCTTCAAAAAGTAGTGACAAAATATCACTATCTATGGATTTATAAATTAAAGTAAAAAAATCAAAATCATCTACTTCATCCCACCATAAATTAAAACCATCATATAATTCTGATTTGTAATCAGAAGGTGTTGCACAAATTTTACCTATTTCTGCAAAATATTGTTTCTCACCAATGTCACATATATCATCAAGTGTTGGTTGTTTTAGAGTTAGATGAGTAGAAATTTTAATAGGTTTGCCTCGATATAGCGTCATCTCGTCTATATCTAAAAAATCAATTGCCTTACTTCTCATAATTTGCTTCCTATGCGGTTATGGTCTTGCAAGGTATATTCTAACGCTTGTCCGTAATAATCCTGTATGGGGTTAAATTCGTTAGCCGATACGAGTTCTAATCGCCCAAAACCAACATCTGTCATACCATTAATTTCTTCATCAATATATCCTGCAAGCAAATCAGTACGGACGCCCTGTAACATATCCATTAACTGCTCGTGTGCAAATATATAAATCATTAAAGATGTCGTTTTTACAGCCGACGAGCTGACTTGTGTTACCCCTGACTGCATTGTCACAAATACACTTTGTTCCTCTATAGTCTCAGGAACATAAGGAAATAGCTTGATAAACGATTTAGCTGGGCTTTGACTTCCTTTAACTACATCTACGAAACTATCTTCATTATCCGTGTCTATACATATTAAATTCACAATATTCTGATTGTTTAAGCAACGCTTTTTAATCAATTGTTTAAGAAGTGTCATACCTGTAAAACTATTATGTTTAACATCTTGCATTACGACCACCCCTTAATCACAAATTCTTTTTCTGTCGATAAATTGTATAATGAAGACATAACCCTTAGCGTAACTCTTTTTCCAATAAATGAATATTTAAGCGGAACATAAAGCGTTAAAGTGTGATTGTCGGCACTTGGTTTAATTGATACATAATCTTCACCAGCCTCTAAAGAGTATTCGTACCCATTTGAGTCTTGAATAATATCGCCTTGCTTATCAACTATACTGAACGATAGTTCACAATCTTCGTCTATATATAAAACTCCGTCATTACATCCCTCGATACGAATAGTATATGGCTGAGAAGTTGGAACATCTGTATCGTCTTTGTTTGGGCTATTAATCAAGGTGTAATAATCAGCAACCATTAATTCAGTATTATCATTGGTAGATCTGTTACATTCTTTTAAACCAAAAGTATATACACCTTTACCATTATAAAGCCCCGGCAGTCGGTCAGGTTTTGTGATCTGATATGCCAGTATGTTCTGTTGTGCATCAACATCATCAACCAAAAATCTTTGCCCTCTGTATAACTCTTTAGTTTCACTATCTTTAGCTATAATAAGGTTTAAACGGTTGTCACCAACAGTAATTTCTTTAGTTTCTCTTTCGCCAGACGAATTGCGGTCATTATTGGTAATAATACAATGCCTTTCGATTATGTCACCATTGTTGTTAATCCATTTGAGTGTGTAGTTACATTGCTGTATTTTTGCTCTTGTGTATAACTCATCCTGTACATCATGCGATATAATCAACCAATAATTATCTTGCCATTCTACCAGAGAACCTCTTTCAAACTTTTCGTTAGGGAGAGAGAGTAAATTCTTAATATCATCTCCGTTATCGCTCCTCGTAATGACAGCTTCTCTTTCTTCACCGTTTATTGTTACAGTTACATAAGACAAGTTCTTATTTCGTAATAATTCAGTTTGTCGCTGCTGCACACGCTCTATCATTTGCTGTCGTTTAGTTTGAGGTAACGAAGCATGCTCATTCATATACTCATTCCATAAAGACACAGTTATCACCTTCAATTCTATATTTAAGCTTTTCGCATAGAGTAATCATTTTGAAAATATTTCGTCTCACATCTTCAACGCTACTGACATAAATATTTTGTTCGTAATAGCTTAATATAGCAAGAATACGCATAATCACAGCGTCATACCCTGTGTCTTTAATAAGCATATCAAACCCTTTTAACTCTTTAATAATATCTGAGATATGAGTATCTATAAATTCAGAGTTTTGCTCTTTTAAGGGTAGAATTTTAAATATCTGATTAATTAAACACGATAGATAATGCAAATATATTTGTTTGTTCATATATGTAAATCCGTTAAGTCTCCGTGTTCAAAAGAGTAATTATTTCCTCTGTTTTTGAAACATGTTTCAGCCTCTTTATATGCTGTTCTTACACGGTTTAAAATTTCCGCAGGCGAGTATCCACTGTAATCTGTTGTGTTAAGTGTGTTTTCCAAGTTGTCTGCGTTATTTGCATATGGCTTAAACCACTGTGCAACCATACCTTCGGTAATAATGTCTACAATTTCGTCTACATCTTCAGCGCTAAAATTCTCTAAAAATGTTCTTGTTGTATCATCTCTATTGTAAAGATTATAACCACACTTTCTATTGAAAGAAGCACATGCTCGCTTTAAATATCCATCACATACTCTTGTTTTTTCTTTATCGCTAAGATGAGGATCTAAAAACTTCCACTCTTTTACTTTATCCAGAAACACTCTGGTAAAATCATCATAAGAGACTATCATCGGAAACCTCCTTATCTATCGACTAATTTGACACCAAGACTCTCTTCTAATGCCGTAATAACCGAAAGTGAATCGATTTCGTGATTTGCTACTGCATTGCGTGCTTTGTAACATACTGACATTCTCTGAGAGTGGTTTAATTTTGAAACAATTGCTTTAATCTCGTCGGAGGTTTTGTCGAACAATGTATCAAAGCCTTCAACTGTGAGTGCATTGGTGTAATATTTTTCAGCATTAAGTACCTCAAGAACTAAAGTGTCCTCAAATAAAAACCAATTATTAGAAAAGAAGGCTTTATCTGTGGAATAGATTGACTTTACATCTGCAAATGTCAAATCCTGAACATCACCGAACTCTTCCCATATAAATTCTTCGTGAGTTCTTCTGTTCTGCGCAATAAGTTTACCCTGAAAGCCGTTAATTACAGGAATAATAGCTTCAGGTGGAAGTGTTTTTCTTAATTTAATATGCTGATTTTCCGGAACATCCATATTTGCAGATGTTTTTGTTTTTGTCTTAGTTGTTCTGCGTGTTGTTGTAACTGCTGTTGCCATTTGATTTATCCTTTCCTTCATTGAAACGGGCGTAGTTTTAACTACGCCCGAATATCAGTATCATTAGTTAGTAAAAGTATATCTACCAATACCAGTATTTGCGCCACCTGAAAGCACAATGCCAATACCATACTTTTCACCATAAAGGTACTCGTATGTAAGGTCGGCATTTTCTGTCGGGTTGCCAAGAATAATTGTTGATACACCTTCGTATACAACCTTGATAGGCTTATCATCGCCTGCAACGATATTGAGAGTCTTATCGTCAAATACAAAGTCAGTAGTGCCGATCTTATGTCTCTGCGGAGTTGCAAGTACATTAGAACCATAATACTTACCATAATAACCGTTATTGTAAATATCGCTCTGTGAGTCTCTGCCCTGTACGCTTGGAGCGATCCTACGAAGACCAGCCTTTGTGCCTGAAATTGTTGCTGTCTTACCACCAGCAGCAGCCTCTACATGTGCAATTGTGTCAAGGAGAGTATCTTCGCTATATGTGCCCGCAACAGGGAAGAAGGCTGTACCGCCAAAATCGTCTGCTGTAGCAGATGCCCATACCTTGTAGATATCATCAAGAATCTTCTGACTAAAGGATTCACTTACTCTTGCAATAAGTGTATTAAAATCCACTGTGCCATTAAGCACTCTCTGAAGCTCCTCATAGATTTTTACCATTTTGAGAGTTGTATCAATTGTTACAGTATTATAACCACCAAATCTCTGTCTTCTAACGCCCTGTGTGCCATCTGCAACCTCAGCAACCTGATAGAGAATAGAATCCTGTACTTCAAATGCGTTTACATCACCGGCTGCAATATTTCTAAACTCAACAAAGTTGTTAAAGAAGTCACTCTTCTGAAGACCTTCTACTACAGTGCGAGAAAGAATTTCCTCTACAATTGAGAAGAGCTGACCGCACTTACCGTCTCTAATTCTCTTGTAATCAAGCTTGGTTGAGCCACCATTAGCTTCAACAAGAGATTTTCTAAGAACTTCCATTGAGTCCTTATTTGAATACTTACCAACTTCACCGTGATATGCGTCAACAGCAAGCTGAACAATGCTATTATTATCTGCCATAATACAATCCTCCCTTACTGTACTTCAATTGTATAGAGTGTGTATCTCTTATACTTTGTTTCGTCAACAATTTTGCCAATCTGTGTTGATGCGGCTGTTGCAGTTTCAACAACCTTCATCTTTGTACCCGCCTGTACTTCTACTGCGTCACCCTTCTTCGGTGTACCATCAAGAGCTTCCGCAGAAACGCTAAAAGTATCACCTGTATGGAAACGGAAACCTCTAAGAGTTTTACCAGCTTCGTTTGTGTATTTTTCAAGGTTTGTGTCTGATTTAAGTACAGCCTTCTTGTCCTCTTCTACAGTTGTAACGATAGCAAGCTGAGCTCGTGGGGAATTTGCTGCGGGAGTTGTCGCCTTATGAATCTGCTTTTCACCTGCCATAAGTTCACCCACAAGTACAATATTGCCGTTATCAATTGCTGTAGCTGCACTACCAGAACCCATATATTTCATTGAAACAATAAGTGAACCATCTGTGGTTGCACTAACATTATCGCTGTTATACACAGCATGCTTTACATCAGCCATATAAATGCCTCCTCTATTTAATCTTTGGGTTTAATGCCAAACTTGGCAAAAAGACCACCGTAATCATTTGTGTCATCAATAACACTATTCTTATCTGCTACGCCACCTACATTTTTATCAATACCAAATGCCAGAGGCTTGTCTGTTTTCTTAGAAAAACTCATGCCGTTTTTGCCCATAATTGCATAACATTTCTCTTCAATATCAGAAATGTTCATACCTTCATGCTCGGCTTTCAATGTCTCGTATTCATTAACCCCTGCCAAATTACTGAACTTTGCAAACACAGCGTCTTCCTGTGATTTACGCTCTTCTGCTTCTTTTGCTTTCTTATACTCTTCCAGTTCAGTCTTTTCTGCGGTAATACTTGCAAGACTTGCTTCATACTGTTCTTTGTTTGATTTGAGTGTCGAATAAAACTGAGATTTTACCTCGTCTACCATATTAAACACCGCAGACTCAATCTCTTTGTCGCCCTCTACATAATCAACAATGGCATACTTTTTTCTCTTTGCTGTAGATTCGTCTACCACAACATCGTCACCCTTAAGTTCATAGTTAAAGCCAACGAGCTGCCTGTTTTCGCAATCTGCGTAATATACCTCTTTAGACTCACTGTCGTAGTCCACAAACCAATACTTGCGCACTTCATAGAATGAATCATCATCGAGAGTAATCTTTGTTTTCTTATCATCCATTGCATGGATTAATTTCTGACAAACATCAGACTCCAAAGCAAACTTTCTGCTTTCAAGCTCAGATGTTAAATCCTCGATAGAAATATTTTCAATATCCAAATCACTTACATCTACTGCATAGCTTTTAATCAGCTCTTGTTTCTTATCCATAATATCTCCTCCTTTCTTCTGTGTGCTCTTACTTATTTCTAAGAGCATAGCTTTATAATCCTTCATCATCTCGCTATATTTGTCATGAGTGCCACTTTGAGAATACATTTCGACACATGCTCCCTCGAAACACGGCTCAACATCTTCGCCTAAAACACAAAAAGCCTCAAATTCAAAATCGTTGATCTGATATACTCCATGCTCGTCCATTTCACCATCTATAATAGAAATTTCCATTGACTCAGATGCACTGTTTTCGGAAAGTAATTTATATACACCTTCTTGCCTTGTCCATAAATAAGCTTCAACACACAGATATTCATGAGTACCACCGCTATCTTTAATGGATTCCCACCAATACTTTGCAGATTCAGGCACTACTCCGATAGGTTCTGTTAAATTAACCAATTCTGTTTCTGTGTCTGTGGTGACTATCTCAACATCGTGTCCACCATAATCCTTTTCTTCTCGTAGATAGTGAGTAACAACAGGACAATTAAAAATTGACCAAATAGCTCTTTCAAATGCTTCTTTCGATATGTATGTCTTATTACGATTAAGTCCCGTATAAGCCACTTTAATTACACCTTTTGCAAAAGAACTATTGATTTTTTCTTCGTTGTCGTACTGTATAATGTGATTAGGGATACTATATTGAATCGTCACACGCTTTTTATCTTGCTTCACTCTTACTCACCACCTTCCAGATGATTTTAAATATGTAAAAAGCCCCACTCTATAATGAGTGAGGCTTAAAACATTAACTTGTCTGAATAAATACAAGCCACATTTTCAAATAAAGCTTTATTATTTGAGAGCAATGGTTTGTTCTCAAATACATATAGTGTTGGGCTTGTAGAGCATTTTCTCTTATTGTCAATAACAGAAATAAGAGAATACCCTGCATTGATTAACAGTTGTTTGTCTTTTTCATTTGTTACATAAATAAATTTCACTACTCTTCGTCTCTTTCCTGAGCAATTTCACCGTTGTCACTGATTTCTCCTAAATCTTTGGTTGGTGCTCCTGCTTCTCCATTGCTATCCGCTGCCTTTGTACTCTGTGTAGCTGAACTGCTCAATGGAACAAACTTATCGGGAATGCCCATAATAGAGTTTTCCAAAAAGTGCATACTGTCAATATCTGACTGGTTAAGTCCTTGTGATGCACAATAATACGAAACCATCGGCAATCCGTATTGACAGGCTTTTAGATACGAGTCGCCAGCTTCTTTGCGATTGAAACGACTCACATCCAAAAATGATACCTTAAACATTTTTCCATGAGAGAGAGTATGAATGTAACGGTTAAGCATCTTTTCAATGCTTAACACAATTCCATAAGTAATTGCTTGGTCGGCTTTTATAGACAAAAGCAAAGCATTTGACGATGCTTTTGCGTTGTTAAATAGAAGACTCGAAACACCTGCTGCCGTAAAAAGATGATTCTCTGCGTCTGCTACATTGTCTACATCAGAGGTGTTTGCATGATTAAAGCTAATCTTCTCAACCGGCATTGGAGTTAAAACCGATCCCACTTCATTAGGTAGTACGGAGTCTAAGTTTCTCCATATATCTTTAGCCATTTCATAATCCATAGGAAATGAGCCGTCGTCATTCATTAACAGTTTCATTACCAGTAACGCATAATTCTCGATTTCGGTTTGTGTCAAATTGAGCTGCTTATAGTCTTCAACTTCATACAATTCACGCAAAAGTCCAACAAAAGGAGGCACCGGATAACTTAAAATATCTTTATTGCATTTGATTGCAAAAGATGTCGGAGCATCCAATAACTGCCACTTATATTGTGTACTATCTTGCTTATATAAATTATATTTAGTTGTAAATTCAACAGGGTATAGAGGCAGCAATTCTGACCTCGAATCAAAATACTGAAAATTAAATGAAACATCCAATACACCATCTTGAATAGACGCTATGTCACAATAATCAGAGGGAAGCTGCTGAATCATGATGTTATCTTTAGTCACCCTCATAGTTCCATAAAACACATCTTCTCGTAAGCACACGGTTAAGATAGTGTCAAATGAGCTTTTAATGTTAAACCCATCTAATGTATGCAAAATCTTTGTGTAATTTTTCTTAATCTTTTTTGTGTCTGACACACTTGATATATCTACATTGTATGGAGACACAATATAAGACAAGTCTGTCAATCCAACAAAATACTGGATAATTCTACGAAAGTGTGAACTCGCCGAATACATATAAATAACCGCATTGCGTAACTGTGCTTGATATCTATATGGATTGGACAAATATGTATTGATTTCGTCTTTTGTGTACAAAAAAAAGGAAGGTGTGTTTCTATCATTGTTTAGGTCTCGAAGCACAAGCTGATTTAAAGCAGCAAATTTTTGCTGAGTCGTTTTGATCTGCTCTTTATATTTTTTATCATCTTTTGTTCGTTGTTGCTCAGTATGAATTTCTACACTATCAATCTTATTCATTTTTCACACCCTTTCTTTTAACGGTACTTGTACATGTCTGGTGCTCTAAACACAAAAAAGTCTTTTGCCGAATAGATCGTGTTGCCTTTTTGTCGTATACTATCTTCAATCTGTCTTGCTACATAATAGTTGTAAGACAAACTTGAAAAACGGTCTTTTCGCATACCAGACATTTCTTTAACTTTAATAAGTTTATTGTTTTCTTCAATGTTGAGCTTTACTAATTCATTAACCAATAGCGTGGTATTTATATACTGCTTAATGATTTTTGTTCGCTCAATAGGACTAAGATTACTATATCCTTTAATATCATTAAGGCAGGTTTCTGCATCAAACTCATTTATGAGTAGTTTAATACGACCAGACTTAAACCCTTCTCTTAAGGCTAATGCACAGTCTGAGTTAAATTTAGCACCTGCTTTAATTGCCCAAATAACTTTTGGAGCAGATTTATCTTTACAACGACTTGCCATATCTGGGTTGTTACAGCAAGACAATGGGGGATAGACCACACCAGTTTCAGTGTCTTTAATTTCTTCCACCAGAGCATCGTATACACCAGAGCCAACACCGTTCGCATCAATGACTATATAATCACAATCAAATTGTTCATATAATTTTCGCACAATCAATGCTTGTACTCTTGTCAGTTCGCCCTCAAGTGTGTCGCTGTATATGATATTATGAACAAACCTACCGCCTTTTTGCTTCTGAGGTACACAGCTATTGATAAAAATAGCAGAAGCGTCATTCTTGTGTTTTGTTGTCGTTGCCATAAGTGCAATATCAATTGACAAAATACGCTTTTCATCGTGTTGCTTAGGCGGAATAATGAGTTTTTTATCTCCTGCCAGCCTACTATAATCGGGTGGTAACCAAGGATATTTGATTGTTCGTGTCTGATTGATAACAGGATATTCGTAGAAGCTACCTTCAAAATCACCATAAAACAAACAATCCATTTCCATTGACCATGACACTTCATTGTAATCTGATTCAGCCATATCATCCTCAACTTGTTCTCTCATAAGCAGACCTTCTCTAATTGCAAGCTGATACGGAAAACCACATATAAAACATTTTTTACTATCATCTAACATAGTAGCCGCATAGCCCTTTGCTTTTGCATAAGACCAATGAGAACAAAACCACGCTGAAGACATGTAAATTTCCTTGTTTCTCTCTTGGTATTCTGGTTTTACATGCCAACTACCATCTGGTCTTTGATATTGATATTTTTTAAGTTTAAAAAATCCGGGCTGTCTGGGATTTGATAAGAATTTTTTCAATACGGTTTGAATAACATCCTTTGATACCATTCTAAATTCATCGGTAATAAGAATATTTGCTCTTGCACCTCTGGCAGAGTCTCTCGAAGTTACTACCAATATTTTTGATGTATTCCTAAATTTGATTTCGCCTTTTTCACCTGTAATACTCCAAGATTCAATTTCAGCTCTCAAATTAGGGGCACCGGGCATAATAAGATTTATAATCTTGTCCAAAACCAAATTAGCCTGTTTTCTGTTACCAGATGCAATACATATTGTTGTTCCCGGATATAAAATACATCTAACAACGCAAAAAATAGCAACCAAAAATGTTTTGCCTAAGCCTCGACAGGCTAAAAACATAAATTGGTTGCATATATTCATAAAACATATAAGTATAGATTGAAATGGTTTTAGAATAATATTTAGATAATCTTCAACAAAGTGTTCTGGGTGTTCTCTGTAATATCCAGTTACCGTGTTTACTTTGTCCATTGTTTCTTGCCGTTGTTCTTTTATTCGGTCTTTGGTTGTAACCGAACTTATGCTATAAATACTGTCAGTCTGTGTTGAGGTCATCGGCATCACCGCCATCCTTGTCAGAAGGTGCGGTCTTTAATGCTTCCGCAAATACTGACTCAAAAATAGCTTCATCATCTTCACCAGCGTATTCTGGACGCTCAACCCTATACCTATTCATTTCTTCTTCGTACATATGAGCGTATCTGTTATGTATTTTTAGCATTTTACACAAATGTCCGAGAAAATAAGTTGTAATATACCAAACTAACTGATTCTTGTTTTTGCACTCATCTATATGTTTACGCTCTTCATATTTTTCTATTAATACACCAAAAGTGTTTGTTTCAGCTAAGTCACTTTCTTTTGTCTGGTTAGGTGATATTCCTAACTTGGTCATAATGTTACCCATACTTGTCTGTAGCGAATCAATTTTTTCGTTATGTTGATTTGCCTCTGAGATTCTTAAATCTGTAATGCATAACTGTTTGTATAACACTTGTTGTTCAACTGTTAAATTGTGATTGTCCTTAGTGAGTTTTTTGTATAGTGACTTAAGATTAGCATAACTATAGGCTGGATAGCCATATCCCCAAAAGGCTTCGTCTGCGGGAGTTATGCCTAATCTAACCTTTAACTCATCTTCGCTTTCGCCACTACCACCAAAATTCAAAGCACCTGACGGCACAGAATCTATCACATCGTCCTCTGTAGCGCTTCCTTCTTTGACCTTTTTGAATTTTAATTCTTCTTCGTCCAGAGTATCATCAAAAGTTTTGCCTGAGTATTTTAATAAGTTTGCCTTCTCCATATAAGCTCTAAATCTTGGACGAGATGAACTTGTGTCTCCTAACAGAGCGTATATTTCAGGAGACCAGTAAACATCAAAGTGTAAACACACCCGCCTTAAAGCTTTCTCTTCGCTTCCAAAAACTTCTCGATAGTGATTATATAATTCATCTACACAATCTTTACATACTGGAAAAAACTTTCCGTCACCTTGCCATAATGGAGAAGAACCTCTTGAAAATGCTTTGGCTCTTTGAGACTCTGTAAATTCCTTTTTGCATTTCTTGCAGCGGTATACCGGTTTAAAGTCAATACTTTTTTTTGGTGGATCGATTTTACTAACTTTAGGCAAAGAATCACTCCTTATCGTGATTTAATTGTGTGTTTAAAGACAAGGACGCTGTAAATTTTGCACATCTCGATGCTTCGATGTTGATAATTTCGTGCGTGATAGGATTTGTTCCTCTTCGAGCCTTGCCTTCATTAACATAAAAAGTACCAAATTTGTGTATCTGTACGGGTTGACCAGTACATAACATTTCTGCAACGCAATCAAAAACATCTTTGATTACTTCTTTTGCGTCCTTTTTTGTGTAGCCTTTATCGGCTAACATACTAATTAGTTCTGTTGTTTGTGCCATTATTTCTCCGTTTCTTCCGTGTGCAATTTAGATATTGCACTTGTCTTTATTTGCTTGTAATTTACTCTTGTCTTCTTTGATATAAAACCTACGAGTAACATCCGTGCTTTTGTGATTAAGCAACACTGATACCTCTTCAAGCGACATACCAGCATTTTTATATGCTGTTGCTCCGCTATGCCTAAAATCATGAGGATGTAATGTTGGAACTCCAATCATTTGACCAATCTTTTTACAATAGTCACTTAGTGTTGATACTGTCGCAGGGGTACAAGAACCACTCTTTCTATGAGCTGATACAAAAACATATCCGCCATCTTCAATATTGTTTTCTGTTCTATATTGTTTTAGATTTAGCAAATATTCTTTAGCTTCTTCACTAAAGAATAATTCAACAAGATATCCTTCTTTTTCAAGAACATCTTTAGCCACACGACTATCAAAATCAAGCTGTTCCCATCTTATGTTTGCAATGGCATTTATTCTTGCCATTGTGGTCAGTGAAAAGATAGCATATGTTTGCATTGTAAGTGCTTCGTAATACTGCGTGGGCTTAGTTTTTCTTTGCTCCTTAGCCTTTTCAACATTCTCTTGTAGCTTTTCCCTCATAAACTGAATTTGCTGTGTAGTAAGAAATGTTTGTGCAACAACCGCCTGACCTTCTTTTGGTCTGTCTATAAAACTCATTGGGTTCTCGTCAATCAATCTCTTTTTCTTTAAAAATAAAAAGAATGCCGATATACTTGACATTCTTCTCTTAATACGATTTGTATTATTGCCCTGATCTTTGCAATAAACGATAAACTCAGAAATATCTGAATCATCAATCTCTTTAACTGATTTATTGTCTTGATAATCGTATATATAAATCCACCAGTTAGCTAAATCGTTATAATAATTATAAATTGTCTTTTCTGAAAGCTCTCTGATTTTCATATCTAATAAATATTTATGATATAGTTTGAGTGTTTCGGGATTGATTTTTTTTAGCTTCTCTTGATTTAACATACATATTCGTTCACTTCGCTTCGGCATATTTCACCACCTACTCAAAAATAATATTCACTTCGTCTCCTTCTATGTATTTAACATATTGACAAAAGAAACGAAGGGATCTACGCATCGCCGAAAGTCTTTGATAAGACACTCCTCGTTCGTGTCTCATATATTTAATAAAGTTATTGATGTCTTCACTTGTACACTTCGTAAAAGACTTATTTTTGTTAAAATGCCATAGCCACTTAAGAAACATCCGTGTGTCGTCAACATAGTGCTTTACAGTGGCAGGAGAGTACGGTTCATAACTCAAATATGTTTCAAAGTTATCCATTAGTTCTTGGTTATATGCACACATTTTTTCTTTATTAAACATATAACCACATCCTTAATTTAGAGACATAAGCTTGGTCTTCTCACGAATAGCGTGACCGTGCTCATCGAAACACATATATACAAATCCTTCTTTCTGAGAATTAACCAATCTTCCTTCGCTATATTTCATTTTTCTTGTTTCACAACAAGCACCCTGTTCATAGATTGCAGAATTTCCGATAACATAGTACCCTTGACGATGAGTATGAGCCATAACAATATTTCTAAAATCAAATCCCTCATTGCGAAAATAATACAAAGCTTTTTCTGCGGTTTTAAGCATTACCGAGGAGTATGCTCGTGGATGACAGAATACCGTATCACCAAACTGAGAGTACCATTTACCTGTAAATTCAATTTCAATGTTACTATCTTTGAATACATGCGTCAGGGGAGAATACTCAGTTTTCGTTCCTATTTCGTTATCATAATCAATAAACCCGTCTGTGAAGATATAATCAAGTACAGATGACGGCATTATGTCGCATAATTCACTGTTTGTCTTTTTTGCAATATAATCACCTATTCTCAAATCGTGATTGCCGTTGTTGGCAATCACCTTTTTGGGATTCAGCAAATGAATCAGGTCAATTAAATATTGTCTTGCTCTGATAAGTTCTTTGGTTATGCTTACATATTTCGACTTGTTCGTAAATTTTGATAACTGGGCACAGTCTACAAGGTCTCCGTTTAATTGCAGTATATCTACACGACCTATGTATTTCTCAAATGTACTAAGAGGCTTACAATAAGGAAAATGCAAATCCGATATTGAAAGAACTCTCGTGCTTACATTATCTTGATTTTTATAATTATAATAGTCATACACGCCTGACGCATATTTTCTAAAGTGGTCAGATGATACGCTCTCGCCAAGCAGGTTTACAATTTGAGACCATTTCAAAGGAAATTTTGTGCCATTTAGCTCTCCGTTCTTTTTAGCTACTATTAGCCTGATTTTCCATTCCTCGTGGGTTTCGTCTGGTCGCTGTAAACACCAATTGTCTATATATTTATTTGTGTTAGCTTTCTGCATAGTAAGACGCTCAACCCTTTCGTCTCTGTTTAGAGGCACGATTTTTTGCTTTAAGTATTTTAGCTGCCTCAATATTTGTGTCTGCAACCAAACGGAGATATTCGGTCACTTCTGGCACATATCTTCTGTGTCTTTTTGCAGGCTTTCCTCGTCCTGTCTGGGGAATCCATACATCAGGAAACTCTGAGCGTATAATCTGACTCTCTGTTTTTGTGATTGTAATAATTGTAAAAACTCCTTAAATTCAATTTATCACTTGACTTGCAATGCAAGAAATGATAGTATATTATGGGGTATTTTATTTAGTCCCCCTATACAGCCTAACTCGCAAGACAAAAAACCGCATAAAATTCGAGATTTTTGGGTGTCCGAATGCCAAAAAAGGGCGGGAAGCACCCCAAAATTGCAAAAAATCACCCCGATTATAGTCATAATCGGGGCAAAATTTTTATGCTTTTTTAAACCTAACCCCAAAAAATTCTATATCTCCTTGTTCACACATTTTTAATTTTTGTACTGGGGTTTTACTTTTACGCAGAAGATATAAGAAATCTTTAGGTAGGGAATAGAATAATATTTTAATCAATAGGCGGTATATGTCTTTATTTGTTGGTTTCTCGGCTTCGTGTAGCAAATAACTCATTGTACTTAAACCAATTCTCTTATAAGACACATATGTCAATAAGTCTTGATAAATTTGTTCTGCCTGCTCGTGCTTTTCTATATTCGACGATTCTTCTTTTAGCCATACAGCATTTACTTCACTTTGTTTCTTTCTTACAGTGTAAATAAACTCATCAGCTTGCTCTTTGTTGATATGTGAAGAGTGAGGCTTAAAATCAATAAAAGAAGTCAAAGGCAACATAGGATGTTTGTCATTGCCAACTATACGCTTACGCACTGATTTTTCAAGATAGTCCATAGAGGTATCATAACAACGGTAAGTCTTGTTTTGAGAAGTACAATGCTTATGTCTTTTATGATTGGCTTTTTGTTTGCTCACCTCTAACATAAATTCTGGCAGCGACTTGCTTCCGTTTTCGTCTTTGAGATACTTTGTGGTTAGTCGTTCGAGTTCTTTTGTCATTTGTACATCAAACTCTTTTTTAGCCTTATCTATTTCAATATTAGACATTACAGACAACTGACAGATATCGGTATATATGGGTTGTACACTTTCAAACGATGCACCGTTATTAATATTATCCCACATAATACTTGTAAGCACTTGTGCAAGGTTAATAATTTCTCCAATCTTATTCTCACTTGTCTTAATATCCAAGTCTGTTAAGTCATTAACGGTATAATGTCTCTTGATTTTTTTAGCTTCTACCATATTCGTTGGAACAAGCCATTTATCATAATTTTTAATTGCTGCCTTTAATAGGATGGGATTGTCTGTGATTAATACACTATCTGAGTCAAAATCACAGCCATTAAGCCGTTGCAAAACATTTTCTCCTATGCTGTTAATACACAATATCTCTTTAGTGAAGTTGAAGTATGTGTCTATTTCCGGACACTCTTTGTTATAAGCAACCCATACATTGCCTGTACAACAATGAGGACTTCTTGAGCCTAATAATTGTTGATTATAGGCAAATCTTTTTGAATGTATATTGCCTATGCCCAAGTGAGATGTACCGTCAAATTTACCAATTGATTGTAGGAGCATCTCATAAGGATTTCCTACAAGCGTTGAGTAATTGCCAGCTACGGAAATATGACCTCTCTTCATATTGTTCTTATAAGACCTAATGGTCTCTCTTACTGTGTCATAATACAATTTAGTATCACAAAACTTGTCATTAATACCAAGCAAAGTGTACACCAAATCGTTTTTAGAGGCTATGGCTTCGCCTGTGAGCGTGTTATTTGTCTGAGCCTTAATGTGATACCTCAAAACAGTTTCGTCCGTTTTAAGGGCTTTTAGATAGTCTTTTGAGGGTTTCAAAAACTCTTCCATGTCTTCTTGTGACAACTGTAGTGTATTTAAAAGCTGATAATGGGTTTGAACTAATTTACCGTCCATAATATGAGTCGGCTTTTCGTACTTAACTATGCCAAATTCTGTGTCGAGATTGTCAAGCCATGCGTCAAATGTTCCAAACTTCAAATATTTAATACTGCTTGGAGTAGTTACGAGTTTTACATCCTGTATACATTTAGCTCGTGTATATCCATTAATCTGTGACACATCAGTAATACCGTTGTCGGCAAACCATTGTTGAAGGTTGGTATTAAAGCAAGCTGACTTAAAAAATCTATTACGCAATAATAAAAAACCTTTATGCTGATACTCTCCAAAAAGACTAACATCCATAAGAGACTGTCCGTCCCAAATGCTGTTACATATCTGCACCTCTTCCGGTTGTGTTTTTAATACACCCTCATCTATACGGGTAGTCATTACTCTATCTGTAAACACATCTTCATAATCGTCTACAAGTAAAATATTTTCGGGCTGAATATACAGGCTTGCAATAGTGCTACTCAAAGGTAACGCTGTATAGGACTCAAATGCGGGCAAATCTATTTCTTGCCCCTGTTTGACGGTTAAACCACACTTAGACCAATTAAAAATCCCTCTATATAAATTCTCATCAATGAATAAGCATTTTCCTAAGCGGGAACTGCCATTGCTTCTTTTATATCTTACATATTTTACTCCATCACAAACAAAACCGTTTGCATACAGGTCGGCTCGTAAATCACCAACCGAGTGTAACACCTTTATGTTGTTCTTAGCCTTATACATTCCATCATCGTAATAAAAGTATTTGCCAAGTACATCTTTATGTATAGGAAACTCTGTAGGAGTGTCTGTCTGAATAGCAAGCAATTCACCGTCCTTAACACAGACACAATCTTGTAAGGTTAATTCATCTAAACGATAGCCGAATTTCACATAAATGTTAGCGGTTATTCTATTGTATTCTTTGTTACTGTAATTGAAAGTAATGTTAATAACTTTCTGAGTGTATTCTTTTCCGTTGACCGTACAGGAAAAGCGATTATTTCGGAACACCTTCTTATATACCTCAATAATTTTCGGAAGTTCTTTGCTATGAGGAAGTGTGTTAATAAATTTTCGGTAGTTAATATCTCCGTTGCGATAACGGATGTTATAACCTACACTATCGGGTTTGTTATAATGGTTTGCGATAAATACATCTTTAGCATCCAAAGAGAGGATGTTTACTCCGTGTATATAATCACTCAACAACACTCACCTCGCTCTCATACATAAGCGAATATGTGTTGTCTTCATCGTTTAGTTCGTGTACAACCTCTGCGTAAGCCATAACACGCTCGTTCATGTCCTCTGTGACCTCCTGAGCGATTATTTCTTCGTCAGAGAAATTTGTACAAGGTAAACTATTCGTGCCACACAAGTCAAACCAGAGGCATTTACGACAATTCTTCACCTCCTCTGCTATAAAATTCTCTGTTTCTGTGTAGTTAAATGTATATTTGTTCAATGGGTTGGACTCCTTTATTTATTATTATTTATCCAACCGACCAGTAAATTTCTCATCCTTGAGGATGGGATATAGATGTTAATTTCTTTGTTATCTCTGATTGCACTTCTCCAGATAAACTGAAGCATTTCACTGAGAGCAAAACCGTCTTCATCGACCGTAACGCCATTGTTCTCAAAAAATCTTATAAAAACAGGGGAGATGTACCTATTGACCGGATAGGCAATCGCTGTCCTGCTTTTAAACTTATTAGACGCTCGTAAATTACAAGCTATAAATCCTTTTGTGTATCCTTTACCTTGCACTTTAGATTTATACTCTTTAAATGTTGTCCACACACACTCATTAGATTTTGCGTTCAATATATTTCTAAAGAAATTATATATATTTTTTTTAAGTGTAGGAATTTCCTTGTCGTGTGTTTGGTACCAGTGCTTGCTAAGTGCTGTGGGAGGTTTACCAATTTCATTCATTTTGTCATTATCGCATATATGTATAAGTTTAGTGATATCCGAAATGTCATGCTTGACTTCGTAATCTACGAATGTAAAGTTTTCGTAATTGTCCCCCTGTATCCACCAATATTTGGGCTGAAGCTCAAACATCTGAAAGTAGTAAGCAGTAAAAGACGCCTCATACAAATAAGTAAGAATAAATACTTTGGAAAAGGCTTTAAAGTTTTCAATCGGTAGTAGTTGAACAAAGTCATTGTTTGCACAGTACAAGTTGTGACAATTACACATCGTTTCTATACTTTTCATATAAGCTGTTCCTTTGACCGAGTTCCAAGTGGCACACCCTTTATTATCAAACTCACAAAGTGATGCAATAAACTCTCGATCACTTGATGACAAAACAAGCTGAGATATCGTTTCTATTGTTTCATCGAGTATCAGTGTGTAATTGTTGTCTTTTATTAGTTTGCGTGTTTCGCTGTCTATATTTGAGAAAAGGGAGTGGGTGGTCGCTACATTCTTTTTATTTGTAACAAGCTCTTTGAATTGTTGCCTTTTTGATGGACTCTTTTGAGGCTCTACAAACTCTTTGTCAGTACAGGCTGTTATCACCCTATCAACTTCTGACAAATATGGAGTACAAAAAATGAAGTGCTCATCTTCAGCTGCGTTATTAATGTAATTAATTGCAGCTGAAGTTTTACCTTGTCCCATTAAAGCGTTTACAACATTCAGTTCCACTTGCAGCCCTCCTTTGTATGATGTGTATTTCGTTGATTGTTGTTCGTAATAAACTCTCTCCTTTACAAGTAAATGTTTGTGTTGATGTGTGAATTGCCTCTACATCAAAAATCACCCCTTTCAAGACTTATAACATGGTGTTCATTTTTGTCACAAAAGCCCCAAACCCCCAATGCCAATGCGGGTTTTCGCCACTTTGGGCAAAAAGGATTAATTACACTCTTTTCACAATTACTCTATTCTCTTTCTATATATTCTTTTTTTCTAAAGAGAGAGGCTTTGAAAAAGCCGATGAACAGTATGTTTTACTTTAAAAAAGCACTTTTGGTTTTTAACTATTCGTAATTCCAAAAAGAGCTCCATACCACAGGGTAGAATACATTTGTCCCAAAAGTTTTGCAGATTAAGCCTTTACAGACAAATGTATTGGTCGCTTAATTCTCTCGAACAGCAAGCTTATTCTGAGATTGCCAATCGTTCATTAAGCTCCTTTACTCTAAACTTTACCTTAGAATCCGTAGATAGTAGTTGCAAGAGAGTGTGTCTATGTTCAATAAATTCATTTCCCAACAAGGGAAAAGAAAAAACTAAAACAGTAGTTACTCCTTTATGCAAGTGACTGGAAGAGATTAGTAGCTTCTAAATTGCTATTAACTACATAACTGTAATCTGTACCAAGGTTGAGTTTCTTGCAGGAAGCCAAGATTATATCTTGTGTTAAGCCTATATATCTCAATGTAATGGAAGGAGAACTGTGTCCAAACATTTCCTGTAATAATAAAAGCTTATCGTTGCTAAAGTTACTCATAGCCATTTGATGATAACCAAAAGTCTTTCTTAATGTATGAGTACCTACTTTTTCTGTAAGATTACATTCAGTTTCTAAGCCTTTAAGAATACTATATATATATTCTCTGGTTAAAGGCTTACCTAAGTTCTTAGAACGGTTACTGTTGTCACCAGTAAATAAGTAGTCATTCAGAGTTTTGGAATTGTGGTTGAGGAACAATTCTACGGCATCCATAACTGCGGAGTTAATGGTAACTACCCTATTGATTTTTTTTCTTCTTGTTTTTTTCGTTTTTAATTCGATGATAGGAAAGTATTCTTTGAACACTAACTGTTGGTTCTTGACCTCTAATAAGTGATTAAAGGTAAGTAACCTTAAGTCACTGACTCTTAATCCAAAATTGATTCCCAATATAAAAAGCATGTTGTCTCTGTATCTACCTTTACTGATTAAGTAATCAGAGATACTTTTTAATGTATGGGTATCTTTGATAGGATCTACATCGTGTCTTTCGTAAGATTCTATATTTTGAATTTCTGAGGGTACTGTGAGTTGAGCTGACGCTCGGAGCTTATTGTTTTGTCTAACTAATTTCTCAGGTTGTATAGGCTGTGAGAAGTCTACATAGATTAGGTTGTTATTCTCAGTTTTCATATGTATCGAACATCCTTTCTAAATTGTTTTCTGAACTAATTGTACCATATATCCTAAAAATGTCAAGTAAAAATGACTTAAAAATCAAAGTTTTTTGAAAAAATTCCAAGTTATGGAAATGCAAGTATATTCATTATTTTTGTAAAGGATATTTTTATCGGAACAAATTCACCATTTGTATAGGAAATAAATTTCAGGATTTGTAGAGGGAGAGAGAAAAAGAGAAAATAAAAAATACGAGATTTTAAGTCTGACTGTGAGAAGAAGTTACTGCAAATATAAAGCATAATTATGCAGTCTTAAAATATGGAATATATCCCCCATTTAACATTGTGCAATTTTGTGAAATGAAAATTATACATTATTTTGCATAAATATTCATTTCATAGTATATATATGATTGCAATCATTAATAGTAATCAAAAATAAAAATGATTTGACAAATAGCAAGATGTGTGTTACTATAGGGGTATGGGATATCCCATAGGATAGAAAAAATGTTGCATATGCAACAAAAAATCAAGGAGGCTATCATGAAAAAAATCTCACACGCTATCACACTATACGGCACATGGCACAAGGCTTATATTCCGTTATCTTGTTTCAACGGTTGCAACAAGCTTGTCAAAGAGGAAATCAAGAACACACTACGCAACAAGACTATTCAAGACTATGTACGCAGCTTGTACAAGATTGCACGGTTAAACCGTGGGTACGCAAACATTTACAGTCTTACATATCAGATTGCTTGCAAGGTTTGCCGGAACAATAAGATCAAGGAATTATTACCCGGCTTATACGCTGATTATCAACAGATTAGCAAGGCTATAACGGCGCCGGCTCAAATTGAACAAGCAATTAAACAAACGGTTAAAGACTTGAATTTTAACTATCTGAAACAGTACCACGACAAAAAAACACACACCATTAAATTATGGACTACTCAAACGGTCAAATCTCATATTGGCTATCTGTTAACATATAACCCTAATAAGTCATTATCTTTTTTTGCCGACCTATTGCACACGGGGCTTGACGAACCGCTCACGCTCGACGGTTTAACCGTGTGGAATGTAGCAAGCTCATGTACAAGTTTACTCGACTTAAAAAACAAACTCAGTCAGATATACACACTCAAGACCACGAAACACAAATACAGTAAAGACAAACATACGCTTGTTGACGGCTCAATCTATCAAATGACGGTCAACGGCTTGCGCCGTGTGTTTGTCATCGGCAACGGTGATACAGTCACGGAGGCAAACGACACATATATTTGTGAGCGCCAACAAACGGGCTTGCAGTATATGTACAACTTAACAAGCAATTATATATATTCTCAGCGTTCCGCCGACACAATCAGCTTGCAAGCACCCACGGCGCAAGACTTGACGCTTGCTGACACCTTGCAAGACAAATCAGACGCACGGGCGCTACAGGAATTTAAAGCATATGTAAATATCATTAACGATTTTTACAGTGCGTATAAAAGTAGTAGTAAAGTAGTGTTAAAAACATTTGATATTTACTGTAAGTATTTAATTCTAAAATGTATAGGGTTGCCCGACTACAAAATCTATAATAAAATCAACATCACAAATAAACCATTGCAGCGTTATAAAGCAATGTATAGTACAATGTTTTATGATTTCGTAAAAAACAAATAGGCTTGCAATGTTTCGCCTACTCCCGATTTTCGGGAGTGGGCTTTTTTTTATGCTTTATTGCTCAAATTGTGCAATATGTATATTATAATTCTTTTAAAAAAATATAGATTGTTAAAAATAAGTCCTAAAAAACTACTCTCTATTTCGTATATATAGTGCAAAAACAAACAACCGACAAACAAAACCGCAAACAAGCGGTAAACATTTGTTAGTTATTTGTAATTGCAAAAACGATATCACGCAAGATACACCGATTTTGCGGTACAATGATTTGAAATGAAGGTTTTGAGTCGTGCTGCGGAACTCGAAAAGGTCTTGAATTTCGTTTCGGATAAGCGTGAGAGCGTGCCGAGCGGCGTATCGTTTGCCCACCTGTGGGGCTGCACCAAAAATGCAGTCACAGAGCGGAACATTCCGTTTAAGGGCGATGGAGCTTCGTGGAAGCCGAAGCAGATTGTTGAATGGTGGCGTCGTTGCATCCAGATTGTAACGGGTAGTTTCGCTGTAATGAAACAGTGCAGACTTGAGTAAACAAGGAAGATGGCTGAAATCTTCGCTAAACCGCTTGAAGTGAACAAGTGTCGTAATATCCAAATCACAACAATAATAACTATTAAAGGCTCTTGGCTAACCTGAGCAAGTCCGTTTCAGATCTGAGGCGGGCGACTTGTATTCTGCTCAAGACCTTGAGTGTCGGGTGACAAAGATACCTTCATATCTGCCTTGAGCCTTTTAATATACATACTTGTTTTCTATCATTCTGCAAAGCACACATCTGAGGTAATGGCTTGGTCTGTTGCCTGAGCTGTGTGCTTTGTTGCACACGAATTTTAATAAGGAGTGTTCAAAATGACAGAAACTGAAGTAATGGTAAAAGAAATCGTAGGAACTAAGAAGATTGAGCGCAAGACCTCATCTGATGGGCTTGACAGCAAGCTTGCTGCTCTTGAAAAAGCTACAAAAGTATTGCAGACAGCCGCTGAGAGTGAAAACTTGGCTGAGTTTGCAAAAGCAAATGAGGATGCTAAAGATGCTCAGGATGATTACAACAATTATTTCACAAAATACTGCTTTGAGAATTTTCTTGAGGCTGAGCATCCGGCATTTGAAGTGTTAAAAGCAGGCTTCCTTGATTATAAATCAATCAAGGGTGAGGCAACGCTGGGGGCAGTTACATATAGTGTTGTAACTGTATCTAAGCAGATTAACTTTTTGGCATTCAATGCAGAAGCTCGTTGTTTCGGCAATAAGCTCGGCAAAGCAGCAACACTGCTTGCTTACTATGTGAGTCTATACAAGACCACACAGGTCGCTAATGGTAAAAACATCATTAGCGGGTTCAATCACGCTTATCAGTCTTCAAAAAGGGCTGTGGCACAGGATCAGCTCTTGAGCAAAGTGCCATCTAAAACTTTGCTCAAGAAGGCTTTGCAGGATGTTATCGATGAGCTTTGGTTTGTCGATAATGGCAAAAACGAGAATAAGTATGTAGTAACAACTCAGTGGTGTAATTTTATGCTGGACTTTATTGTTACAGCAAGAATGACCAAAACTGAGGCTTTTTATCAGACCGCCTCACCTGAGAAGGTTGTACAGGCTTGTGCAAACTTGATGCACAAGCTTATCAACCGCTATGACATCTCAATCAAAGTCGAGGATAAAACTGTTCCGACTGTTGAATTGACTGCTCAGGATGAAAATAAGGATGAGACTGAACAGAAGTAATATCTAAGTACACTCGTTTAGCGGTTGCGAGTCAAAACAAAACCGCTGCCAAAGCGTATGCTTATTTTTAAGGAGGTTATTAAACGATGGAAATAATGAACAACAATACTCTTACAGTTGCAGCCGGTTTAATAAAAGGAAGGCATAAAATGCCTGTTGAGCGTTACATCTTCGATCAACCAATTGATGATGTAATGGATTTCGCTTCAATTCGTAAAACGATTGAGGACTTCATCGAAAATGTCGTAGATGTTCGCACCCACTACGGCGTAGGGATTAACCAAGCAGACAATAATGATGTCTGCTTATACGAAGGCAAGCACGATCTTATCTGTTATGTAACCGGACTGACCTCGGTGACGGCGGAGTTGGTTAGGGTTTGTATGAGAAACGGCGTGCATTTAACCTTAATGCACTATAATACCGCTGATAACTGCTACTATCCTCAGCGGATTTATTAAGGAGGGAAACTATGCGTCCACAAAAACATAATAAATTGACTAACCTTGAGCTTGCTATAATGACAGTAGGCTATTGTTTAGCAGGAGCTCTAAGTTTGACTGGCTTGTACTGGTCTTGCAAACTGTTAGTCTTAATTGCACCATAGGAGGGATACCGAGATGGGAGTTGTATGGGTGGAAAATTATGCGTATGAATATGCTGCTAAGTTTCTTCATGACAAAGAAGTGACTTTTGAAGCTACTCGTCCCGATAGAGGCTCAAGCAGAGTAAGGCTTGAATTTCCGAAGCTGTCTCAGGCAATGTCTGAGTTGCTTATGACTAAGATTTGCCATAAATCAAGGCAGTACGAAAAACTACTCGAATAGAAAGTTTGTTCGCTTGAACACTCGTGTAAAAAATGGTAGAATATTCCTGAAGCGTGATTATATCACGGCAAGATAAACGATGTTTGTCATTAAGAGAGAGGAAGGAATATGATTGCCAGAAAATAAAGACAATAGTGCGATGAACGCTCATGAGACTCACGAGCAAATGCTCAAAATGCTACAAGAGGCAGGAGAACAAAATCCGGATTGTCCAGAAGGACAATTTTTACTCAATTGCCTTACGGGTATGAACGAGGCACGAAGCAAAGCCAAGGCGAGAGTGGTTGATCCAGTTAGTGTAAAACAAATCAATGGATTGAAGAAACTGTTTGAAGGCATAGATGGGGTTAATGTGGATGTAGACATATCTGCATTTCGTGATTGTTTTATGTTTACCGCTGAATCAAGTCATATTATTACGCTTGATGCGGAGCAAATTGCAAATTTTTATCCGTTATTGGAACACTCCACTAATTTTCAAGCTGGATATGATGAAGTCACAGAAACCCATTGTCTGGAGGTTGATTTTCCGCACTATGTGTACGAGTGGTAACTCGTTTAGCGGTTGCGAGTCAAAACAAAACCGCTGCCATAAAATCACTCTTTTATAAGAGTGACAAAAAAGTAAATATAAACCAATTAAGTGTATGCGATAGATTTTTGCATACACTTTTCTTTTACCTAAAAAGAGGTGGTTAGAGTATACGAGAGTGTCAAAACAATACAAGATATTCGTAATGAACATATTGATGTATTGAGGGATTTCGGTGTAAAGGTTACATCTCAGATGGTGCGAACAATCGAAACCAAGACAACCGAAATTGCGATTGAAAATTACTGTCGTGTTTTAATAATTAAACGATTAGAACAGTATACCAAAAGTTGATGTTTGGTAATGAATTTTGTAAGGAGGTGGTTTTATGTTGAAGTTTGGAGATAAGGTTAAAATACTTCCAACAATACTATCAGACTATCCTGATTTTCCGTATGTAGGAATAGTAGGCAGAGTGTGTGACATGGCAGACGATAGTGATTCGGTAGGTGTTGAGTTTTCGACTCCTTGCAATTACTTACACGACTGTGGTGGAGTAGCTAAGCAGCATTCTGGCTGGTATTGTCGTAGGAAATATTTGAAAGTTATACCTGATGATAATTTGTTAGATATTTGGGAATATATCTAACATATGAACAAATTTAGGGAGAAGAAAATAAGTAATTGAATATATTATCAAATGTGATTAAATGTGTTTAAATATACTCAAAGGAGAGTACCATAATGAATACATCAGTGTTCTTAATTACAACCGTAAAAAGTGGAACGAATTATTAGATGAAGTAATGAATCAAAAATCAAAACCATAATAGTAACCCATAAAGATAGATTTATCAGATTGGGCTATGATTGATTTGAAAAATTCTGTATGAAGTTTAATACAAGCATTGTGGTAGTGAACAACGAAGAACTATCACCACAGGAAGAACTCGTACAGGATATTGTTTCAATACTCCATGTGTTCTCTTGTAGGTTGTATGGGCTTCGTAAGTATAAAAAACAAATAAAGAGGGAGGAGGAAATTGCTAAAGAGTTTCAAGACGGAAATAAAGCCGACAGAGGAACAAAAAGCCAAAATTCGTAAAACAATAGGAACTTGTAGATATATTTATAACTTCTATCTTGCTCATAACAAAGAACTTTACGCTAAAGATGAAAAGTTTATGACTGGTAAGAGCTTTAGTGTTTGGCTAAATAATGAGTATCTTCCACAAAATCCAGATAAGTTATGGATTAAGGAAGTCAGTTCAAAATCTGTAAAGTGCTCAATTGAAAATGGCTGTATGGCGTTTACCAGATTTTTTAAACATCAAAGTGGTTTTCCTAATTTCAAAAAGAAAGGTAAATCTGATGTAAAAATGTATTTCGTAAAGAACAATACTAAAGACTGTAGATGTGAGAGACATAGGTTGAATATACCTACTTTAGGTTGGATACGCATTAAAGAAAAAGGTTATATACCAACAACTAAAGACGGATGGAAAATCAAAAGCGGTACAGTATCCGTCAAAGTAGACAGATACTATGTGTCAGTTCTTGTAGAAATTCCCGACGTTAAGATTGCTAATAATAGCAATGGTGGTATAGGAATTGATTTGGGTTTAAAAGACTTGGCGATTGTTTCCAATGGTAAAACTTATAAAAATATCAATAAGTCAACAAGAATTAAAAAATTGGAAAAGAAACTGCGTAGAGAACAAAGATGTCTCTCACGAAAATATGAGAACTTAAAGAAAGGAGAGTCCACTCAAAAGAATATACAAAAGCAAAAGCTCAAAGTGCAAAGACTTCATCATAAAATAGATAATATCCGTACTGACTATATCAATAAAACAATAGCTGAGATAGTGAAAGCCAAACCATCTTATATAGCTATTGAAGATTTGAATGTATCAGGAATGATGAAGAACAGACATCTTTCAAAAGCTGTTGCGTCACAGAAGTTCTATGAATTTAGAACCAAGCTTAAAGCAAAATGTGATGAAAATGGTATTGAATTAAGAGTCGTAGACAGATGGTATCCATCATCCAAAATATGTCATTGCTGTGGTGCTATCAAGAAAGATTTGAAGCTTTCAGATAGAATATATTGTTGTGACTGTGGCTATGTTGAGGATAGGGATTTCAATGCTGCTCTTAATCTAAGAGATGCTTTAACTTACGAAGTTGCATAATAAACGCAAACGTAAGTATATACTGCGGGCTATCGCAGGAATTTACGACTGTGGAGTGTACACGAACTTGTGAGTAGCGTATTGTTTACAATCGCCAAAGCATACACATCGAAGCAGTAAGAAGTATCCGCAAGGACTTTAATTTCTCGATGTGTTTGAATATATTTGAACACATTTTGAGTGGCAGGTGAGGGATGATATGACGGTAATTGCAAAGAATGGTCACTTTGAAGTTATTGATGAGCATGGCAATGTGTTGTGTTCGGGAGACACCGAAACAGAAGCTGTTGAAGCGTATGAAGAAATAGGATTTGAATAATGTAACATTTGCTTGCTTTATTAAATAAAGCCGCCTTACTTAAAGTAAGGTGTTAGAAAGGTTAGAGAGAAGAAAGGGATACAGCCTGAAGGCGAATCGAAAATGGACAGCAACTGGCACGGGATGTTCTCAAAGAAATCAAAGTTCTTAGACCAAAAGGACACTTTCCGAAGCCAAGCTTAAACGCAAAAGCACAGAGGAAGATTACTTTAGTAGTCGATAAGTGCATAATACCCAAATTTAGTAGCAAACAAAAGATTAATTTACAGACTCTCATCAAGTTCCATCTTTATTTAAGAAATGTTACAGCACCCCTTTAGATAGGGGTGAGCGGTTACAAAACTACTACCTCCTCGTGGTGTAACTGGGTAATGCTAAAGTAGAAATAAATTAAAGTGCCATACGAGGCAGAAAGGAGTCACAAAATGACTGTAAAAACATTAAACAATGTGATGGTTATTGAAGCCAACTTTTCAATGGAGGAACTTTTTAAAGTTTACAAACACAAGCCAGATGTATTGTCCTTAAAGGATGACGATGGCAATATGCTTTTCGCTGTAAAGCCAAGCGAACACAGAGAGAGTTTTAGCGATTGCGGAATTTCTTTTGTAAGTAATTCTTACACAGCGTCAAAAGCATCAATTACAATTCCTCTCCCATCAGAAGCTGCCAACAACACAAAGGTGTGGATTGCAGAAAACTTTGGTTCAATTCTGACAAATCTTGAACAGATTGAAAGAAATGTATCAGAAGCTTGTATTGATATTGATGCAAACATTGCAAAAATTGTCGGCTCGATTGTAACAGCGTAAACAAGGAGGAAATAATAATGAAAAGCATTAAAGTTCAGAACAATCTTAAGTCAAAAACAATCATTGGCAACCCGGATGAAATGACAGTTCAGCAGGCTTTCAATGAAGCCCAGCTCGAAATGGGTAATGGTATTCTCAATATTAACGGCGTTGTGGTATCTGCACAGGATATCAACAGAACGCTGTCTGACATTGTTGGCGCAAGAGATACATACATTCTTGCATCAGTTGTCAAAGCTGATTGTGCATAATTTGATTTGAAACAAGGGAGAGTGTACTCTCCCTTTGGCATTTGCATTGTCGAAAGGCTGCTTTACTTAAAGTAAAGTATCAGAAAGGTTAGGAGCAGAAGAGTCATCCGGCAGGGAGGACGATGAAGGCAAGGTGAAGGAAATGCACGGTGATAAAAACGAGTAGCGGCGACTATCTCACAAACCCAAGGGTTACAACTGAAAGGAGATTTCGAATCCACGATTTTGACGCTGAAATAGCCACATCGAAGCTATGAGTACATCAACCAATCCCAATGACCAAGCTTCCTGCAGGCGTCTTCTCACTGCTACAATTGTATTTAGAAATGCCAAAGACTAAGGAGGAATAGGAATGGATTTAATTACAAATTTACACACACGGAGTTGTTTTGATAGCCGTCTTACATTTGGAGGCGATTGCCCCAAGATAATCGAAACATTTGTCAAATGTGTTTACGAACCTTATTACACTAAGAACAGTGATTTACCATCTATATTTTTTGGTTGTGTTTTCGTGACACAGACATTAGGAATACGGACACCGCAGAGAGGCGAAACAGACAAAGCTGTTTATATATGGTATAGCAACATAGAACCCACTATGGAGGAAATTAATAAGAATTTGAACTGTAGTGTGGAATCGTATGAGAATTATGATAAGTATTGTGAATTAACCCATCATAAATCAAAAGGATGGGTTAGTGACAATCAGTATATTTTTTGGGTAAACCCGCTTGATAGACAACTTGTAGAATACACGATAGCTGTTTTCCTTATTCCGCTGTTTGACTTTGTTTGCACAGCAAAAGAGATCAAAAACAAATTCAAACCAATTGTTGATGAAATAAGTCAAGGTTTGGATGATAAATTGTACGAGTTAGCCGAGAAAATTTCAGAAGAAAAAGGATTATTGAAGGTTGTGTTAAATGCTCAAATTGCCGATCTTGCACAATATAAAAAGAAACGCACTCTTGAGCAACTGCACGAAAGGATTAAGGATTATGAATCAGATTATAGACATTATGTAGCATATGCAGCAGAGGTTTACGAAAAGTTGTTGAATTGCCAAAAACAATTATCATTATACAATGATAATGATAATGATAATGATAATGCTGCATTGATAGATATGCTTACAAACAACAGTGCGATTTCTGATGTGAAAATTAACGGAGGAGACCTTGAGTTTGTAGTATGCAACCCGATTACTCAGTATGATGAGGATGCTTTTGCCGAAATATTAAAATCAGAAAATTCCACTATTAATAATATGCCAAGCGTAAGTAAGGATGTTCTATGTTGGATGGTTGATGGCAGAATTGATTTATTAACCGAATGTAAAATCTGTATAAATCTTAATAGCAATTCATTTGATGCTTGTGAGACAAATATATACGGTTATATGCCTCATCCTCATTTGGCTTTATTTAGTTGTTTTGGAGGTTTTAGAGTAGATATCGCAACTGCATTAGTAGAAGGCAATATCTGCTATGCAATACAGCTTATTCTTACTGCGTCACAAAATTTGAATTTTATGGATTCTACGGTGATGAGCAAATTGGGCGATCTGCTCAATGAAGCAGACTACTCGTGTATTATGGATAAGGAGTCTGGAGAAGTTATGACAGTAGACGAATGGAACGAAAGGAGAAAATAAAATGCAACTTTTAAAGATACCGACAGATATAGAAACACCTACAATATCTTTCACTCCATTAGCTTTTGCCAAAATGATGATGCTTGTTGAGGTAAATGACAAAGAGGTGGGGTGGCATGGCACAGTTGAAAGGCAAAACAATAACTTTGTTATTACTGATATCTTTGTATATCCTCAAGTAGTTACTCGAACAACCGTTGAGCCTTCTCAGGAAGAGTATAACGAATGGCAGACTGAGTTGCCAGATGATATACATAACAGTCTTAGATTTCACGGGCATTCTCATGTAAATATGGGAACATCAGCATCATCTGTTGATGCTAAATTTCAGAAAGATATCGTGAAAATGATTGATAATACTGATTTTTATATCTTTATGATTATAAATAAAAAAGGTGATTTTAATATATATCTTTATGATGGTGTGCTTAATTTAGCATATAAGTCTACAAGTAAGGATACTCAGCCTGAGATAACATTAAACACAAATAATATTCAGTCGTTTGGAAAAATACTTTGTGTTTCACCTGAAGTTTACGACACATTGATGTCTTTCAAGGAAGAATCAAAAGATATGGTTACAGAACCAAAGCCAGTATCGTATTCGTATTATGAATATCCTTACAGCTACGGTAATGCTGGTGTAAAAAGCCAGAGTTCTATTAAACTATCTATTGGAGAGATTCAAGATATATTTGGTGTTGCTTATTTGGACGCCAAAGATGTACATGATGAGTTGAGTAATCTTGTACATAAAGGAGCGATAACTAACGATAGGGATTCATTGATTGAACAGGCAAGTCTGTATATATATTAAGGAGGTCTTACGGAATGGATTTAAGTAAATTAGGAGATATTAACCCATATCAGAAGGAGCTGTCAACCACTATACATATAGTCGGATGCGGAAGCGTAGGTAGTACGCAGGCAGAGCTTCTTGCAAGATATGGCTTTTGCAAGTTTAAATTATATGATTTTGATTTCGTTGAAAGTAAAAATCTTTGCAACCAGATGTTTTTTAATTCTGATTTAAACCACAACAAAGCAGAGTCATTAAAAAACGTCTTGCTTTCCGTCAATCCAGATATCGAAGTTCAGGTGTTTGATAAAGGCTATATTGATCAGCGACTTAACGGAATCGTAATTCTTTGTGCTGACAATATTGATTTGTGCAGAAATATTTGCAAGCAGAATAGACTTAATCCATACATAAAGGTAATGTTGAATTACCGTACTGCAAGATACGATGCGCAGCACTATGCAGTAGAGTGGAGAGATAAACCAAGTGTGGATAATTTGATTAAAACAATGAATTTCACACATGAAGAAGCAAAAGCCGAAACTCCAGTGTCAGCATGTGGAGTAGAGATTGGTGAATCTATTGTTGTAAGAGATATTGTACTTAAAGGTACAACGAATCTGTTTAAATGGATTACCGAAAGAAAATTAAGCCCTTTGATTATATCTTCTCCATATAAATTTGACACGGTAGTAATGTAAAGGAGGGACATGTATGTGCTACTATGTGTGTTTGCCAAAAACCGAATCGAAGCCTAACATTTGGAGTTGGCTTGAAGGTGATATACATTCTCCACAGTGGTTATGGGGTACTAAATCTGCGGCAGCCACAGTAACTCGCAGAGTCGATTTTATACCTGCGAGCGCAAAAGACAAATACAATGTCAATTTTATTGTTGGCATATTGGATGCCTTTAATAAAAAATGGAGTTATCTTGGACAAGAAATTGAAAAACATTATTCTCATTTCTATATTCCAAAAAAGAAATTAGACGAATATGGCAGAGTTAAATGGAGAGAAATTTGTGCTCCAGATGATGAATTATCTGAAGCATTGAAGGACTTAAAAGGGATTTTCGAGACTGCGGGTGTTTCATTACATCACACCAACGCATACGCTTATGTTCGACATAGAACAGCCTCGGATGCAGTTTCCAAGCATCAGTATAACCATAGTCGCTGGTGGATAACAACTGATTTTCAAAACTTTTTTGGTAATACTACCAAAGAATTTCTTATGTCTATGATGGCACAAATATTTCCATTTAGTGCAGTTATTGAACGAGATTTTGGAAAAGAGTGTTTAAGCAGGGCATTGGATTTATGTTTTCTTAATGGGGGCTTGCCACAAGGAACTCCAATCAGTCCAATGCTTACTAATATTATGATGATACCGTTTGACTACATAATGACAAAAAAATGCCGTGAAAAAGACTATATATATACTCGATATAGCGATGATATACAAGTTTCACACCGTAGAAAGTTTAATCCAGATGAAGTTCTTGGATTCATCCATGAGACACTGACTCAAATTCACGCTCCGTTTACAATTGAGAAAGAAAAAACAAAGTTTAAAAGTGGAAATCAGTTCGTATTAGGTGTTATGTATAATCAAAATTGCGACATTACAGTCGGTCATAAGAATAAAAAAGAGTTCAAAGCTACATTATTTAATTATATGTGTGATAGGCTAAGCGGTAAAGTTTGGGAGTTGCCACAACTCCAACAAATGATGGGTAAATATGCATATTACTCAATGATTGAAAAAGAGTATTTTGAAAATGTAATGAAGGAGTATTCTCGTAAATTTAAGCAGGATGTTATGAAATGTATCAAAGCAGACTTGCGTAGATGCTAATAACATCTGGTGGGATTTTATTAAATTCTTAATGAAAATTCATTGCAAGTTTTTCGGAAACCATTTTGCTTGCAAATATATTGAGCAGTCGCCAAGCGGTTAAGGCACTGGACTTTGACTCCAGCATCGTGGGTTCAATTCCCACCTGCTCAGCCAAACGGTATTGTGTAGCTTTATAACCTTGCGGTTTAAAATAAAAATCTACTGTTTCTGTGTCACCATATGGACTGTTAGCTCAACTGGTTAGAGCGTCAAACTCATAATTTGAGGGTACAGGGTTCGACTCCCTGACAGTCCACCATTTACAAGTGAGTGCAATCGGCACAAACTCATTTTGTAACCTCCTTGACGCATGACGGATAAGCGTCACCATAACGGTCTGTGGTTGTTCATCAAAATGAACTGAGTCCGTCCAAAAAAAGAAGAAAGGAAAGAGCCCAATGAAGAAGTTAAAAGCTGAACTACATAGAATGCGGTTCTGGATAAGTGCAATATCAATTTCTGTTACGATTCCATTGTTTATCACTGCTCGATTAGGAGCAGTGAATGAACGAAAATCAGAAATGCTCGGTGGCGAATTGTTGATTTTGTTCATTCCATTCATTGCAAATATGATATACATAAACATCAAAGATACAATAATTGAGCATCGCAGAATGACAATGATTCTCAAAAGAAAGAAAGTCCCAAAACCCACAATTGTGGTTAAAAATATTAAGAACATAAAGGAGAATACATAATGTCAAAAGCAGTTAAAAGTTACAAAGGTTTTAATAAAGATATGACTTGCAGAGACTTTCAGTATAAAGAAGGCAAAGAATATGAAAGCAAGGCAAAAGGCTGTATTGGTGCTCATATTGTTTGTGCTGAATGGAAATATGATAATCTTAATAGCGATTGGGGTTGTTTGTTGGAGCAAAGATGTCAATAATGGATGGCGTAAAGATTAAAGCAGATACATATTACACTTTACGAAACGGTGAGTTTATAGAGGTAGAGGAATGAAGAAAAGAATACTTGCTTGTGTTGTAACTATTGCAACAATCTCAATGTTAATGATTGGTTGTACATCCGTAAACGGTACAGACGAAACATCAGACAGAATAGATAATATGTTCGTGCGTGTAGGACGGAATAGTTGGTTAGATGCATGGATAGTGTATGATACTGAAACTAAAGTAATGTACACAATATCAGACATACCATATAATAAAGGAACAATGACTTTACTCGTTGATGAAAATGGTAAACCAAAACTTTGGAAAGAATAATACGAAGGATGTGATTGATAATGTCCGTAGAGAAAAACCAATTTTTTAAGGTTGGAGATAAGGTTAAGATACTTCCGACAATACTTGCAGACTATCCTGATTTTCCGTATGTAGGAGGAGTAGGCAGAGTGTGTGCTATTCTTGAGGGTACTGGAGCGATTGGTGTCGAATTTTCGTGTCCTAATGAGTATCTTCATGACTGTACAGGGCGTGTTCGCAATGGTACTGGTTGGTGGTGTTATTTGTATGAGTTGAAACTTGTTTCTGAAGATGAATGATTAGATATATGGGATTATATTAAATAAAAGTGAGGTTTTATTGGAATTTAACTGAGAAAAACCACGAATAAATTCAACATTTAAACAAGATAGTGTAGAGGTGTAAAGAATGATTGATTGTAATATTACTGCAAATTATTTTGCTGAAAAAGCAAGATTGACGAAAAAACATAAACTAAATGGTGGTACATATATATGCAAACTTAATTGTGCTGAATGTCCTTTAAACAGTTTAAATAATGGTACAACCGATAATATGGCATGTTCGGACTTTGAAACATGCTATCCCGAAAAAGCAATTGCCATTGTACAGAAATGGTCGGATGAGCATCCACAGAAAACATATCTTACGGAGCTTTTGAAAATCTTTCCAAACACTCCACTTAAGGATGATGGAACTCCTAAAGGTATATGTCTGTATGAATTAGGGGCGACGAGTTTAGATAATTGCGAAGTAGACAATGCGTGTGCTAAATGCTGGAATCAGCCTATTAAGGACGGTAAAAAATGAACGGAACAACCCTCGGTAAATATTATGATTTTTATGCCATTGATGAATATTATTGTGAAGATGATGAAGTTTTACCAAGACCTCTCAAAGTTATCGGCAAACCTTGTGGGGCAAAAATTTATAAAAAGCACATATACTTTCATTGCCGAAGTATGTTGAGATAAGGAGTGATACAGAATGATAAACTTTGAAAAAATCAAATCAATGAGTATTGGCGAAGTGTCGGGTGTAAAACCTAAAAAATTAAAAAAGAGGCTAAAATTATGTTAGATGTTACCACAGCAAATGAAATTGTTAATGCTTTACAATGTAAAGGGAATAATATTGAATGGGTGAAAGACATTCATCTCAAAACTTTTATAACAATGGATTCATTTGTTAATGTTACCATACGAAATACTGATTATTGGGTTATGCCAATAATCTCATTTACAAACACAAATGCAACTATATTAGGGTTTGTAAATGAGCGTACTGTTTATGAAATCGGCAAATATAGTCGCACAACTTCAAAACAGTTCACGAACATTTATAATGCCTATTTTTCTACTAATTATTATGACAGGGTTTATATGGAAAAAACGGTGTAAATGATATGGTGTAAACTGTATGTCGGGTGTAAAACTCAAATTTATTAAAAAAGAGGTAAAAAAATGAAAATAGTTTATCACAATGATGCTGATGGTAAATGTGCAGGTTTTTGGGTTAAGGAACTCGCTTATGTAACAGAATATATCGGTTATATAAAAATGGATTATGGTAGAAAATTTCCATTTGATAAGATTAAGAAAAATGAAACAGTATATATTGTTGATTACTCAATCGAACCAAATGAAATGGATAAGCTTCTCGAAATCACACCAAATGTTACTTGGATTGACCACCATATTTCAGCAATTAAAAAATATGAAAACTATAACAAAGAAATTCGTGGTGTCAGATATGATGGGGTAGCAGGCTGTATGCTTACATATTGTTATTTGAAGCACATGACGAATGGTGGTATTGGCGACATTAAACCATTCGAGGAAAGTATGACGAAGGATGCTCCAATGTTTACAAAACTGATAGCTGATTACGATGTATGGACTTTCAACTATGGACATTTAACTGAAGAATTTCACGCAGGATTTAAAGCACTACCGAACACAGAGCCAACCAGTCACCAGTGGCTGGAATTAAATGATCCTGTATATGGTTATGGTGCTACAAACGCTTTAATTAAGGAAGGTGTTTCAAGGATTCAGTATCGCAAAGAAACAATGACACATTATTGTGAAGCTGTCGGTTTTGAGGTGATGTTTAACGGTTACAAATGCTTTGCTGTTAATATGGGAATGATGAGTAGTGACGATTTTGTGATTAATAACATTGACGATTATGATATGCTGATTGGCTTTGTTTTCAATGGTCACGAATGGAGATATTCTCTGCGTTCAACGAAGGTTGATTGTTCAAAGGTTGCTATGTTGTATGGTAGCGGCGGTCATAAAGGTGCTGCTGGGTTTAATACCAAAGAATGTGTTTTAGAAAGGTGATTACTATATGAAACAATTATTGATTGAAAAGAATATCAAACCGACCGATGACGATTTACAACTTATTAACACCTACACAAGAATTGCGGTAGATGAAAATGATGTGTACTTATTCTCAATTGTACTGTGTGACAACGATGTTGGCCGTGACGGCGAACGCTTTACAACAGTTTCGCTTTATGAACTGGCAGAGCTCTTTGTTGGAAAGACAGGAATCATTGACCACAATCCGAGTGCCAAAAATCAGGCGGCAAGAATTTTTAGTTGTAAGGTTGAGAAAATTGACGGTCGGAAAACGGCTTTGGGTGACGATTACTACAGGCTCAAGGCAAGGGCATATCTTCCCGTTTGTGAGAGCAACAGGGATATTATCCTTGCGATTGACAGCGGAATTATCAAGGAAGTAAGCGTTGGCTGTGCCGTTGACAGGGTTGTGTGCAATGTGTGCGGTGAGGACATTGCGATGTGTACTCACAAAAAGGGCGAGGTTTATGGCTCAAAGCTTTGTTGCGGTGAACTTGTGAACCCGTATGACGCATACGAATGGGGCTTTGTTGCATCCAAAGCAGATGAGAATGAAAGTGGTGGAGGAGCGTAATGATAAAAATTATTAAAAACGGCACAGATTGTGTGACGAAACTGTTTCGTCAGGATGGCAGTTGGGTTAAGTTTGAGTGCAAAATGTGCGGTTGCATTTTTGAAACCGATATTTATTCAATCAGAGCTTTTAGCAATCCTGTATATAGAGAATCGGTTTGTCCACAATGCCTATCCACTACCAAGAAATTTGGTGCGATTGGATAATAAAATACATATTTTAAGGTGGTGTAAGAAATGGATATAACGACAATTATATCAATTGTGGTTTCGGCAGTTGCGGTAATAATTGCAATCGCTTGCGATATTTGTATTGCTGTAAATCATAAAAAATTAAAGAAGGCTGAAAGGAGAATAAAAAGCCTTGACATCTACATAAAAACTACAAAAGCGTATATGAATGCTCTTGAGCAGGATTACAGAGAGGTAATTAAGAAAACTGAGAGGAAGGCTGTATAATGTTAGATTGTGAAAAACAAGTAATAAAAAGTTTATCAAATGAGCAATTGATTTACATTATTGAACAGTTACTTCATCATCAAGAGTCGATTAGAGCTATCTGTAGTGAGGTATCTAAAAAACATATGTGTTCTGATGAAGCTGTTCTCCGTATTGCTGCGGGACTCTATGATACGACTACTATTAATGGCAGAACTTTACCCGCATATATTGATATGAAATTAGGCAAAATCACTCCTGAAGAGTTTAGAAGTATTTTTCGTGGTTAATAAGGAGGATTGGATAAAGGTTGAGTAAGTGTATGTCATGTCTACATAAACAAGTATGTCGATATAACGATGGAGTTAATGAATGGTGCAAGTCAACATACAAATGTCCTCACTTTAACGATGACGATGTATCATTTTGGCTTCATGCCGACATTGACGATATTATGGACTATATCAAGGCTAAGAATAATGTTACAAATACTTAGCAAAAGAGCGGAATAATGTTACCTTAGCAAAAGGAGGAAGATATTATGGCAAATTTTGAAAATATTACAATTGAAAAGGGTATGTATCAGACAAAGGGCGGAATTTCGGGC
>PPYE01432502.1_pt1 | contig 61120 bp, 51 predicted proteins | sample 1559881 | NCBI WGS metagenome assembly PPYE01 (sample SAMN08240022, study PRJNA423297) | Human gut metagenome, whole genome shotgun sequencing project. | reverse complement strand
CAGTAAATGTGTACGCAGCCTTTGCCTGAGGTATCGTCCTTCAGGCCGCCGCAACCCGTTGCGGCTTCGTCTGCGCCCGCAGCCGTTTCTCCTGTCACTTCTTTTTCAAAATCTTTCTGCGGCTTCTCTCCGTCGAAGAGGATACGGTATATCTGATTCATATCCAGATTGTTCCGGATTAAATCCGCCAGCTTATTATACTGTATCTCTTTGTATTCCGCCACACTAAGATGATTTTCTCCGGGATTAATTCCTTTTTCCCGCATGATATCATGGACAAGGCCGAAGACAAGGTCTTCGTTGTCAAAGATTCCGTGGAGGTAGCTGCCCCAGATACGGCCGTCCGGCGTCATGTAGGCGTCGGTTCTTCCGTCCTCCAACTCGATCATCGGCACTGCGCCGCCCAGATTGGTGGTGGCGCCCATGTGAATCTCGTAGCCTTCCAGCTGACGGTTCTCCAGGCTGTACAGGTTCTGCTCCTCGCGGATGCAGCCGTGAATTCTCGTCCGGGTCTTTCCGCCCTGGAAGACAGTGGAAGTATCCAGCAGGCCGAGGCCGCGCATGTCTCCGCCGTGTTCCACGTGCTCCGGATCGTGAAGTTCTTTTCCGAGAATCTGGAAACCGCCGCAGATACCGATGATGCGGGTATCCTTTGAGGCCCGGATGATTTTGCTCTCCAGTCCGCTCTCGATGAGCCACTCCATGTCCGCCATGGTGTTTTTCGTGCCCGGCAGGAGAATGAGATCCGGCTCGCCCAGCTCTCTCTTATCGCTGACGTAGCGCAGGGATACCCCGTCGATCAGCTCAAACACGCTGAAATCCGTGAAGTTGGAAATGTGCGGCAGCCGGATAACCGCCACGTCGATGCCCTCGGTGAAAGTCCGCTGGTTGAGGCGGTCAGAGAGGCTGTCCTCATCGTCCACGTCGATTTTTTCCATAGGAAGGACTCCCAGCACCGGCTTATCGGTCAGGTCTTCCAGCATTTTAAGGCCCGGTTTCAGAATCTCCACATCGCCCCGGAACTTGTTGATCACGATACCGCAGAAACGCTCCTGATCCTCCTGCGGCAGCAATTTGATGGTGCCGTAGGCAGAAGCAAATACGCCGCCCCGGTCGATGTCCGCCACAAGAATCACCGGCGCGTCGGCCATCTTTGCCATTCCCATGTTGACAATGTCATTTTCCGCCAGATTGATCTCCGCCGGAGAGCCGGCGCCCTCAATGACGATGATGTCATTTTCCGCTGCCAGATGATTAAACGCCTTCATCACTTCCGGCGCCAGATTATCTTTCATCTTATAGTATTCCTGGGCGCTCAGGTTATCATATACCTCGCCGTTTACAATGACCTGAGAACCCATGTTGCTGGTCGGTTTTAACAGAATCGGGTTCATCCAGTGGGTCGGAGGGATCATGGCCGCCTCCGCCTGCATGGCCTGTGCCCGGCCAATCTCCAGCCCTTCCTCAGTAATATAAGAATTCAGCGCCATATTCTGGGATTTAAAAGGCGCCACCTTGTAGCCGTCCTGTTTAAACACCCGGCACAGCCCGGCCGTCACAAATGTTTTGCCTGAATTTGACATGGTTCCCTGTACCATGATTGCCTTTGCCATACTTGTCTTCCCTCCTTATTCTCCCAACGCCTGCCGCAGCTCCCGCAGCAGGATTACATTTTCTTCGTGAGCTTTTACGGCAACCCGCCAGTAATCCTCGCCCAGATTCACGTAATTGCTGCAGTTCCGGATCATGATTCCCCGGGATTCCAGCCGTTTATCCAGATCCGTCACGCCCGGCGTCCGGAAAAACAAATAGTTTGCCCGGCCGTCATAAAGGGTCAGCGGCAGATCTGCCATCTCTTTTTTCATGTAAATGAGCTCTTTTTCCACGGCGTCGATAACAGCCGCCTTGTATTCCGGATGAGAAAGCGCCGCCACTCCCGCGCACTGGGCAATGTGGCTCACCGACCAGGCCTGTCCGGCACGGTTCACCTTACGGATCACTTCTGCGTCCGCGCAGAGCAGATAGCCCAGACGGACTCCCGGAATAGCATAAAGCTTCGTAAAAGATTTTAAAATCATCAGATTCGGATATTGTTTCAGATAAGGCTTGACGGTATACTCCTCTTCTTCCCGGCAGATCTCCAGAAAACACTCATCCACCAGAACCCGGCAGTGCATTTCCTTCGCCCGCTCCAAAATGTCCAGCACCTGCTGCCGTCCGGTCAGCAGTCCCGTGGGATTGTTGGGATTGCAGAGAATCATCAGATCGATATCCTCCGTAATCCGCTCCGTCACATCCTCCGGGATGCGCATTTCTTCGGTCATGGGCTCGTATACCATCTCTGCTCCCGCCGCCGTCATGGCCTCCTCGTATTCCACAAAGGCCGGCACCGGCAGCAGCACCTTCTTTGGTTTCAGCCCGAACGCCAGCCGGAACAGCAGATCCGCCCCGCCGTTTCCGCAGGTCACACAGCCCGGTTCCACGCCGTCCTGTCCGGCGATGGCCTCCCGCAGCGCCGTGCAGTCCGGGTCCGGATAATTGATGGTTCCCTCGATGGCGTCCACCATGGCCTGCCGGATATGCGCCGGAATCCCCAGCGGGCTGATATTGGCAGAATAATCCATGATCTGACTTTCGCTGATGCCCAGCTCCTTTGCTTTTTTGTATATATTTCCGCCGTGCGCGCCGTTTTTCATGATTGTTGTCCTCGTTTTTGTGTTTTTGGGCCGACGCCCGCCCTATGCGGAATGGCCCGTTATAAATGTAATGTATATACTTTTTGTGCTCCGCTCTCCGCAGAAATGCCCCGGTTCCCGGACACTCCCCGCCTCTCAGATGATGGACAGCGGATTGCCCAGCCAGAACACCAGGGCGTAGGTCAGCAGGCAGCATACCGCCAACGTCAGAAATGCGCTGACGTAGAGCAGGCGGTTGGTCCGCCGGATATCCTCGTATTCCACCGGACGGATATCGTCTCCGATGGTCGGTTTCTCCACCGGCTTGCCAAAGTAGTTGTGGGTGCCACCGAGCTGTATGTTCAGGGCTCCCGCCGCCACGGCCTCGGTCTGAGCGCTGTTAGGGCTTAAATGTGCAAATCTGTCCCGGCGGAAAATCCGCACCGCGCCTTTTACATCGAAGCGAAGCAGCGCCGCGGCCAGTATCATCATCACCGCCGCCAGCCGGGCCGGAATAAAATTACAGATGTCATCGAGCTTCGCGGAAGCATGCCCGATATGAATCAGTTCTTCGTTGCGGTAGGCCACCATGGAATCCAGAGTGTTGACCGCCTTGTATGCAAAGCCCAGCGGCGCGCCGCCGATGGCGATGAAGAACAGAGGCGCAATGACGCCGTCCGCGGTATTTTCCGCGATGGTCTCCACATCGGCTTTTGCCACCTCGCTCTCATCGAGCTCCTGGGTATCCCGCCCCACCAGATAGGAGATCTCCTTTCTGGCTCCTGCCAGATCACCCTCCTTCAGCCGGGCATATACCTTCATGGACTCCCGCCGCAGGCTCTTTGTGGCAAGAATCTGATAAATAAAGAAGGTTTCCAGCACAAATCGCAGCGCTGGATGAATCAGCTGCGCGACATACAGGATGCCCGATATGATAAAAAATGTACCGAGCACAATAACCACCGTCAGCACGTAACCGGCGATAAGCTCTTTGTCTTCTTTCCGCGGCAGCCCCTGCGCCTTTGCCTCCTCATAGGAGCAGCCGTAGATCAGCCGCTGCAATCCTTCTTTTATTTTTGTAATAAACCAGCCGATAATCTGTACCGGGTGAATCAGCCCATGGGGATCCCCCACGATCAGGTCAATCACAAAGCCCAGTATCATCGAAGCGATTAAGTTCATGTTGTTTCCTCACAGTTTCTTTTTTCATACTCTGCCGCCAGCCGGACAAACCGCTCTGCCACTTCCGGGCAGTTGTGAAAATAAAGATGCGGATAGCCCGCTAGCACATTTCCTCTTACGTGCATACCCGTCCAGCTTCTGCCTGTGGATTTTTCCATGCGGCAGACTTCTCCTCTTTTGGCAGCCTTGGAATAATGAAATTCATGGACGCGAATCTGCGTTCCTTTATCAAAAAATGGAGTGTCCTGCTGTGCTTCCATGGTCACATATCCAAAGTCCATGGACAGCCGCTGGGTCATCTGCACATCGGTGGGGATCAGCCCCAGCATCGGCATGGCGCTTCCATCGGTCTCGATGAGATTCTCACAAGTGTACATGAAGCCGCCGCATTCCGCCAGCACCGGCATGCCTGCTTCCGCTGCCCGGCAGATCTCTTCTTTCATGGAAATGTTCTCCGACAGCTCCTTCCGATAGGTCTCCGGATAGCCGCCGCCAAGATAGATGCCGCCGATATTTTCCGGCAGGCTCTGGTCATTGACCGGGCTGAAAAATACAAGCTCCGCGCCGGACTGCCTGAGAATGTCCAGGTTCTCCTGATAATAGAAACAGAACGCCTTGTCCCAAGCGACGGCAATGCGGGCGATGGGCGCCGTCTGCGGTGCGCCTGCTATCTCCCCGGAAACAGCGGACGCAGCCGAATCAACCGATGAGCTCATGGCCGACTCGTGCGCTGTACCGGTCGGTTCTCCGGCTTCCGCGCCGGCTCCCGGCACTGGCACCGCCGGCAACGCTTCCGCTTCTTCTCCCAGCCGTAGCAGCAGGTCCAGGTCAATGGATTCCTCCGCCATGGTTCCCAGCGACTGGATGACCTCATCGAGATTCTGGATCTCGGCGGCGGTCATGAGCCCCAGGTGACGGCTTCCGATATGCACCCGGTCATCGTTCGGGAAATAGCCGACCACTTTGATCGGCAGTATCCGCTCCAGTTCCGGCTTCATCATCTGATAAAGTCCTTTGGAGCAGCGGTTTAAAATGACGCCGCGCACCGGGTTTTCTCTGTATTCCAGCATGCCCTGTATGAGGGGAATCATCGTATGGGACATCCCCTTTACATTTATGATGAGAATGGTCGGGGTACCGGTGGCGGCGGATACGGTGTGGGTGCTTTTTTCACTGCTGACGCCGATGCCGTCGTAGTAGCCCATGACGCCTTCCACCACGGAAAATTCCGCTTTCCGGCTGTCCTTCGCCATCAGTTCCCGCAGTTCTTCTTCCGTGGAAAAGAACGGGTCCAGGTTCCGGCACGGCTGCCCGGTGATGTGGCTGTGCAGCATGGGATCAATGTAATCCGGGCCGCATTTATAAGATTGTATCCGTATGCCCCGGTCTGTCAGCGCTTTCAGAATCCCGCAGGTGATACTGGTCTTGCCGCATCCGCTGTTCATTCCGGCCAGCAGAATCCGGGGAAGTTTTTCCATTTTTGTCATGTTGCTCCGCCCCCTCATGCTTCACTGCCCTGTGCTTCCGGCCGCCGGATGAGCACACAGTCAATACCCGCTCTCCGGCAGGCTTCTATTTTAATATCCACGCCTCCGGTTTTGCCGCTGTCCTTGGATACCATCACTGCAGCTCCGGTCTTTTCGATGAGACGGAGATTATCCTCCACCGTGTAAGGCGGCATCTCCCCGAATACATGATCCTCCGGATACCCTGCGCTGGCACAGCCCTCATAGGAAGCGGGCGTGTCCAGCACCCGGATATAGAGCCGCTGCTTGGCATCTTTGACTCGCTCCGCATAGACGGCCGCGGTGTTGACGCCTGTGGTCAGCAGTACATTTCCTCCCGTGGTATTCAGATACTCCGCCGCTTCCGCGGCGTCCGACACCGGTATGATGCGGTCGTAATCATAATGAAGCTGACTGCGCTCATAGCGCTCGTACGGAATACCCGCTTCCGCGGCTGCCCGGCGGACTGTCTCTGTCACCACCTGGGCAAAAGGATGAGAGGCGTCAATCACCTTCCCGCATGGATTTGCCGCAAACAGACGGACAAATCCTTCCTCGTCAAGCCGTCCCGTGTGCACGTCGACCGGATACTCCGCCAGCATCTGCGCGCCCAGCTCTGTGGCCACCGACGCCAGCACTTTTTTATGTTCTTTTAATTGCCGTTCGATCACTTCTCTTGCTTCCGTGGTTCCGGCAATCACTATTACGTCGTATTTCATAAGCTTACATTTCCAACTGGATAATTACGGCGATTCTGCAGTTTCAGCTGCGTCATCGCCGCTCAATCTCTTACATTTCTGACTTAATGATCATGGTCGTAAAATATCCGTATTCTCTGTCCGGCAGCAGCGGTCCCACGTACTCGCCTTCCATGCCCACGTTGCTGATAATAATGGCGTTGTCTTCTTTGCCCTCTGCTTTCAGAATATCGTAGACTTCCTTCACGTGGCTGCCCACCTTCATGATCACCAGATTATCAAAGACTCCCATGGCTTTTTTCACCTGGTCGATTCCCTTTAAGGACGGAATCACGCCAAAGCCCTCGTTGCCTTCCACGATGGAGATGTTGGCTTTGCTGGCTCCGGCACAAAAAGACGGGATGCCGGAGATCATCTGCACCTCGTATCCTGCCTGGATGAGTTTTTTATGCACATAGGAATAGGTGCTGTAGATACCAACGTCGCCCAGCACCGGCATTGCCACGGACTGTCCCGCGTCAAGATATTCCATGATGGCTTCCGCCGCTGCCTGCCGACATTCCTCACGTTTCGCTTTATCTTTGTTCATGGTAAAGAGAATCCGGCGGACTTTCTCCTCCGGCACGCTGGCCGCGCCTCTGGCGATGTTTAAAGCCACGCTCTCCTCTCCCTCTTTCTTTACAGGAACGGCCACGATGTCACATTCCTCAATGAGCCGTTTCGCTTTTAAAGTCATCAGCTCCGGGTCGCCCGGGCCCACGCCGATGCCGTATAATTTTCCCTTCATAAATTCCTCCTATATCTGCTCCGCCGCTTCCAGATGCTCCACAAAAATCTGCGCGATGCCGTCGATCTCTCCCATGCCTTTTAAAACGATATTCGTCTCGAAGCCTTCGGCCTGAAGCAGGGAATTCCAGGAATCTTCTTCCGCGCCTGCCAGGTCATTTCTTGCGTGGTCGCCGGCCACGATCATCAGCGGCATCAGATGCACTTTGCGGATGCCCCGGATCTTCATGCGGCGAATCACGTAGTCAAGGCCCGGAAATCCTTCCACGGTTCCCACGTAGGTATTCTCATAGCCCAGATCCCGCAGCATATTTTCAAACTGGCAGTAGGCGCTGTTGGCATAGTGCTCGGTGCCGTGTCCCATGAGAACAAATGCCTCGTCCTCAGCGAGAGGGCTTTTCAGCTCCTCCATCATGATCTGGCACGCCTTCCTGTAGTCCTCCTCCTCAGTGAGAAGCGGCTTGCCGGCGCGGATCACCGGAATCCGGTCCTTGTACGGCTGGAGCATCCGCATCATTTTCTCGTATTCCATACCGTTGATGATGTGGGTCGGCTGGCAGAGCACTTCCTCATAGCCCTGCGCCGCCAGCTTCTCCATCACTTCTTCCGGGCTGTCGATCACCACATTTTTGGTCCGTTTCAGCTTCCGGATGATCATGCCGGAAGTGAAGGCACGGTAGAAGTCGTACTCAGGAAACGCCTTCCGGCAGGTTTCCTCAATATTTACAATGGCTGGCATTGCCTCATCAAAGCTTGTTCCAAAACTGACAATCATCAATGCTTTTTTACTCATTTGTCGCTTACCTTTCCTGGCCATGTATGGCCGCTGTAAATATCATTACCGGATTATTTGTGTCCATGATGTGGTAACTGCCGATCTTTCTGCCCCGGCCCACCGTCGCCTGAATCACATCGTAATCCGCGTCATAGTTTCCAAGAATCTCTCCGGCTTCCGCGATGGTCTCCAGCGTCACCGCCGACACGGTGACCTGTATTTTCTTAGGAAATGTATCGATGATCTCCATGATCTCACGGAGCTTTCCGCCGCTGCCGCCGATAAATACCTTGTCTGGCGCCGGAAGATGCGCCGCGCGTTCCGCCGCGTCGCCCTCATAGATGAACAGATTATCAAGGCCGAACTTTTCCCGGTTCTTTTCTATTAAATGTATCGCTGCCTCGTCCCGTTCCACGCTGTGAACCTGTCCGAAAGGCGCCTGCCTTGCACACTCCACGGAGACGGAACCGGTTCCCGCGCCGATATCCCAGATAACGTCGTCGGGATGTATTTTCATTTTGTGAAGAATCAGCACACGGATCTCTTCCTTGGTCATCGGCGTCCTGCCCCGCTCAAAGTCCTCGTCGGACAGGAAACACGGACGGGTCACCGGACGAGGATGCGGGTTCTTGATCATAGCCACGCAGAGCGCCGGGAATTCTTTCTCCGCCATCTCCGCAGGGCTTCCGGACACCAGCATCTCATCCTCATAGGAAAGATTGGCTCCCGCAAAGACTTCCACGTCATGCAGGTTGTATTCCAGCATGATCCGGGACAGCCACGCCGGTCCCTGTTCCTTGCTGCACAAGAAAAATACCTTTGGATTCTCCGTCACGCAAAGAGCCACCGAGCCCGGCGTCCGGCTTCTTCCATGCACGCTCATGAGCCGGGCGTCCTCCATGGTCTCCCCAAAAGCCGCTCCCAGCATCTGCATGGAGCCGATGCCCGGAATCACATCCATCTCCCAGTCCTCGCTGATCTCCTGATTCAGGATTGTTTTGTACAGGCTGTACATCAGCGGATCGCCGCTGACCACCAGCGCTACATCTTTTTCTTCATGAAGCAGGCCGTCAATGACTTCCAGTGTGTCCTTGATCTTTCCCATGGGCTGGAACTGCGCTTCCGTGCTGCCGCAGACGTCCTGAAGCATCGGTAAAATCCGTTTTGCAGCGATGACCGTGTGTGCTTTGCGCATCCGGTTCCTCGCCGCCGGCATGAAATACTCCGCGCTTCCCGGCCCGATTCCTATAATTGTCAAACGGCTCATGCTATTCCTCCTGTTGTCTCAATACTTTCGGCAGGATTTCCTGCACATTTTCACTCTCAGCAAGCACCTGGTTATCTCCATCCAGAAAAATGATTCCCACCTCCGCCATCTCGTGGGCGGTTTTCTTACAGTGAAGGGCGGCCTTCTCCGCCATATCCTTCCAGATATCCATGAGACCCTCTTCCTCCACGATCTTCATGGCCGCCTTGGTGGTGACGCAGGAATAAATCCTCTCAATAACTTCCCGGGAAGCGCCGTGAAGCGCCGCATGGGTACAGATGGTCTCCAGCCGGCCGTCGGCCACATGACTGTGGGTGTTCATGGTTCCCGAAGCCACCTTTACCAGCTTGCCCACAAAGCCTCCGATGAGAATATCGGTAAATCCCCGCTCCACCGCTTCCTCGATCATAAATCCGATATAATTGCTGACCTGCAGGACGCACGCGAACTGGCCGTAGCGGGCTTTCAATGCATTTTCTCCTGTGGTGCCCAGCACAAACAAAATGGAGCGGTGTCCCTGTCTGGCGTACATGTCAAGCTCCACCAGCAGGGAATCCTTCATGGCTTCCTCACTCATGGGCCGGACGATACCCGTGGTGCCCAGGACGGACAGGCCGCCCAGCACGCCAAGCCTCGGGTTGAAGGTACGTTTTGCCAGCTCCCCGCCGCCCGGAATGGATACGGTCACAACGGCTCCCCGGTTTCCGATAATCTTCCGGAGCGCTTTTTCCGCCATCTGCCGCGGCACTGGATTGATGGCCGGCTCGCCCACTGGCAGTTTAAGACCTTCCTGAGTGATGGTTCCGATGCCATCGTCGCCCACGAAAGTGATCTCCCCGTCTTCGGGCAGAATCTTCACCGATGTGATCACTTCACTTCCATTGGTCACATCCGGGTCGTCCCCGGCGTCCTTGACGATGCCGCAGATTCCCTTTTCTTTGGGAATCACATCCAGATACAAAGTTTTTCCAATGGGCGTCTCCACTGTGATGACATCCGGGCATTTACCGGTGGTCAGCCACAACGCTGCCGCTGCCGCGCCGCCGGTCATGCAGGAGCCGGTGGAGACCCCTTCTCTTAATTTTTTCATAACTGATATAACATGGCGTTGCAGATGGTCGCCGCAATGTTGCTGCCGCCCTTTCGGCCCTTCGGCACGATAAACGGCACGCCGGCCTTCTGCCCGATCTCCATGATAAGTTCTTTGGATTCCACCACGTTGACAAAGCCCACCGGCGCTCCGATGATCAGCGCAGGTTTCACCCGGCCTTCCTCTATCATCTCGTAGAGACGAATCAGCGCAGTCGGCGCATTGCCCACTGCGAAGATCACCTCACCCGGCAGGGCAGCGCCCCGTTCCATACAGATGGCCGCTCTGGTGCAGCCTTTCTCCTTGGCTTCGGCCGCCACGTCCTCGTCTGACATGAAGCAGTGAGCCTCGCCGCCAAAGGACGCCAGTTTCTTTTTATTAATTCCGGACCACGCCATTTTCGTATCTGTCACAATGTGCGCCCCGCGCTTCAGCGCTTCCACGCCAAGCTGCGCCGCATTTTCTGAAAAACACAGATTGTCGGCGTAATCGAAATCCGCAGAGGTATGGATGCACCGCTTCACGATGGAGAACTCCGGCTCCGGCCAGGTTCTTCCGCCAAGCTCGCTGGTGATAATCTCCATGCTGCGTTTCTCGATATCTTCCGGTTTTACAATCGCAATCCTATCCAGCATTGTTTCTCCTTTTCTATTTATCACTCAAATCCTCGTAAGTTCCAAAGTTTGTCTGCTCAAAGCTCGGCAGCTCCCAGTACGCCTTGAAAGCGTAGTCCGCAATGGTAAATCCCATCACTGCGCCGGTGCCTTCACCCAGGCACATATTTGCCAGGATGTACGGCTGTTTGCCGAGGGCATCCAGCACCATCTGTCCTGCCGGTTCGTTGGAGCAGTGGGACGGGAACAGATACGGATCGCACTGCGGCGCCAGCCGCACGGCAAGAAGCGCCGCCACGGAAGAGATAAAACCGTCGATAAAGGCAGGAACCCGGCACGCCGCCGCGCCGATAAAGCATCCCACCAGACCGGCAATATCGAGGCCGCCCACTTTGGACAGCACATCCAGCGGGTCCGACGCGTCCACCTGATTGAGAGCGATGCTTTCCTTTATCACCGCGATCTTATGTTCCAGATCTTTATTGGTAAGACCCGCTCCCTTGCCGGTCACCTTCTCCACAGGCTGGTCCAGAAGGACGGAACATACCGCGCTGCTGGTGGTGGTGTTGCCGATGCCCATCTCTCCGGTGGCGAACAGATTATAGCCTTTGGCTACAAGCTCTTCCACCATATGGATGCCCACCTCGATGGCGCGCACCGCCTCCTCCCGGCTCATGGCCGGGCCCTTGGCCATATTGTCGGTGCCATATTTAATCTTGCAGTTCCGCACGCCCGGGTTATCGCAATCCGTGGCAATGCCGATATCCACAGGAATCACATCCGCTCCGCTCATGGCGGACATGATGCAGATGGTCGCGTTGTGTTTCGTCATATTTTCCGTGACAGTCTTTGTCACTTCCTGTCCGGTCTGGGTGACGCCCTCCGCCACCACGCCGTTGTCAGCCGCCATGACGATAACCGCTTTTTTGCCCAGATGCGGATTCTTATCCCCGTAAATCCCGGCAAACTGCGTCACCATCTCCTCCAGCCGTCCCAGACTGTAAAGAGGCTTGCCCAGCGTATTCCAGCGGGCGTGAGTATATGCCATGGCCTCCTTGTCCAGAGGCTGTATTTTCTTAATCGCTTCCTCCAGTGTCAATTCTATCATCCCTTCCAAAGTTCACTCTATCCACATATCGCAGATTCCCACAGTGGCTCTGTTCACATTTCTCCGCTTCTGTCCACATCATCCTACCATATTCCATAAAGTCCCACCGGGAATCCGGCGAATCTGGTGATGATGAGTACCAGTATCAATAGAAAGATCTCCGCCAGCTCACTGCCGGCTCCCATGACGTCTCCGGTGATTCCTCCAATCTTGCCGGTGATGTACACGCGGAACAGATACGCCAGCGCGAACAGCACCGCATACATGAGGATTCCCCACCAGGAAAATGCCACGGTCATGGCGATGAGTCCGAGAATCACCGTGCCGATGACGGTACCGAGGCTGACTGTGCCCACGTAGATACCGATACCAGTCTTTCTCGGGTACACCGCCTTGTAGACGATGGCGCCCTGCACCATTTTACCGGCCACAGGCATCATGAGAATCATCAGCCACCGCATGTCGCAGCAGGCAAGTCCCACCACCTTCAGCATAATGTCAAAGCACATGGCGATGCCGCCGTTGGTGCCGATGCGGCTGTCCTTCATAATCTCCAGCATCCGCTCCCTGGTCCTGGCGGAATAAATGCCGTCCGCCGTGTCGGAGAGGCCGTCCAGATGGAAGGCTCCCGTCACGAAAAAGTTAGCCAGGAGGGCAAAGATGATGCCGTAGATCTCCGGCAGAATCTGGCACACCAGCAGGTACACCACCATGTCAATGAGTCCGATGATCAGTCCCACCACCGGATAGTAGAGAAAGCCCTTGTGCATGTCCTCATCTTTGACCTCGCCCAGATCCACGTTGACCGGAATCCTCGTCATAAATCCAAGAGTCAGCAAAAATCGTTTTATTTGTGTTTTCATTTCATCAGCATCTCCTTTTTGCCGCATTGCGAGCAATTTCGCATAATTTCCGGCCGCCGCGCCGCCGTCTTTTTGCGGCTAATTCTCCCGGACATCTTCGATGATCGTATCCACGATGCCCTGGGCCGTATAGACTGCCGCCGTCCTGTCCACATGCAGTCCCTCCGCCTCGGCGGTTTTTGTGGTCACAGGGCCGATACTGATGTATTTTGCCGATACATTTTCCAGGCTGCCTGCCATGGATACGAAGGCCCGCACGGCGCTGGAGCTGGCAAATGTAATGTAATCCACGGTTTCGACGAGCCGGGACAGCTCGTCGGCCTTGCGCTCGTCCACCACCGTGTGGTAGAGAGACACGCAGGTGTGGTCGATGCCCGCCGCCGTCAGAGAATCCGGCAGCACCGCGTTGGCTTCCTCCGCCCGAAGCAGCAGCACCTTATCGGTCGGCTTCATGTGCGGAACCATGGCCGCCGCCATGTCTTTGGAAGAATACGCCGTCGGAATCAGGTCACTGTAAATGCCGTGGCCTTCCAGGGCATTCTTCGTTCCGTCGCCGATCACTGCGAAATGTACATCCTTAAAGTCGCGAATATCTTTTCGCATGGCTTTTAATTTATCAAAGAAACATTCCACGCCGTTGGCGCTGGTCAGTACAATCCATGTGTAACTGTCAATGTCTGCCATGGCCCGGTCAAACTCCGGCGTGTCCATGGCTTCCGTCCGAATGAGACTGAAGGAGATGGCTTCCGCCCCTTCTTCTTTCAGCAGCGGTGACAGACGCTCCACCATGGAACGGCTTCCGGTCACCAGCACACGCTGTCCGGACAACGGCTTTCCGCCGTACCATGAAAGCTCTCCGGCCAGGCTCACCACGTCGCCCACCACGGTGATGGCAGGAGTCTGTATGCCTTCCCGCTCCACAACTTCCACGATATTTTCGAGAGTTCCCACCGCCATCTTCTGTCTTGCGGTGGTTCCCTCCTGCAGAACGCCCGCCGGCGTCTTCGAGTCCTTGCCGTTTTCTATAAGGTTCTTCACGATATTCGGCAGGTTCTTAAGTCCCATGAGGAAGATAAGCGTTCCCTCTTCTCTTGCTAAAGTACCGTAATCCAGCACGGTGGCTCCGTTTTTGTGATTGCCCTCATGTCCGGTGATCACATGGAAAGAAGACGCATAATCCCGGTGGGTTACCGGAATACCGCAGTAAGCCGGAACCGAGTAGGAAGAGGAGATGCCAGGCACCACCACGAAGTCCACGCCTGCCGCGCGAAGCTCCTGTCCTTCCTCGCCGCCACGCCCGAAAATGTACGGGTCGCCGCCTTTCAAACGGACTACATTTTTTCCTTCCTTCGCCAGATCAATCAAAAGCTGATTGGTCTCGTACTGTTTCTTAAAATGATGAGAAGAACGTTTGCCCGCAAAGATCAGCTCCGCGTCGTCCCGCACCTCATTTAACAGAGAGCTGGACGCCAGACTGTCATAGACAACCACGTCCGCCTCCCGGAGTACCTTGAGACCCTTCCTTGTCATCAGATCCTCGTCCCCCGGGCCGGCTCCCACCAGATATACGATTCCTTTATTCACTTCTCCTGCAATGTCCTTTCCAAGCTGAGTGGCCGCTTCCAGCATGCCCTGCGCGTCCGCGGTGATATCCATATGCGCCCGGCGCAGATGCGCGCCGTCCTTCACAAACATGGCGTCCATGAGGAACCGGCCGCCTTCTTTGCGGCAGTATGCCGCCGCCGGCGCGTTGCAGCTTCCGCCGATGGTCTTTAAGAAGGAGCGCTCCGCGGCAAGGAGGCAGGCCGCCTCCGCATCATGGATGGCCGCCAGCATCTCTGCCGTCTCCTCATCGTCCGTCCGGCTTTCCACCGCCAGGATGCCCTGGCCCGCCGCCGGAAGAAATGTCCCCGGCTCCAGATATTCATAATGAAATTCTTCTTCGTTCTCATAACCCAGACGCTCGATGCCTGCCGCCGCCAGGATAATACCGTCATACTGGCCTTCCTTTAACTTGCGCAGTCTCGTCTGTACATTTCCCCGCAGCAGCTTAATCTGCACCTGCGGATTGATTTCTTTAATCTGCAGTTCCCGCCGGAGGGAGCTGGTTCCCACCACGCTGCCCGGCGCCAGGTCCGCAAGCTTCGTTCCGTCCAGACTCACAAAAGTGTCTCTGGCGTCCGCCCGGGAAAGCACCGCGCCGATGCCAAGCCCCGCCGGAAACTCCATCGGCATATCTTTCGCGCTGTGCACGGCGATATCAATGGCTCCGGACAGAAGCTCCGCCTCCAGCTCCACGGTGAACACGCCCTTGCCCCCAAAGGAGGTCAGAGAGCGATCCAGCAGCTGGTCACCCTTGGTGTCAATCTTTACAATCTCAATCTCCGTCTCCGGAAAGGCACGAAGCAGCGCGTCTTTTACAATCTCTGTCTGCACCAGAGCCAGAAGACTCTTTCTGGTTCCGATTCTAATAGTCTTTTTCATAAATGCCTCCGATTCGTTGATACCGGCGGTCTCCAATTCATCACAATGAATCGCTCCGCCGTTATCTTACTGCTTCCTGTCAGTCAATATTGGCAAATCCGTATTTGTCCTCATATCCCCGCGGGGTGATCATTTTGCCGTCTCTCACATAGGTGTTGGAATTACCGATCACCACGATGCTGAACATGTCGATCGGCGCATTTTTCAGCTCGCCCAGAGTGGTGATGTAAGAGGACTCTTCCTCCCGGCCCGCATGGCGCACCACGCCCACCGGCGTGTCTGCATCCCGGTATTTCATCAGAATGTCCGCCGCCTTCTCCACGTAATCCACACGCTTCTTGCTCTTCGGATTATAGAGGCAGACGATGAAATCACCCTGTCCGGCGCAGTCCACTCTCTTCATGATCAGGTTAAACGGCGTCATCAGGTCGCTTAAGCTGATCACCGCAAAGTCGTGCATCAGCGGAGCGCCCAGCACAGAAGCCGCCGCGCTGGCCGCCGTCACGCCCGGCACCGTCTCTATCTCCACATCGGCTTTCTTCTCGTTGGCAATCTCCAGCAGGATACCCGCCATGCCGTAGATGCCGCTGTCGCCGGAGCTCACCATGGCGACTGTCTTACCCTCGCTGGCAAGGTCAATGGCCATCCGGCACCGATCCATTTCTTTGGTCATCGGCGTCGCTACATATTCCTTGTCCGGGAAAAACTTCTTCAGCATCTCCACATAGGTGGTGTATCCCGTAATAATATCTGCATTTTTTATCACATCAATGGCTTTCGCCGTCATATGCTCATAACCGCCCGGGCCAAAACCCACCGCGTATAATTTACCCATTGTTTTCCTCCATTATCTGTCGCCGCGCACACTGCCCGGCGTTATTTTTTCATCACCTTCCGCATCAGTGATTCAGGCACCGGAAAAACATCTCCAGATCTTCCGGATCGTTGTTCTCCCGCACCCAGTAAAAGAGGTGGTCAAATGCTTTTTCCACGCCCTTGTGTTCCGTCACCTTCATAAAGTTGTCCCGCACCTTCGCCATGATCGGCAGAGACTTCTGGAAGACCATCCACTGCTCAAACTGCAGCTCGTACTCTTCCAGAATGCTGGTGGCCGCCTGGGCCTCCCGCAGTTTCTTCTGATTGTTCTCTTTGGCGATACGGGTAAAATCATCGATGTTGTAGTAGGCTACGCCATTAATGGCCGTCACCTTGGATTCGATATCCATCGGCACCGCCAGATCCACAAATACCCTCGGCTTTTCTGTCCGTATGCTCTTTCTGATCTTGCTGCTGGTGAGCGTATAATGCGGACTGGATGTGGCGCTGATGACAACGTCCATGGCGTCTATGTAATCGTAGCGGTCCTCATACTCGATGGTCAGGAAATTATTCTGACCGTGCTTGGTGCTGATGACCTTGTTGCTTCTGGTGGTGACGTAAACTTCCGCCTCATCAAGAGACAGAATATTCATCAAAACGATGCCGCCGATCTTGCCGGTGGCTCCGATAATCATTACCTTTTTATCTCTGAGTGTGCCCAGCGCTTCCTCCGCCACCTTGATGGCAAGAGTCGCCGTGGACACCGAAGTTCTCGACAAATCCGTATCGGTTTTTACCTTTTTGGCGCTGGTCACCGCCATCCGGAAGAAGGTATTCAGATAAACTCCCGTGGTTCCGGCAGCTCTCGCCTGCTGATGGGCCGTCTTCACCTGCCCGAGAATCTGATCCTCCCCGATGACCATGGAATCCAGGCCCGCCGCCACCTGAAACAGATGCTGGATTGCCTTTTTCCCATGGAAAAACAGCAGATAATTTCCGATATCCTCTTCTTCCTCCGCGCCTGCGCACTGCAAAAGCACGTCCTCCATAAGATTGTATACAACGCCCACGCTCTCCGACTCGGAGTACACGTACATTTCCGTCCGGTTGCAGGTGGACAGAACCACACATTCCGAGACCTCCAGATACTCGGTCATCTTCCGCATCATATCCTTCTGCTGTTCTTCCGTGAACGCAAACATTTCTCTTATGCGAAGAGGCGCGATCTTATGGCTGATACTGATGATCTGAATCCCCATTTTTTCCTCTTTCCTGACGCATTTGCTGCGTTAATAATGGTAGATTTGGAAGTTTACTTCCAAACTTATTCCTTTGCTTTCCTGAACTCATGTGTAAATGTTTTGTCGTACAGTTTGGACAGTTCGTACTCATCCCCAAGGAAATCTCCCACCACGGTGAGGGCGGTCTTGGTGATGCCCGCTTCTTTTACCTTTTCCGCGATGTTGGTCAGATTGCCGATGACAATCTTCTGATCTTCCCAGGACGCCTTGTACACAACCGCCACCGGCGTATCTTCGCGATATTCCTCCCGGAGAGTCTCCGCCAGCTGATCGATCATGCCGACACTCAGGAAAATAATCATCGTGGAATTATGTTTTGCCAAATCCCGAAGCTTCTCCTTCGGAGGCATTGGCGTTCTTCCTTCCATTCTGGTGAGAATAACCGTCTGGGACACACCCGGAAGAGTATACTCTTTCTTTAATGCTGCCGCTGTCGCAAGAAATGAGCTGACTCCCGGAATCACCTCGTACTCAATGCCCAGACGTTCCAGTTCATCCATCTGCTCCCGGTGCGCGCCGAAAATCGCCGGGTCGCCGGTGTGGACTCTCGCCACGTCAAGCCCCTTAGCGTCGGCGTCCTTCATCACGTCGATGACCTCTTCCAGCGTCATGGTGGCGCTGTTGTAAATCTTCGCTCCCTCTTTCGCTCCCGCAAGAACCTCTTTATTTACAAGGGAACCCGCATAGATGATCACATCCGCCTGGTCAATGAGTCTCTTTCCCTTTAATGTCAGTAATTCCGGATCCCCAGGACCGGCTCCTATAAAATGTACCATTCTCTCTATTCTCCTTTTCTACAGGTATTTCTTTTAATTGATAAAGGCCATTCCGGCCTGATGCCGCAGGCTGCCGCCTATTCCGCCAGCAGCACATCGATGGTCTTCTGGATATCCTCGTCGGAATGTGCACCGGAAATGAACATGGCCTCAAACTGAGACGGCGCCACGTAAATGCCGTTGTTCAGCATGTAGTTAAAGTAATCGGCATAGGCCTTCGTGTCAGAAGACAGCGCTCCGGCGTAATCCTTTACATTTTCATCAGTGAAGAACGCGCACATGAGAGAACCAATCTGATTGATGTGCATTTTCAGGCCGAACTTCTCCGCTCTTGTCTTGTAAGCCGCTGCCAGTTTCTTTGTGTTGGCCTCGATTCTGTCGTAGATGGACGGGTTATCCCGGAGCATCTCCAGGGTCTTGATGCCCGCCGTGGTGGCAATCGGGTTGCCGGACAGCGTGCCCGCCTGATATACCTTGCCGGTCGGCGCCACCTTCTGCATGATCTCTTTCTTACCGCCGTACACTGCCATCGGCATTCCTCCGCCGACGATCTTGCCCAGTGTCGTCATATCCGGCTTCACGCCGAACCACTGCTGCGCGCCGCCGATGCCCAGACGGAATCCTGTGATAACTTCGTCAAAAATCAGGACTGTTCCGTTCTCCTCGGTGATCTCCCGCAGGAACTGCAGGAATCCTTCCTCCGGCAGAACCACACCCATGTTGGCAGCCACCGGCTCCACGATAAGAGCGGCAATCTGATCTTTATTATTCTCAAACAGCTCCCGGACAGAATCTCTGTCATTATAGAGAGCCACCAGCGTCTGCTGTGCAAAGGACGCCGGAACGCCGGCGCTGTCCGGCACGGACTGGGTGAGCGCAGCAGAGCCTGCCTGCACTAAAAGGCCGTCGGAATGTCCATGATAACAGCCTTTGAACTTGATGATCTTATCTCTTCCCGTATATCCTCTCGCCGCACGGATGGCGCTCATGGTCGCCTCGGTGCCGGAGTTGACCATCCGCACCATCTCCATGGACGGAATCAGCTCCCGGATCATGGCCGCAAGAGTATTCTCCTTGCCGGTCGGCGCGCCGAAGGTCAGTCCGTCATAGCAGGCCTTCACCACCGCTTCAATCACTTCCGGATGGGCATGTCCCAGAATACCAGGGCCCCAGGAACACACATAATCTATATATTGATTGCCGTCCACATCCCAGACATACGCGCCCTTGGCATGATCGATAAACAATGGATTCCTTCCCACGGAACCAAACGCACGCACCGGTGAATTCACACCGCCCGGCATCAAATCCAACGCAATCTTATAAAGCTCCTCTGACTTTGTTGTATTCAATTCTACAACCTCCTTTTTAATATTTATGACTGCCGCCGATACATTTCCGGCAGAATACCAGTTCATTTTAAACGCTTTTCCTAGTATATCATGAATCTTATCCGGGCTAAAGGTAGTTTTTCATTTTGACAGTCAAAAAAGTATCATTCTACCGCAAAAAAAATTGTTCTGATTTATTTTCCCTATATTTTTACCAAAATTCTCCGAGTTTTTTATATTAAATGCCTGATTTCCCACTTTTTCCCGGAATATTTTTCCTCTCGCTAAGACAGAAAAATACAGTTCTCCTCACCCTTGACACCTGTCTCTGTTCCATATATCATGATAAAAGAATAAGACTCTGAGACTGCAGGCGGCAGCCGACTAAGACACGCGGCAGCTTCCGCCGGCGGTGCTGTATATCATTTTTCCGCACTGCTTCAGCAAATGTATCTCAGATCAGGAGAAGGATCATGGAGTTACGACAAATTCAGTATTTTATACAGCTTTATAAGGATCTTAACATCACAAAAGCCAGCAAAAATCTGTACATATCACAGCAGGGACTGAGCAAGTCCGTGAGCCGTCTGGAGGAAGAGCTGGGCTTTTCTCTGTTCGACCGCCACACCTCCGGCGTGGAGCCCACCAGAGAGGCCGATTTTCTGTTTCAGCATTTTAATAAAATCGCCAATTCCTACCACGAGCTTCTGCTGGCCATCGACAACATCCGGCAGAACCGGGTGCTGAAAATCGCCGCCTACCACGGCTTCGCCCTGTCCTGCCGAAAGGACTTTCTTTCCGGCTACCGGGCCTCCTACCCGCAGTCGGAGATCCGCTACCAGGAGAAGAACAACCACGACATTCCGGAGCAGCTGCTCTATCAGCATGCAGACGTAGCCTTCATGCAAGCCCCAATTCCCGAAACACTGACCTCTGTACATTTACTTCACCGGGAACCGGTTCATCTGGTCATGGACAAACGCCACCCTCTGGCCCTGAAAGGAAATGTCCGTCTGCCCGAGCTTCACAGCCAGAACCTGCTGCTCCTGGACAGCATGGAGGACTTCAACACATTTATTCTGAAACAGGCGGCCAAAAAGGGTGTCTCCTGCCAGGTGCAGGACACCGCAGGCATCAACGAATTCCTGCACATCCTCCACGGCTCCTCCCTCATCGGCTTCGCCTCCCGCCGCATGTTCCAGTATTATTCCTTCCCGGAAGTGGCCTTCGTTCCTTTCGCCGCCAGCGAATACGAAAAATACCCGGAGCTGACCATAGAGACGCATCTGGTCATCCCCGCCGGCACCACGCCGGACGCCACAGCCCAGCAGTTCATCGACTATATCACGCAGAAGACGCTGCTGAAAGGGTGACAATATGGAGCGGGGCGTTATTTTACAGCATATCGGGTTTCACAAACATCACAAAAAACAGGAGGGACATCCATATGTCAACCGCATACTTTTATCTCACCGGCGAGGGCGAACAGCTGGCTCGCAGACTGGCAGCCTCCCACCCCGGCGACCTCTATAATAAAGAAAACTTCAAGGCGAACCTGCAGGAAGCCTTTCACAAATACGACTATCTGGTCTGCATCATGGCAACGGGCATCGTTGTCCGCATCCTGGCTCCGCTGATCGTCCACAAGACCAGCGACCCGGGCGTCGTAGTCCTGGACCAGAAAGGCCGCTACGCCATCAGCCTGCTGTCCGGCCACCTGGGCGGCGCCAACGACCTGGCCCGTGAAATGGCCGCCATCTCCGGAGGCGAAGCCGTTATCACCACCGCCACCGATGTGGCCGGCGAACTGTCCTTCGACACCTTCGCCAAAAAACACCACATGGCCATCGAGAACATCGGACAACTCAAACACATCAGCGGTGCGCTCCTGGACGGACGCGCTATCCGCGTGATCACGGATGGGAAGTACGAGGAGCTGACAGTCGGCGCGCCTGCCGCCGCCGGGCACAATTCCGGGTCCACGGGGCACGGTACCGCCGGGAAAATACAGATTCTTACTGTTAAGGAGGCAAACTGCACGGATGAGGCAAACCCACCCACAGTCGTCATCGACGAAGGTTTCACCTTCCCGTCCGCGCCGCCATTTCCTGTCCTCTATCTCCGGCCCCGGACCATCTGCGCCGGCATCGGCTGCAAACGGCACATGGACGCCGCTTCCATCGAGGAAGCCTTGCTTACGACATTAAAAAAAGAGGGCATAAGCCCTCTTGCACTCAAATGTATCAGCACCATCCCGCTGAAAGCCAACGAACCCGGCATCCTCACCACCGCCGAACGGCTGGGAGTTCCCGTGGAGGTCATCTCCACCGCCGACATTGAAGCGCTGGATATCCAGACCCTCGGTATCCAGACCTCGAACTTCGTGGCAGAGCAGACCGGCGTTCTCTCCGTCTCCACCGCCAGCGCCTATCTGGCCTCAGGCAAAGGGCGCATCCTGCGGGATAAGGTGAAATACAAGGGGATAACCGTGGCGTTGTGTCAGAGTGAAGGGAAATAGACGGATATCAGTACAGACAAATGCAGATACATGTTGACACAGACAATATAAAATAATAAAAAACGGACAAAATAGAATGGGGAGACGCAAATATCTCCCCTGAAAGTTTTGTAACGGTAATTATATGTCTGCTTTTGCTTCAGCTATAGTTTCCATTTCATTCAGCGTCGGGGGCATCCTCTGGAAAATCGTTAACAACAGGACTGTGAAACACTTGAAATGGGTCAATATCTATACATCTACTTTCATCTCTATCTCCAGAAAGATCCTACGCAATAGAATTATTTAATACTGTTAATTTCTCCCGAAATATATTTTCATTTTCCAGAACTTTAAAAACTCCACCTCGTTTTATTACTGGCTTCATGTCGTAAAGTCTCACCTGACCGTCATTCATGTAAGCATAAACAGTGAAATTTTTTCCAGCTACTGCCTGAAATACTTCAGGGAAAAAATCTAAATTATCACTTTTCATAAATAATCCCCCTTTTATTATATCAACGGGTTTATCCTGTTCAATGGTTTGTTTTCTTTTGCCAACTCCCAGTTTTGCATAAGCTCATCTTTATGAATCTCAGCCCACGCAAGAACAAATTTTAATTGTCTTTTTGGAAGTCCACCTTTATTAATCACTTTTATTAGTTCTTGTCAAGTTTTTTAATTTGATTTGCAAAATAAGAAGTTATTCGGCAGGCGTCGCCTCTCCTGCATCTCTTTTAACCCAAAGGGTGCATGGTTGCAACGAAATTTACCACCTCGAATAACTTCTTACTCATTGCACTTTACCGATAATCTCTCCCTATCTCCTCCAGCACATCCTCAAACCGCAGTGCTCCGCCAAATAAATCCAGTGCACTTCCGATGGTCACATCCACCTTGCCCCGTCCCAGAATTTTCAATTGGCGCAAATCTTCCATGGTGCCTACGCCGCCGGCGTAAGTGACCGGAATACCGTCCCAGCCGCCAAGGAGCGCCGCGATGTCTTTCTCGATTCCACCGGCCTTTCCTTCCACGTCTACGGCATGAATAAGGAATTCATCGCAGTATCCGGACAGTTCATCCAACACCTCCTCGGTGAGCTTCACATCAGTGAACTTCTGCCACCGATCTGTGACGATATAGTAGGCGTCGTCTCTCCGCCGGCAGCTCAGGTCAAGGACCAGCCGTTCCCTGCCTGTCACCTTAACTATTTTCTTTAAATTCTCATAGTTAATCATTCCATCCCGAAATACAAAAGAAGTCACAATAATATGCGATGCCCCCTGCTCCAGAAAAAAGGCCGCGTTTTCATCATTCATGCCTCCGCCGATCTGCAGCCCTCCCGGGTAAGCCGAAAGAGCCAGGCACGCCTGCCGGACGTCCTCTTCATAATATGGGCTTCCTGCCGGATTCAGAAGAATAATGTGGCCGCCGGTCAAACCGGCGTCCCGGTACAGGGCCGCATAATAATCGCCATCCTTCTCCGAGACAAAATTATCCTCTGCATAATCTCCTTTATCCAGAAGGCTGCCGCCCACAATCTGCTTTACTTTTCCGTTGTGAATATCTATACATGGTCTGAATCTCATAATACACCATCGCTTTCTGCTCTCGCTTTTCCTTCGCTATGTATCTTGTTGATAATCTCGTTTATCACATCTTCTGCGCTTCCCTGTCTGCTCACTCCGGCAATCATTCTCAGGATTTCATCCTGCATCTCGCGCCGGCCTTCCTGATGCCCCTCCTGGCGGCCTTCGCGAAGGCCCTCTTCCTTTCCACCATTAAAGATTCTCTCTGAATATTCACACATCTCTCCGATTCCTCCCTTCTCCCGTTTCAGGTAGTGTACCCGCCGGGATAATGCTCCCTGGCTAATTCTATATTAATTATCTTTTTTGTATTATATCACAAAATATAAAGAATTTCCTATATTTTTTAAAAAAATTGCTTTGCCCAAAAGCAGCTCCACATCTGCTCTTTGATAACACCTGCATGACATCTTCCCACAGAGAAAGCCCCCGGCAGTCTCTCATCAGACCACCGGGGGCTCTCCATTTGTAACAGTTCATTTTATTATAAATGTATCAGCGTACACGCATCCAATCTTTATCCGTTCGTGCGTCTTCTTCTGCGCGCCACAACCACGCCACCAACGATCACTGCCGCTGCCAGCAGTCCGCCGTACAGCAGGATCTGGTTGTCGTCTCCAGTCCTGGAAGAACGGGAGCTGCGGTTGGTTCCGCTGGATGTGTTTCTGTTGCTGCTATTGTTGTTATTATTGTTGTCGGAGCTGGTATCTCTCGGCGCCTGGGTGGACGGTTCCTGATAGTAGCCGTCAGCAGTGCCAAGGCTGTTGACGATGTTCACCGTTGCTTCGGTCTGGTCCATTGACAGGTTCACTGCTCCTTCTCCTGACACCGTATACGGGAAAGTGCTGTCCTGGCTGACCGGCACACCATTTTCGTTGGTCTCCCGCACAACGTAAGTGATCGGCTCCGTTCCGTCTGTTCCACCCAGAGGGACTTCCACTGTCACAGAACCGTTGTTATTTAACTTCACGATTTCCGTTGGGTTCGCACTGACATTTCCCTGCGCATCCTGTGCAAAAATACCGGCATAGAAAGTATAATCGGTCGCTATGATGTCATTGCCGTCTCTTACACTTTTTGTGATCGTGATATCACCGGTGTAATAGTAACCATCCGGCAGATCAGAATATACGTTACTGATGGTGGCGTCGCCAATACCATCCGGCTCATTCTCCATAATGATCACCGGCGCTGTATCATGCCCCTCCGCACCAAGGACTTCACCTGCCATACAGTAGAAACCGTTTTCCGTGCCTTGCGGTTTCATATATTCTATCGGTGTGCCGTCCTGCGTTGTCTCAAAAATATAATATGGCTGATCGGAGATCGGGACATTATCAAAGCTGACCGTTGCGCTGTTTCCATCGATGATATTCACGGCTTTGATACCGCCCTGACCACGGTATGGTCTTGTCCCGTCTTCATCTAAAAACAACCCGATATAATAAGTAGCATTTTCTGTGTGCACATCCTGCAGGTTTCCATCATAGATACCTTTTACCATCTTTGTGACATCAATACGTCCCATGGTCGTTACGAGACTTGCCTTCGGTGCGATAGTGATATCATACACCCAGCCGGTTTCATTGGCATAAGGCACTGGCATTACAAATGCACTAAACGATCCGTATGCGTTTGTAGTTCCCTGGGACACCATATACATGCCCTGCTCCAGATCAGCAAATGTTACTTTGCCAGCTTCATCTGTCCAGGCAGTTTTTAAAGCTTCTATGGAATCTTCTTTTACTTTATCTGCCAGTTTTTTAGCTGTCGCTTCATTGTCTCCTGCATCCGACATATCATTTAGATCAACATCTACATCTTTAAAAGCGTCTGTTAAAGTAAAATTAAAATATCCATTATCTACATCCAAGTCTCCCACTTTATAAAGATTGATCTGTACGTCTCTTTTACTTTCTGCCCCTTCCAGGTCAGGGAGTGTCACCGTGATACTTCCCGGCTTATCCGGATCATAAACATCTATCACCTGTCCGATGTCCCTTGTGTCGTCTTCCTCTGCCTGCACATTGGATACCACCCCAAATACCATGGTAAACGCAAGAAGAAATGCCATGAATACTCCATATTTTCTCATCGTATGCATTATCTTTTTCATAATACGCCTCCTTTTCCATTTCTATGGATTTGACTCATTCTCCCAAATCGTGGATAATCCACATGTATATATTTATAGTTAAAAAATATTATTTTTCCTTCTTCTTTTTCTTCATGACGATCCGTATCACCCCGATCGCGATGACCGTGACTGCCACGCCGCCGATCAGGAAGAACATGTAGTAATCCTGCAGCAGATCACCGACGGTATCCGCCGCTGTCTCCGGCTGATCCTCCTCACCGTTATATTCCACTCTCGTGCCCCGCACCAGCAGCCGGTGGGTGTTCACGCCGTAAGGGGTACAGGTAAATAAAGTGACATAATCCTGACCGTCCTCGATGGCCAGCGCCTGCTGCAAAGCCTCGGTGTCGTCCTTATCCACCATGGGCAGGATCTGATCCACCTCATAGGCAAGCACCTCATCAAAAATGTGGATATAGAACTGGTCGCCTTCCTCCAGCTGGTCCAGGTCTGTGAACAGCCGGGCACTCGGCAGTCCCCGGTGCGCCGCCAGCACCGTGTGGTTGCTCTCTCCGCCGATGGGAAGCTTCGTCCCCTCGATATGACCAACCCCTGTCTGGAGCACGTCATCGGAAGTGCCATGATAAATGGCCAGCTCTACATTTATTTTCGGGATGGAAAGGTAGCCCATCATGCCGTCTCCGGCGATATTGAGGACATTCCAATACTCAGAATCCTTGTCCTCCCGACCGCCTTCGCTGAACACATCGGCACTCATGGGCTGATTGACAGTGATACTGTCATTATATCCTTTCGCCCTTTCCCATTCCCTGTCGAAATCTTCCGTATCGGTATTTTCCGTTATGTCTTTATAATTACTGATCAATTTGCTCTGCCGGTAAGTATTCCACTGATTGGAAATGGTAGGATACGCCAGGATCCCGAACCCGACCAGAAATAACAGAGCAAACAGGATGGTAAAGATCTTTCTTCTCATGGTCACTCTCCGTTCTGCTGTTTCCTGTCGTGTTTCCTTCTGCGCTCCGGATGCTTACTCAGGTATCTGTCCCGAAGAATCAACGCTGCAATAAATGCACCGGTCAGCACCAGTCCTACAGCCACCCAGAAAATGTAATTAGTATGGAGGCTGTTTCCAAACAGCGAGTTGGAAGCCTCATCCGCCACCGTCTCCGCATCATACGGCACCCGGTGTCCCCGCACCAACAAACGCTGGGTGTTCACCCCGTAAGGGGTACAGGTGAGCAGCGTCACCAGATCTTCGCCCTCCACCACGGACAGCGATTCCGTCTGGTCCGGCTCCACCACAGTGATCTGATCCACCTCATAACAGAGGGTATCATCCAAAATGTGCAGAAGGAAATGGTCTCCTTCCACCAGCTGATCAAGGTCTGTAAACAATGTGGCACTCGGCAAACCCCGGTGTGCTGAGATCACCGCATGGGTGCTCTCGCCTCCCACCGGAAGGGAACTTCCCTCCAGATGCCCGGCCCCGATCTGTAGCACCTCCTCATCAGTGGTGTGATAGATCGGCAGCTCCACATCGATCTTCGGAATCTCCACGATCCCCATGATCTCGTCGCCATTGATATTGAGGCAATTCATATACGCCTCATCCCGGTCCGACGCCTCCGCCACCGCAAAGGAATCGGGAAGGATCATCGGCATCAGCGCGTCATTATAGGCTTTCGCCTTCTCCCACTCTGCCTCGTAATCAATCTCTCCATTGGCGTCCTTCTCCGCCACACCTTCCTCATAACTGCTCATCAAACGGCTCTGCCGGTAGCTGTTCCACTGGTTCGCCACGAAGGGATACAGCAATACGGACAACCCGGCTAAAAATAATACTGCGACCACTATGATGTTAAGTTTCTTTTTCATCCGACCTCTCCTTATTGTTGTAGTTTTTGTTGATGCTTTCCTTTAGAAGGCTTCTCCGCGGGAAAACAACATTTGGTATGCGTCTTCCTCCTCCACCTCAGACAGGCTTCTTCTTGTTTTGTATCATCCTAATACTTCATAACGCCTGTCTTCACAGTCGTCGGCTGACGATACAAATGTTTTGTTTTCCCCGAACAGGGTTTCTCATAGAAAGCATCTGCCTCACGGCTTTCTATCCCGCCTCTGACGGGCGGTCACACAGTTCTTTGTATCATCCATTCTTTCGATACGGCTGTCTTCACAGTCGTCGTCTGACGATACAAATGTTTTGTTTTCCTCGAAGGGAGCATTCTAACGGGAAGCTGCCTAAAGGAATAGCAGTTCTTTATGTGAACTGTGATATTTCAAAAAGTACCTGTGTATGGATTCCCTATCCTACCTCTGACAGGCGCAGGGTGTCTTGTCCTGTGGTGGAGTTTCTTCTATATATAATAATAGTAGGTAATGACTCCTGGCTTCTTATGTTCTATCTTGCGATAAGCCGAGGTGGGATTCCACCCCGGCTTGTGTTATCCGGCGGCTGTACCGCCTCTCTTATGTACTTTGTCTGGCTCCCTTCCTGCGGGGTCGTCCCACAGGAAGAGGGGCTGTTCTTTTGTAAAACTTATAGATTAGTAAATGTATCACTCAATCCGATTAGTTGGCTTTCTTGCGTGTTGCGAAGAAGAGACCTGCTGCGGAGATCATGATCACACAACCAGCGATGGTGAAGAGGGTAGTACCCATGCCACCGGTACCTGGAAGTGGAAGAGCAGTAAGCTTAGTATCTGTCATGTCAGATGTACCTGTAACTGGTGTATCAAGATTTGTTGGAACATCGCTCCACGTAATAGTTGCATCATTTTCATTAATTGTATAACCTTCTGGAGCTTTAGTCTCTTCAAACTTATATGTAACTCCACTATCCAGACCATTTACAATAATTTGTCCTTTATCATCTGTAGTTAATGTAGTCCCAGTCTCATCCTTATTTTCTGTCCAACCAGTTAAATATCCGTTACTATCAACAATTGCATATTTGGTTTTTCCTTCTACTACTTTATATAATTTAAACTCTGCACCTTTTAATATTTTTCCTTCTTCATTCTTTTTGGTTAAAGTAACTACTCCACTGACTAACTGATCATCATCTGAACCATAAGATGGTGTTGTTACATTATCACCATCATCAGCAACAACTTTATTATTTACCAATAATTTTTTAACAGTAGCTGTATAAGTAAGCGTAATTTCATCATTGGCATATTGATTATTCTCTAATAAAGTTGACAAATCTAAAGTAAATGTTTGTCCTTCTTCATCCCCTACATTCTTTGGATTCACTGTAGCAGGCCACACCTTATTATACGTTTCGCCAATTTGTACTCGTACATTTAATTTTCCATCTGTCAACTTATATTCTGCGCCAGTAATTGTATCAGTAATTTTATAAAATCTATTTTTATCCGTTGTTGGAACAAACGGAACTGTAGATGTTACAGTGTATGTCACATCATCTCCAATTTCAATTACTTTATCTGTTTCATCATTACTCTTCTGAATTTCAGTAGGTACTCTTTTGGCTTCTACATTTGCATCTACCAAATCTGTTGGAACTCCTGTTGTTTGATCGTATGGTCCAAATGCCACATATCCAGCCATTGTTCCGTAATTGTAATCTTCTTCATATCCACGAATAACATAAACACCTGCTGCATCTACTGTTATAGGCGAGCCCTGCTCCGTCTCTGCAGTTGGTGCTTTAATGGTTCCACAAATTGCATCTAATGCCGTTGCATATTTAGAATCAAAATCGTCAATCTTGGTTCCTTTAGTACCATTTGTCGCTTTAAAAATCATTCCTTTGAGAATTTCCTGTTCAGTCAGTCCTACAAAAGCACCAGTCCCAGTAAATTCATTTACGTACTCATCAACAATGTCCCAACCTGTTTCAGTTGCTGGATTAGCTTCTACAATCTGTACATAAGTAAATCTTGCAGTTTCTCCTGCATTATCAATAGTTATAGTTGCACTTTTTTCTGCCGCAAACCCGGTTATGCCTAATCCCATAACCATCGCCATTGTCATTAAAATGGCAAATAACTTTTTCATTTTCTTCATAATTACACTCCTTTTCCGGGGTCTTGCCCCTAAATTTGTTTTGTTTGCTAAAATGTTTTGTTTCATCTTAGCGGCTCCCGGGGGAGCCGCCGAAAAAATCTGGTTCATTATTTTCTCAGCAGCACCTCCCGTTTGCGTTTTTCTCTATATACTATCAGGGCTGCTCCCATCATCAGGAGGGCGCCGCTGACTGTATACCAGTAGATGCCGGAACCACCGGCGGATGGAAGGTCGTACAACTTATAATTGTAATACTTATAGATAAATGTATTACCTTCTGTTGTTATTGGTGAACCATCTTGTTTGTTAGCAATAGTAGGTCTTCCATGTGCATCAATGGTAATCGACCATATAATGCCGCTCTTGGTATATCCATTTGGCGATTTTGTTTCTTTTAGTTCATACTCTCCTTCTGGTACGTATCCGATTTCATTTTTAAATTCAGAGTCGGTATACCAGGAAATAGTTCCATAGGCGCCTGATTTTCCATAGTAGTCAACACCGAAATTAACGCTTGTATCATCTTCTGATACATTCTCCAGTTTAAATTCTGCTCCTGAGAGAGTATTTGTTGTATCATATTCATATTTCACAATTGACCAATCAAACCATTTTACATTTTTGATGTTATAACCTGTAATCAAGTCTCCTGTCTTGATTGGTTCATATTCCACACGGTAACGGTCTCCGGCTATAGTGACTACGTTATTGGATTCACCTGTTTCTTTGACTTTATATATAATCTCTTTCCACGGATTACCATCAGTAATACTGTCATCTTTATAATATTTCTTCAGATTCCGCCATGTATAACTATATTGATTATTCGAACCAAGTGTCACAGTCATGTCATCTTGGGACGTAAGACCACAATCGTAATATGGTCTCGTAGTATTTTCTTCCGCATCCATGGCAACAAGAGTAACCTCGACTTCTTCTGCTCCTGTTACTGTCTGTCCATTTTCATCGAACCATTCTTTTGTAACAGTAAAGTCAATATCTTCTTGTTTATTTTTTGCTGTTACCGTATATACATAGGTGTCCTCAGTTTTTGCTGTTGGTGTCGTAATACTCCATGCATTGGAAAGGGACTCCGTATTGACAAAATTAATTTTTCCTTTACTTACAGTAAAACGAATTTCGTCTGTCAATTTTTCGTAACCAGTCGGTGCATTTGTCTCCTTGAGCAAATAATCACCCGATGTAAGTGTACCAAAGTCAATCCAACCATCCTCGTCTGATGCAATGGATTTTACAATGGTAAGTTTCTCCTTTTGTTCATCATCTTTTGTCACAGAGAATAATCCAAATTGCGCTCCTGCCAATGGTTTATTTTCTTCATCAAGCTTCTGCAATTTTAACTGGCTCTTATACACCTGAACAACCGGATCATCATAAACAGCAGAGTCTGTCTCTCCTTTATAAGTAAATGTAACTTTCGCTTCTGCGTTTGAATAAAAACCTGGCATATTAGAGGAAGTATGATTATTCTGTGCGTCTGTTCCCTCATCACCGGTATGCGGATATCCCGTCTTTGTATATTCATCATAAGCTGCTTCTGTTGGTGTAACTTTTGCGGTCACATAGTATGTATATCCTGGCTGCAATTGATAGTTCTCTGGAAACTCCAGGAGAATCTGCCGCGTAGACACATCATATCGTGCCGTTATAGTGACTTGGTTATTATCCACATCCGAAAGTGTTATTTCATTATTGCCGCTTTCTACAATTTCTCCGTCTTTATCTCTTACCTCAATAAAAAGATCTGTATTCTCAATCCACTCTACATATGAAGATAAAGTATCCTGAATCTCCACACCAGAACAAAGGAACTGTGTTACCTGACCTGCAATATTTTCAAATGTTTCCTCCAGATCACTGGAATCTACATTCTCTGCTGACTTTGTCGCTGCTTTCACTGCATCTTTTACTTTATTAAGCAAGCCAAGGCCATCCAACTTTTCAGAATTCCCACCATTCTTTACCGTATAAACGGTATTCTTTGACAGACCAACTCCTATAGCATAGAACTGATCGCAGGTAATTGCATTGGCTCCCATAAGAGCGCCTATGTAATCGGTGTCGTATGTCTCGTCACCTCCACCTAAACAAGGAGAACCTAAATTTAAAACATGTTCTGTATGATTACAAGGACTCCCCCCTAAAATAGATGGATGATAAACAGGAATCAAACCACTATTTGTCCAATGCCCTTCGCATAAGTGGTACGTTGGTTCTCCATCCGTAAGGAAAATCACAATTTTCGTTGCTTCACTTCTGGCACTTTCCATTCCTGCTGCTGCTTTTACAAAGGCATGCTGATAGTTTGTTCCTCCGTTTGCATCTAACTCATCCACTGAATTTTTTATTTGATTTTCATTTTGCCATTCTCTGGCATTACTTGCAGATGAACCAAAATCGACTAAATTCCATCTGGCATCGACAACCTCCGGATCAATTGCATCTACTAAACCATTTATAGCATTTTTTGCCTGGCTTAATTTTGTAGACCGACCACTATGCTCATCCATACTACCAGACGTATCCACCACCAACATAATATCCAGTTTCGCCTTGTTCGTTTCACTTCCGACTTTACCAGACACTGTCAGTGTTAAATCATAAGTATTATCTTCATCATTGTTTGCTTTTATGTACTTTTCATGGTGCAAATCCTGTACCGTTGGATCTGGATTATCTCCAGTGATATCCCCACCTGTATCTTCATCACTCAACTGTACAACCGGGTTTGGATAGGTATCTGTTTCTTTCTGATTATTGTATGTATAACTTACCTCTGCCTCAGTATTAGAATGGAAACCTTCCTTCCCAGAAGATGTATGATTGCCTTCCGCATCGGTACCTTCATCTCCTGTATCTGGATATCCAGATTTATTGTATTCTGTTTTAGCCGTTTCATTTGGCTGTATTACCGCTGTCACTTGATAAGTGTAACCAGCTTTTAACTGATAATCAGCTGGAAAATCCAGCGTAATCTTTCTTGTATGAGAGTCATATGATGCTTTAAGATTGGCTCCATCAACTTGGATAGAGTTGATTCCTTGTTCTACCAATTCGCCGTCTTCATCATAAACAGAAATTTTTAAATCAGTATTTCCTACAAGGTCTACATATTCTGATAAAGTATCCGTTATCGTCACATCACTACAGAGCAATGTGGTGATATCCGATGCAATATCATCAAAGATATTTGCGACTTGGTCTACGGAAACGTTCTTCGCCTCTCTTGTCCCCGCCGTTACTGCGTTTGCCACATTTTGCAGGAGTTGAAGTCCACTCATACCATTGTAAACATTATTTCCAAGACCAATTCCAATCGCATAAAAACGGTTGCATGTCAATGCCTTTGCACCTATAATCGCACCGTTATAATCATTACGGGTAGTATAATTACCTCCGCCTCGTGTAGCTGTACCGCTGTTACTAATCTGGTTGTGACTTCTTAAATAGAAAGTAGGTTCCCCATCTGTCAGGAAAATGACAATAGATGTAGCATCTTCCCTTGCAGAAGATACGGCTCGCTCTGCTTTAACCAACGCATCCTGATAGTTTGTTCCTCCGTTTCCACTTAAGGTTCTCACCGTTCTATTGACAGAGTAACCTGTTGTCCAATCAGATGTCCGGATATTTGCACTGCTCGCAAAAGTAACCAATTTCCATCTGGCATCAATGGTATCTTCCTTATTACCTATTGCAGAAACCAGATTACTTACTGCTGTTTTCGTGTTGGTCATGTTTATTCCCTGCATACTGCCTGATGTATCCACCACCAATACAATATCCAGCTTTTCTTTCTTGGCTATAGTTCCGACCGCACCTGATACCGTCAAAGTCAGATCATATGTCCCGTTCCCATTATCTTTTACATACTTTTCATGAGCTAAAGTACGACTTTCTTCTACTGTACCTCCTGTAGCTTCCAAATCATATGTAGTAATCGTCTCATTCAGCCATGATACTGTAACAACAGAAAAACTATCTGTAACAAACTGTACATTCTGAACTTCTTTATCTTTGTTCAGGTCTATCTTTTCAACCTGATCACTTTGGTTCATGTCTACAACTTTTGTTACCTGTCCTTTTGCGTTCTCCTCCAAATGATGCACCGTTACACCGGCATATCTCGTTTCCTCAACATCCATACCATTGGCATCAGATTTACTTGTCGTATCCTCTGGTATTGTGTCAAATTCTACATTTTCTGGAATGGATGCCTCTGTATATTCTATAGAAACTTCTACTTTTCCGTTTGGCTCTATCTCATTTCCATCCTTATCTTCAAAATGAACGTCATATGCCAGGAATCCAGCCAATCCGTAGCCATCGCTTTCTGCCTTTTCGCGGATTTTCTGTTCAACTTCGGTGTACTGGTCTTTTGTTTCTGTGTCGTCTTTGAGAATCGGCACCACTTTGAGCGTAGCGTCCGCCGGGATGGCTCCCTCTGCCACTGCGCTGACGGTGACCGTTACATTTTCATCGTCGTATGTAAGCTCGGTCGGCGCTGTCTCTTTCTTTGCTTCTGTAGTATTTTTGTTTTCTTTACCAGTATTCTTGTTCGTCGTTTTAGTCATCTTTTCAGAAGTTTCAGATGTCTCGTCTTTTTTGTCAGAGTCGTCCTCTGCTCCTGTTGTCTCGTCTTTATCGCTTGTCTCTGTGGCTTCCGTTGTCTCTTCCTTTGCTTTCGTGGTTGCCTCAGTTGTAGCGTCTTCCTTATCCTCTGTGGTCGCTTCGGTGGTTTCTTCCTTCTTTTCGGTTGTTTCCGTCTCCGGAGCGGATTCCTCATCGGATTGTTCCGACGTATCTTTTTCATCATCTGCGGATTGTTCTTCCTCAGACTCACCTTCACTCTTTGCTGTTCCGGTCTCTTTTACCTGTTTTTCCGTCGTCGTAGTCGCTGCTGCCGGAGCATCCGCCAGTAGGGACACGCTGTTACAGATAACCAAAACCATGCAAAGCATGAACGCTATTAATTTTTTCCTCATTTTACTCTTCATGGCTGCCTCCTCCTGTTTTTTCGTCGTTCTGAACCAAAGCTTCATCTATTAATTTCAGCATTTCCAGTGCGCTTCGGAAATACTGCTCGTTCTGTTTTTCGACCCAGAGAATACTTCCCTGCCACGTACTGTTTTGCCTGTCCAGAATCTTCAAAATGAATGTCTGATCTTTTTTGTAATCTTTTGCTCTCACATTCTGGCACTCCTTTCTGGGCAATTTCATTCATTTGTCATGAATCTCTGGTCTCGGGATTTTCCCTTTTCGCATAGAATCCATCAGGGTTTATGCTTATCATGAAGTTATTATACTAATGAGGGCATTACAGAAAACATTACATTAATGCCATTTTAGAAACTTTTTGTACACTAAATTTTCGTATTTTTGTAATATTTTTGTCACGGTTTTTCTGAGGAAATGTAATGGTTTTAAGTGGGGACATTTCTTCTTCCAGTGTCTCTTTTATTTTTTTACAATTTTTTACATTTTTGTGTTGATTTTCAGCGTGACGTGATGTATAGTTACAATATGATTTATAATATATTTTTATATCATTTTACATTGTGACATTCCCAGAATTTGTTCGGGCTAATATAACAGGAAGGAGTTGCCTCTGTCCAAAGAACAGCGTTTTGATTCACAGGCAGCAAATGATAAAGGCAGTACATTTCACAGAACGTATGATAACGACCAGCGAACTTTTGACCGGCAGGCTTTTGATAGTAATCATAGCCCTGTTTCCTTTGAGAGCAGCAAATATGCTCATGCCGACAGCGATACGGAAGTCCAGTATGACCAGCATGCCAAGGCGCTTCTCGGACACCGGATTGTCCTGGCTCATATTTTAGCGGCCCTGATCCCTGATTTTCATGGCTGGGAGCCGTGGGAGATTCTTCCCTACATTGACAGTCAGATCTACACGGGTGTCGTGCCCACAGAACCGGGACAGACCAACGAGGTCATAAATACAACCGGAAAACGTATCGTCGGTCTTAACACAGAGAACAGCGAACTTTATGAGGGACAGATTTACTTTGACGTCCTCTTTTACCTGCAGATCTACAGCATTTGGATCTGCATGAACATGAAAGAAGATTTTACGGAATATTTTGCTTTAAATCGCACTGAGGTATTGGGTGACCACGTATCCAAAGGACGCCTCGGCCTTCTCAACCTATTTATTATCGGCCTGTCCGGAGAAGTACCCGACCTGTCCTCTCCCGGCGATGCCCGCTACCGCCTGCACCGCCTGCTACGGATACTCTTCTCCCCGGTACTCTCCAAAACACAGAAGTTTGAAGTCCTCCGGCGGGAATACGGGATCGCACTCGAACACTACGACACGGAAACGATAGATTCATTTAGAAAGGAAGTGGATACCATGTGTAACCTAAGCCAGGGCGTAAAAGAATACGGCATTAAAATCGGCAGGGAAGAGGGACTCGCAGAAGGATATAGCTCCGGGCGCACAGAAACGCTCACAAATACTATCCTTCGTTCTTTTCAACTGGGGTTTTCTCTGGAAAATATTTCTTCTATCACTGATATGAGTATTGAAAAGATTAAAGAAGTCATCTGGGAAGAGATGCATGTGAGGGTGTGATACAATCAACAATACAAAACAATAACTACATCAGCAGTTTATGCTCCGCGGAATAATTTACAATATTTTACAATTTAGTGTTGCATTTACAGTTTGTTTGTTGTATATTATCAGTAAACCTTCTATACCTTTTTTCATCCCGCATACAGAACTCCAGGCAAGCCATTAGCGGAATTATGGAAGCGCCCGCCACCAGGTATAACAAACTATTAGACATGTATTTTCGGGAGGTACATAAATGTTAGAACAACGTGATTTTATCATGATAGCCGATATCATGAATCAGGCCTTGAACCCCATAAAAGATGATGTTCATATCATAAAACAAGATATTTCCGGCATGCATCAAGATATCAAAGGGCTTCAGACTGAGGTTGCTAAGATCGGCCCTATGCAGGAAGATATCAAAAAGCTCTGGATCGAAGTCTCCAAAATCGGCCCTATGCAAAAAGATATTGCTGACATGAAATCAGAAATGAACACCATGAAACAGGACATCTCCGACTTAAAGCAGGAAGTCGCTGACATGAAATCAGAAATGGACACCATGAAACAGGACATCTCCGACTTAAAGCAAGAAGTTGCTGACATGAAATCGGAAATGAACACCATGAAACAGGACATCTCCGGCTTAAAACAAGAAGTCGCCGGCATCAAATCAGAAATCGCTGACATGAAATCAGAAATGAACACCATGAAACAGGACATCTCCAGCTTAAAGCAGGAAGTCACCGATATGAAACAGGATATTTCCGGTATCAAATCGGAAATGAACACCATGAAACAGGACATCTCCGGCTTAAAGCAGGAAGTCGCCGGTATCAAATCGGAAATGTCCAGCATGGAACAGAATATTTCCGACATGCGGCAGGATATTCTCGAGATCAATCTTAAACTTGAGAACAATATCGATCATAAGATCAACATCCTTGTTGAAGGCTATGGTTCTTTGAACGACAAGATGGATACGATGCTCGAGGAGCAGCAGCGTCAGAATAAAAGGCAGGATTTTTTTGATCTTCAGCTCAAGGGTCATTCGGTCAGGATTAATCATATTACAAGCGTGATAGAACATCTTCCTTGTCAGCATAGTTTATAAAAGGGAAAAGACGAGCAAAAGATTCTGTTCTTCGTCTCTTTTACTCGTCCTCTTTATTTTCCCACGACATAGCCGCTTGCTGTTTTTGCTTTTATTTCTGCCAACATCAGATCTCCATCAAGGATTTTGATGAGATCCAATGTACTGGAGAAGTTCTGTTTTTCAACTTTTTCTATCCAGAACAGTTCTCCCTGCCATGTAGAGTTCTGTCTGAATTGTACGGTAATTATAAATGTGCCTTTCTCCCCTCTATGATTTACAACATCAACCTGATCCGCTACCTTTGGTTTTTTCCGGGATTCCTGTGTATCCGAAACATAAAAGCTGCGGCTTCTGGTGGATGACTGGGGAAATTGTATCTCATCAAAGAACTTTTCCATTGTTCTGAGAAGCTGAACCAGGTTGGAAAACAGAACCGGTTCCTTTTGGTAACAGTTGTACAGCTTCCCTGATATTTCTCCGTCAAAGCTCTCATCTACACAGACGTTAACCAGATTCGGAGCGGATATGTTTATAGGATACTGCATTTCTTTCATATTTATTTGCCTCTTTCAGAATGATTATGCTTCCCAGCGGATTCCGTTTTTCTGGAATACTATCTGTGCACTGTCCTTATCGGCATCAGCGAGAGAAGTAATGTAAAATTCAAGATATTTCCTCCAGGATTTATGTTCTCTGGAGAAGTATCTCTCAATCCGGTCAAAGATCAATCCGCAGTTCTCTTTGTTTGTTCCCACCAGCAGTATAAGGAACTGACTTGGATTGTACCGCGTGAAAGAATCCCCTCTCCGAAGACAATGTTTGATTGCAGCCATTAATTCTTCTGACATAGAACCAAGCTTATCCGGGTCTTCCATCGGCGCACCTTTACTGTCCACCAGAGAGCAAAGCATCAGATATACGGACTGTCCGTTTCTCTCCATAATCCGGCGCACCAGGCGGTAGCTGTCGCGGAAACTTGGCAAGGTCATATAGAAGGCTCCCGCCTCTATCTCCTCTTCCCTCAGCCGGCTCTTTATTCCCCGGATAGTCTGCGGAGCGTTGCTCATACGTTCGCTCATATATTTGAACTGATTGATCATCTTTTCCGATGGACTGATTCCCAGTTCTTCAAAGAACAATTTTGCCGTCGATTCATATTCGTTCATGGCTTCCTGGTATCGGTTCATGGCCATATAGCAATCAATACGGACTGCCTGCCACTCATCAAAAGGATACATCGCGCAGGCCGGCTCGCAGAGTCGGAGGATCTCTTCATATTCTTCTTTGTCCCACAAATAATCACAAAGCTGCTGCAAGGCACTGCTGTACATTTTCTTGCACTGCACACTTTCGATAAGCACCCATTCTTCTTCTGAAGAACCCGGAAGCAGCTCTCCTTTATATATACGGCACGCTTCCCTCAGATAATCCATCCGCCTTTCGACGGCGGCTTCCATTTCTGCTGCCTGAATAAGATCGACAAACTTATGAACATCGACTTCGGTATCCATAGGCCCATTCCAAAAATAAATACCCTTCGATATTCTGATATAGTTATGCTCTGGAAGTCCCATATTTACCAGCATTTTTTTCAGCCTGTATGACGTCACTCTCAAACTATTTGGTGCATCTGCCAGTTCCTCTGCCTTGTACAGATTTTCTATGAGTTTATTACGGGATATCCCCTTTTCTCCGTAATACAGAAGAACCTGCAGCAGCTTCATCGCCTTCGTTGTTGTATTTCTTGAAAAGGATATCGGTTTATCCCCATACATTAAAGACAATCCGCCCAGCATCTGAACCTTCAGCACCGGTAACTTTACATCCATAGATTTATCACCCTTTATTATCCCCATTTTATATTGATTCTTTTATTATTATAAAACCGAAAAACAGAAAAATCAATGTCCGTTCGTGGAGAAATCTGTGCATTTCACGCACTATTTTCTTTTATAATTCTATATTTTCCCCATCATATGGTACAAAAATTGTTCCTTTAAAATATTTTTTTGCCTCTTTCTTGTAGAGAGATTTTCTTCGCCTGATATTATCATCCTCTGTGTGCCAGAGCAAAAGGTTTTTTACTTCCAGCCGACTGCCCAGTTCAGCGGCGTCCTTCACCGTACTGTGACATTTTTCATATGGTTTATAAATATCTTTCTGATCATACAGACAAAAGGCTTCATGTAATAGATAATCTGTCTGATACGCATACTGATAACAATGATCCTGATACGGCTCATCTCCACAGAAAGTCAGGCGTTTCCCATTATTTAAAGTCGTCACAAACCCAAACTGTTTGGCCTTCGTTGATCGTATATCGAAAAAATGTACTTTATAATCCAGAATCTGCCTGTCTTCCCCATCTTCCACCTGATGGATGCATATCCTGTCGTCAAAGAGCCTCATTATTTTTTCTACCAGAGTCATCGCACAGATCTGCCGAATGATTCCAGCCAGTTCATCGTGACAGTAAATGTGAAGCTTTCCCTCATAAGAGCCTTTTTCCATCATCTGTCCTGCATTTCGTACCATCCAGATCACGCCCAGCAGGTGATCCGTATGTTTGTGAGTTACAAACAATTCGTGAATCTCGCTGACAGATACCTGTGCCTTTTCCAGACAGGTGAGAATTCCATTCCCGCCTCCGGCGTCCACCATAAAATATCGTCCTTTACTGTCCTGCAGCAAAAAACAGGTATTAAAGCACTTTGTTACAGACGCGTTCCCTGTTCCCAATACAATCAGTTTTTCCATTCAGTCACCTCCGCTGTAGTCCTTCACATCCGCTTTTTATAATATTCAAAAGCCGATGGTATGGCATATTTTTCCTTAGCCTTCTGCTTGGATACAAAAATCCACTCCCCGGCTTCTTCCGACTTTCGTGCATTTTCCCAGATAGCATTTTGCTTTTCCTCCGGCGCTTTCATTAGTCGGAACCGGTATCCACTCATATGCCATTCCACATGGGAGAAAATGTGCTTCCCATCTCCCAGAGCATCGATTTGTTCTATAATATATCCCGTTCCATGAAGTCTTTTCTCCATATATTCACGGGCTTTTTCCAGCGTATATTTTCCTTCCGCATTTGGAAATTCCCACAAATCCGGCAGCAGCCCGTGAGGAGGCCTTTTGTGTAGAAGAATATCCCAGGAAGATTCTGAAGAACCATCAGATACATTCTCTACTTCAATGAGAAACACTCCCTTTTCTTCTATTTTTCTCGCTTTTTTTCGGGCTTTTACCGGGAAATCCAATTCTCGCCCGGCTTTGTGCGCCTGGCAGACATTTTCCCATGGACACTGTCCGCATAAAGGCTGGCCGTTTGGAAGACATACAGCCGATCCCAGGTCCATAAGAGCCTGATTAAAATCTCCCGCTCTTTCCGCAGGGAGTACACGCCGCACCTCTCTGCCAATCTCCTTTTTTACTTTCTGCCTGGTTATATCGCCGTTCTCCGCCAGTAATCTGGAAAATACCCGCAGTACATTTCCATCCACCGCCGGCTCCGGCAGTCCGAACGCGATGGACGCGATAGCTCCCGCCGTATATTCACCTATTCCCTTCAGCGAAAGAAGTTTTTCGTAACTTCCCGGCAGCTCTCCTCCATATTCTTCCATAATAGTGGCGGCTGCTGCCTTCAAATTCCTCGCGCGATTGTAATATCCCAGGCCTTCCCACAGCTTCATCAGCTTGTCGTCATCCACTTCCGCCAGGGCTTTCACTTCCGGAAGCTCCTGCATCCAACGGTCGTAATATTTTTTTACGGCCTCCACCCTGGTCTGCTGAAGCATGATCTCAGAAATCCAGACATGGTAGGGCGTAGGTTCACTTCGCCACGGCAGAATTCTTGCGTTATAATCATACCATTTTAAAAGAATATTGCCAATCCCCTCCGGCGCAGCTTTCAACGGCACACAGATCTGACGCCAGTTTTCCTTCAGTCTCTCCAGAGAAAACGCGGCGTTGGCCGGGCTGGTGGAGGGCAGCTTTACAGCTTCTTTCCCGGTTTCTTTCTTCTGATATTTTTCATAATATTCAAAGGACTTCGCCCCATTGCAATAAATCGCCTGTATATCGGCTTCCTTGAAAATGACGTCCAGGTTATTGGGAACCACATTTCGTATGGTGCTGTCTGAAGAGCCTTCTATATCGCAGCTATGGATCACGTCCCACAGAGCAATGTGATTTCGATGGAGGAACTTCTTTTTTTCCTCTATGGTCTGCGGCACATCTTCTGACAGTACTCCCGCCACAGTCTTCCAGAAACGATTCTGAGGGTGTCCATAGAAAAAATTCTGTTCCCGTGATTTTACAGAAGGAAAACTTCCCAGAACCAGAATTCTCGAATCTTTATCATACAACGGAGGAAATGGATGCTCGATTGCCATTCTTTTCTTCCTTTCTTTCTGCGTTTTTCTTATGTAATTATATCAAATTTTTTTATACAGTGGAATTTTTTTAACTGAAAATCTGTACTCTGACCAGAAAGAGCTAACCCTAAAAAGAGCCGGCAAAACTGCCGGCTCCGTTGCTGCTATATAAAACTTTAAAATATTTCGTACTCCCTGCCATGTTTGTTCAGCCAGTTCTGACATTCTCTGTACTCCGGCATCACCCTTTCCACCTCTGTCCAAAAGGCGGAGGAGTGGTTCATCTTCTTCAGATGAACAAGCTCATGAACAATAATGTAATCTATAATCTCCACCGGAAGCATAATGATCCTCCAGTCAAAGCTAAGACTTTTCTTCCTGTTGCAGCTTCCCCACAAAGTTTTCTGATCTTTAATCTCAATATTTTTGTAATTGAGGCGGGCAAGAGCAGGACGATTATTTCTTTTTTTATTGGCTATCTGAACATGATTGAACTTAAGATGCATCTGATTTCCGAAATCTGCGGTTCTTCGGGCAATGATATCTGCTGCGCACTTCTTATAGTAACGCATCACACAATACCGAATAAATCTCTGATTCATATTCTCTGTCCGAATTGTAAGAATATGCCCTCCGCCGGGTCTTTTATCCACATAAAGCTTCGTTTCCTCACCCTGTGAAACATACTTTACCCGCAGCTCCATATTCATATTGCCCATAAATGGGAGCAGCATTCCGCTGTAATATTGAACCCGTCCATCTTCCAGTTCCAGCGTAACCGGCAGTGCCTGATGGTTTCTTTTCTTCGACCGTTCATATTCCTGCCAGATTTTCTCTTCATTTATACGGATATATTTCTCCGCCATTTCCTGGCTCATACCAACAGGAACCTTCATACTGACAGACAAATCTGCGTTCACCACAAAGCTTACACATCTGTTGTCCACACTTACTATATTAATAGGTAGTATATCCGTTCCCTTCTGCACCTGCAAATATGTCATGAGCCGCCCCTTTCCTGCGTTGATTCAGTAAACCGCTGTTATTTTGCAGTATAACTCTTTTTTTAGCAGTTTTCAACACATTCAGAGAAAGTAACCATCTTTTAACAGTTTTGTAATGACTGTTTGCAAAAATGCAATATCAGAATACTACGCCAGCTCTTAAAATCACATTTGGATATGGAGAAAATTCTCCCGTCCGGATAGCAAATCTGCATTTGCTGCTAAACTTTTTCAAATCTTCATGCGGCATATATTCTACCTCCGCATCTTTCAGTGAATCTTTAATGTAATCCTCCAAATCCGGATTAAACTCTTTAATTTCGTGGGCAAGATAGTACCCCTCCACACATGTTTCCTCCAGAACAGCATCCATAACCTGTTTGAAGGATGGTACTCCCGCCGTCAGCACAAGATCCACCACTTCTACATCATCCGGTATAGGCATGCCGGCGTCGCCGATCATAAATAAATCTTTATGTCCCAATGCCGCTATCAGATAAGACAGCTGTGCATTTAATATTCCTCTCTTTTTCATGATAACCTCCCGTTTGTTCTGTGAAAAAGAATCGCAGCAACTGGTTCTCCCAACTGCTGCGACAATACTATGCTCAAAGACACATTATTCTACTGTGTAAGGCATCAAGGATACGTGTCTTGCTCTCTTCACTGCCACAGTGAGAGCTCTCTGATGTTTTGCACAGTTACCGGTAATTCTTCTCGGTAAAATCTTGCCTCTCTCAGAAACGTATCTCTTTAACTTATTAACATCCTTGTAGTCGATGACTGAATTCTTATCTGCACAGAAAATGCAGACTTTTTTTCTTCTGCGTCCGCCTCTTCTTCTCATGGAAGAATCGCCGCGTTCTTTGCTGTATGCCATTTGATATTACCTCCTAAATTCCTCAAACCTTAGATAAATGGCAGTTCTTCTTCAATTCCCTCCGGAATTGTCATGAATCCGTCGCTCACCGCTTCTGACGGAGCCGGACGGCTGGTCATGGTCGGCTGTGGTTCCGGTGCAGGAGCCGGTGCTCCCTGGTAGCTGTTCTGCTGATATCCTCCGCTGTAATTCGCTGCAGCAGCCTTGCTCTCAGCAAAATCCTGTTCTTCAACCACAACATCTGTGGTATACACCTTAACACCCTCGCGGTTGGTATAACTGCCTGTCTGAATTCTTCCGGAAATAACAATCTTCGTACCTTGTTTCAGATACTTCTCTGCAAACTCTCCCTGTCTTCCAAATGCAACACAGTTGATAAAGTCTGCGTCCTGGTCGCCTTCTCTCCGGAATCTTCTGTTAACTGCTAAAGTATATCTTGCTACGCACGTTGCCTTCTCTCCCTGTGAATATCTCACATCCGGATTTCTGGTCAAACGTCCCATCAAAATTACTTTATTCATGGAATTCCTCCTATTCGTTATGCATCCTGTTTAACGCATAAATATCTGATGACTGGCTCCATGATACGTACACGCTGTTCAAGCTGTGCCGGGCAGTCACTGGATGCATCGAATTGGATGAAATAGTAATATCCCTCTCTCATCTTCTGAATTTCGTAAGCTAATCTCTTCTTACCCCATTCATCAACGTTAGTAATCACTCCACCGAATCTCTCGATTAAAGCTTTCACTCTCTCAACGGCTTCGGCTCTAGCGTCGTCTTCGATCTTTGCATTCACAACCAATGCTAATTCATACTTATTCATGGTTATTCTTGCACCTCCTTCTGGTCTTTATGGTCCTCCCCTCCCGGGAGAACAAGGATTTTCGCACTACAATGACCTATTCTACCATAGAGCATTCATAAAAACAAGTTATTTTTTTACATATCCCCGGAAATTCTTCTCCACAATCTTTCGCGGAAGCATAACCTGGCGACCGCAGCCATTGCACTGCAGCCGAAAGTCCATCCCGACCCGAAGCAGCTTCCACTCATTAGTTCCGCAGGGATGCGGCTTTTTCATCTTGATCACTTCTCCAACCTGAAAATCCATGCTGCGCCTACCTCCATGAATTAACTATAACAAAATTTTGCTGCCGCGTCAAAACAGTTTGCGGTAACCAGCGGCACCGGCCGCTGCAGCCAGTCCCAGTACCGCCAGCAGCAGACCCGCAATCTGAGATATCAGTCCGGCAGTACTTCTCCTCGGATTCTCCGTTTCTCCCCAGTCTCTTGCTTCTCCCAGCTCACTTTTGACATTACTTTTTCTTTTTTCCACCATTTCCCGGCTGAGAACCACGCAGCTGATCTCTTCTCCGGCCTTCTCTGAGTCCAGACAATTTCCAGCGGCATCCCACGCCTGATAAGAAATCGTCTGTCTGCCCTCATATGCCTTGAGTTCCTTCACAACACTCTGGTTACTTTCCAGATCATCAGGAGTGATTCGGATAGTTTCTTCTTTTTCATCAGCATCTTCCCGCCGTATAGTTAAATCCATGTGCGCAAAGGCAAAATTATCCATCACCGTGATGACAAAAGGATGTGTCTCTTCTTCATAGTATTCCTTTTCCAGACCTCCGATCTGAACTGCCGGCGGCGTCTTGTCCACCGTAAAATAAATTGTTTTTCCTCTGAGTGTGCTGCTCGTCTCCTTTATGATATTCCTTTTTCCGTTTTTCATAATATACCCGCTGGATTCAAGCGTAATCTGATAAGTTCCCTCCTCCCGGAAATTTCTCTCAGAAACGAAATGTCGTTTCACATACCAGCCGCTCCTTTCTCCCGAAACTGCCTTGCCTGTCAGTACAGCATATTTCCCATCCCGTGTTTCCCGCTGCCAGAGAGATTCTATTTTGCTCTTTGCCGCAGGCTGATGATATCTTTGCGTCATCTCCTGTGCGGATTCTTTTTCTGATGGAATATCTCCCAGATATAACTCCCTCCAGCTCTGGTTATCTTTCAATATCGTAATTCTTGTATCAACAGGATTAACACTGTATTCAGTAATCACGATCCCTTCTGGCTTTCTCATATATCCCTGCTTCAAAATTGTTTCCAATCCATCCTGCAGCACGTACACTGAGCCAAATCGATTAACCGTAAACACAATTCCTTTTCCTAAAGTACTATGGTTTCCGGCCAGATCTTCCGCATATGCCTGCAGCCGGTAGACTCCATCTGCCTCTTCATTATACGGAAAATTAACCCATGTATATTTGGCAATTACCGCAGAGACGCCGGATGCGGAAGCCCCATCTGCCACCCCATCGATAGCTCTGTTCACCGCTCCGTCAATTTTTTCCAGCTTTACATTTACCAGTCCGTCTGCAAGATTCTTATCTTTTATCGTTACGGACGGACACACTTTCCCTGTATACGCCATATTATCTGCCGCTCCGTCAACCTGAATTTCAGGCGCAGTACGGTCAATAACAAAGCGCAGCGCCTGTTCACTTTTCGATACATTTCCCGCCAAGTCTGTACACTGAAAATAAAGGCGGTATTCCCCGTCCTTTTTATACATCTGTGTTGCAATATAATGATTGCTTTCGGTATGTGTCAAAGAAATCGTTTTTCCTTTTTTTCGCCGATTCTGAAAATACACGGCAGCACTTTCCGGATCTATATTCTTATCTTTTACATGAAATGTGATCTTCTGCGGAGAACGATAATATATCTCATTTTCCGCATTGCCAGCATCGATCGCCATCTCAATGACAGGAGGTGTCTTATCTATAGTAAAATTATGATCTTCATCCCATACCGTTTTATTTCCCGCATAATCCTCCACTTCAAGCTTTATCCGATAATTTTTTCCTTCTTCCGCAAAAGTCACCTGGCATTGATGCAGTTCCCCCTCCCCGGTCCATCTCCCAATCTGATAATTTTGATTGGAACCGGAGATATCCCACCGCACCGCATGGGGATTGAAGTTTCTGTCCCGGACGGTAACCGTAGCCGTTCTGGTGCAGTTATAATATTGGCCGTTCTCTGCATCATCAGTATCATAAACGACCCCGACCTCAGGCTTTTGACTGTCAGTCACAACGCGGTATTCCTTGTATTTTTCAGACGTTTGATTACCTGCGTTATCTATGAGCGTCGCGCCAATTTTCAGAGGCTTCTTTTCGCCGGTATCCTGAAAATCCTCTGCTTTCACATGCATTGTCAACATTTTTTCATAGACGATATCTTTTTTCTGGTTTTTATTTTGCCAATCTGACTCCAGCCATCCGGATTCCTGTCCTCTTGACGGCTGTTCTTCTTCAGACACAGCCTTTTCCTGTTTATGCCTCCTCTGATCCCTGATATCAAGCGTAAACTCTCTGATTCCCGCATAACTGTCCGTTCCTTTCGCCGTTATAGTGATGGGACCTCGATAATACTTTACTTTTTTCTTCTCATCTGTATAGTCTGCCTCTGATAACTCCAGGGTAATGCCGCTGCTATTTTGATGCATGGAAGGAGAGGCCAGAATCATCCCCGGGCTGTTGACTTCATGGCTTTTCTGTCCCGCAAAGTTTTTCGCCCATATAAAGATTGTCCCTTTGAAATCCTGCTGACTCACTACGATATCCGTGGAGTATTCGGACAGATCATCCTTCAGCACGTCTGTTTTTTCATTGGAACTGATGACAGCCTCACTCCCCTCTGACTCTTCCCGCCCTTCTTTATGCATGATGGCCTGCACGCCGCTGATATCATCTTTTGCCGTAACCGAAACAATCATTTTCTTTCTGCCAAAATACTGATATGTTTCATAAGGCGTAAAAAAATCCTGTCCTTTGATGCGAATCATAATTTCCGGTGGTGTTGTATCATACGTACACTGCCCTTCCTGAACAGAACTTTTCTGTCCGCATCCATCTGTCACCCATCCGGAAAATGTATAATTAGCTTCTTCTTTTAGCGCAATCACTGCTCTGTTTCGCCGTTTTCCCTTTTCGTAGCTGCTTGTCCACACGATGGCATAATCATCCTCACTACAGAGGGGACGTATCTGCCGTCTGTCTGCGCGGGTCATAACATTCTGAAATGAAAAATCCTGCTGATTAAAATTTTCTTCTTCTATTTCAACTATTATGACCGGGCTTTCTGTAAAATAACTTCGGGCTCCCCATATTTTCCCGGGCTCCTGATCATAGATAAATGCTTTAAGCTCCGGTGGAGTATTATCAAGGGTATAAGTCGGGCCCTCATACGTTCTTCCGTCCATACAGAAATCTGTCCCACTGTTTTCTTGCGCCGTCAGTCTGTTTCCTGCTTTATCTTCATATTCAATATGAAATTGATAATGTCCTTCTTCCTCCCATTGATACTGAAGAATAAATGTATTTCCTTTTTGTTCCCATTTTCCTCCATTTCGTTTTTGATTATTTCCACTTCGCCCCCTCTGCTCCCACTGTTTCGCAACATCTTGTTTTCTGCCGCTTTCATAATCTTCTTTAAACACCTTTATTCTCACATCTTCGGGCGAAAAATAATCTTCTTTTATCTTAATCGTAACCTCTCCTTTTCCAGAAGCAAACACTTCGCAGTCCGATGAGGAAATCCTCTTTATATTTCTCTGGATGATACGGTTTACATTTTCCTCAGAAGACTTCGCACTGCTGATCCCTCTGCAATTGCCATAGATAACGGACAACTCCGGTTCCTCCCTGTCTACCACAAATGGCTCGCTCTCAGCCGTATAAACTTGTTCGCTGCTGTTTTCTTCCGTCTTTATTCGACAGGAGAATGCAATCATCCATTTGCCCTGCAGGTTAAAATAGAATTCTACTCTGTCTTCATCCACATACCAGTCTTGAATCTTATAACTGCCATCCTCACTGCTTTCTCTGCCAATTCCTGCTTCTTCCTCCGCCGCATTGTCAAGCGGAACTGCCCGCAGCGTAATTTCTCCTTTTTCCACCCATTCTTTTTCCACTGATATTTTCCCGTATATGCCCTCATTATAATAATTGATGTTTTCCACCAGATTACATTTATCTGACGGCAGAATGATTATCTCCGGTACCGTATCCGCCGCTGTCGGCATTTCTCTTTCCGATACAGAAAACATATTTGCTTTTACTGGCCTATTTTTTACTGATGCCAGCTCCGTGCGGCTACATCCCGCAGTAAAACAAATACCGGACACACAGACGCAGATGAGCACCTTCATCCTTTTTCTATACTGCTTTTTCCATTCTCTTTTTCTTTTCCATTTTTTAAAAAAATACCAAAACGCTTCGTATATTTTTACTTTCCAGAATATATACGCCGCTGCCGCCGCAAACAAGATCATTCCTGCATATCCGCAGAGTTCCAGATACCGCCATATCTCTATTTTTGCCACAATATGCATACTGTTCTCTACCCCATTTATCCTCCTCCCTGCTTTAAGGCCATTGCCGCCAGAGCATTTTTTCTGCCAGCGTCTATGACAAGATTTTTCAGATTATCGATTTCTTCTTTTGCTCTGAATTTCTCCAGTATGTCGATTCTGCCAAAATAATTTTTTTCCGAGCCATCTGCTGCCTTGCTCTCTTCCGTCTGTTTTTCATTTCTTTCACCCCAGTCTGCTTCCTCCCCTGTCTCTTCTCTTATTACATAAATTTTATCCAGTTCTTTCTGTATTCTCTCACTGGATATTCTCCCCTCTTTCTGGAATTGAACGGCAAAACCTGCAAGCTCCACCGCCACTTCCACTGATACCATGTAGGCTGCGGCCGCCTGAGAGGACGAGCTGCTTTCCCGGAGTGTGATATCATTTAAACTGCTCAGAGTGTTAAAAAAATCAACATATCCGGGCTCTTGCTGTTCGCCGCTTCTATCCTCTCCCGATGTCAGAAATGTATTATAATAAGAACATATGCGTGCATATAAATACGCTCTTTTTCTTTGGACTTCCTCTATACCTCCTGAAAGCTTACGGGCCGCATCTTCAAACCATACCTGCGCAGCTTTTTTTCCTTCTATAGTATTCATATAGAAAAAGTATCCGATTCCTATGTGGTAACAAAATGCGCCATAGGTTTCCGGGTTCTTCTGTCGCAATATCTCAAGTACCGGCGTTCCTCCGCCGCCTTTCCCTGCCATTTCCAGTATATTCATCAGTTCCGCTGCTTCCTTCACTGTAAAATCATTAACTTTTACATATTGCTTCAACAAACTTTCATAAATCATGCTGTTTGCAGGCGATATTTCCAGGGCCTCGATATAATTCTCCGCCCTGACGTCGCTGTCTGAAGCTCGTTCTGCCTGTCTCACATAAACAACGATGGCATCTCTAATGATATCTCTGATGATGTTCCGGCAAAAAAGAGAAAGGAATCCACTGATTGCCATTCCTGCGGCAAGACAAAGAAAAAAACAGATTTTTTTCTTCTCTTTTCTTCTATATATTTTTGTACTTTCTTCCAGATGTTCGATCGCATATCCGGCTTCCTGACAGTTTTGATAACGCTCCGCCGGGTTGGGCCGGGTACAGGTCAAAATAAACTCTTCCAGAGCGGGAGAGAATCCCGGATCCCACCTGCGTATAGGGCAGATCTGATAGGGTGGCTGTTCCGGACTTCTTCCGGTCAGAAGATGATACAATGTTGCTCCCATACAATAGATATCTGTCCTCTCATCACTCTGATCGCCTCCATACTGCTCAGGAGCAGCGTATCCTCTCGTTCCCAGACAAATGGTATCTTCCTCATCCGTCTCCCGATATTCCCTCGCCGTGCCAAAATCAATGAGAACAATCTTCCCATCCGGTTTTATTATCACATTGGAAGGCTTTAAATCTCTGTAAATCACCGGAGGCGTTCTTGTATGCAGATATAAAAGCACCTCGCAAAGCTGCCTTCCCCACTCAATCACTGTGCTTTCATCTATTCTTCCATATTTGTCCAACAGTTCCTTCAATGTATGCCCGGGAATATATTCCATAATAATCAGCAAAGAATCTTTCTTGACAATAATGTCTATAATCTCCGGCAGATTCGGATGGTCCAGCTCCTTTAAAATATTGGCTTCTCTGATCAATCTTTGTCTGAGCCATTCATAGCACGAGCAGTCCTCCCGGCAGATTTCTTTTATGGCCCGCTCTTTTCCCAGAGTCATATGCCGGCTCAGATATACGGTACTCATACCTCCCCTGCCCAGTACGCTGATAATTATATATTTCCCATCGACGATCTCTCCTGCCGTCAGCATTTACAGCTCCCCCTTCCAGTGGTATACTAAACTCTCAGACATTGACACAGTAAATGTACAAGGAGTGAATATTTATGATAGCCAGAGACGATATTATCATCCGAAAAGCGATTTTACATATTCTTGATACCATGCACGGGCAGTGCATCCTCTCTAACACCCTTCTGGACCCGGGTCCGGACTTATATGAATTTATTCGTAATCATATTTATAAAATAGTCGTCAGCGATGACACAAAGGACTGCGAATTTAATCCGGAGACGTCGCCCATCTACCCTATATTGACAGCGTGGGATGAATCAGATGAAGAATCTTTTATCGCCACCAGTCAGGCGATTGCCGAGAAACTATATACATCCATGGGAGAAGGGCTGGACATTCCGGCTGCAGACCTTTTGTTTGTCACCTTCCAGGCAGAGGGCGTCATCTATCTGGCGCTTCTGAAAATGAACTACAAAGAAAGCTATACCCACGAAATCTCTGTTTCGGACATCCCTGCCGCTGGCGTTTTTTCTGATACAGATATTGAGTCTGATACAGATGTTTCCTCTGGAGCCACATCCAAGGAAGAACCAGCCACAACAGAAATCCGCGCTGATATCGTAAAATCCAGGGCGCTGCTTCCTGCATCCGGCACAAGAATTCCGGAGGCTATCATCATTAATCTTGATGATATGCACATCAAGCTTCTCGAGAAACGCTATGAAGTCAACGGAGAAAAGGTATTTTATCTCTCTGAAAACTTCCTCGTCTGCCATACCAGCCTTCCACCTAAGAGAAAGCTTAATATTCTCACAAAGGTGATCAACACCATATCTAACAAATATGACGGCGCTGACCTGAAGACGAAGATGGATACAAAAAGCGCTCTTCAAAAAGAATATGTGGACCGGCAGTCTTTCGACGTCGAAGAAATCGGCAATCGGCTTTTCGGAAACAGCCCGGAGAAAAAATCCGAATTTGATGAAAAAATGGAACAATATGATTTGCAATTTGATAACTTTACCGTTACCAACGAATCAACTGTGAAGAAGCTGGAGAAACAGATTATGGTGACAGACAGCGGCATTGAGATCTCCATACCTATGGAGACCTATAATAAACTCGCCAATCTGGAAGTTCAGACAGACGTTACCGGCAAAACCACTATTATTATCAAAAATATAGATAATCTGATTTTAAAATAATACTCTGTTCTCAGCATAAGAATAGAATACAGCAAAATATCCCCTTACACGATTTCTCTTCTGTGTAAGGGGATATTATATTCTCGCTTCATTCAGGCAGGAGTCAAACTAGCTATAATAATATGAATCCACGCTGTTCAAAACGATTTTATTATTTATTGCTTCTTCTCCAGATTTTCATCTTCTCAGCTTCTGCGATAAGTTCATCTCTGAAATCCGGATGAGCGATGCTGATTAAAGCTTCTGCTCTCTCCCATGTGGACAGACCTTTCAGGCATACCTTACCGTACTCTGTTACCACATAATGTGTATTCGGACGGGTATCAGTAACGATAGAACCTTCTGCGAGAGTCGGACGGATTCTGGAATGCATCACACCGTCTTTGGATGTAAAGGTGGAAGAACAGCAGATGAAGCTCTTGCCGCCTTTGGATGCATAAGCGCCCAATACAAAGTCAAGCTGTCCGCCTGCTCCGCTGATCTGTTTTGTTCCGGCACTCTCTGCGTTTATCTGACCGTACAGGTCAATGTCTACCGCATTATTAATGGAAATAAAATTATCAAGCTTGGAAATGGTGGCCGTGCTGTTGGTATAGTTTACCGGTGCGCTCATACATTCCGGATTATCATCCAGATAATCATACATTTTCTGTGTACCGGCGCCAAAAGCATATACCTGACGTCCACGGTCGATAGATTTCCTTGCTCCGGTAATCTTTCCTGCTTTTGCGATATCCACAAAGGCATCAACGTACATCTCTGTATGTACACCTAAGTCTTTCAGATCAGATTCGGCAATCATGGAGCCAACAGTATTTGGCATACCGCCGATACCAAGCTGCAGACAGGCGCCGTCCGGAATCTCTTCTACGATTAATTTGGCTACAGTCTTATCCACATCTGTAGGCGCTCCTCCTGCTCCCAGCTGTCCCATTTCCGGATTAGAACCTTCTACAATGTAATCTACCTCAGAAATATGGATGCCTTCTTCATATCCGCCAAGACAACGAGGCATCTTCTCATTTACTTCTACGATGATAACATCTGAAATCTCGCAAACTGCTTTCATATGGGAAGCGTTTGGTCCGAAGTTGAAAAATCCGTGTTTATCCATCGGAGCAACCTGGAACATAGCAACATTGATATGGCCGATATTTTCTCTGTAATAGCGTGGAAGCTCAGAATACCGAACCGGTGCATAGTATGCAAATCCCTGATTCACTGCCTTTCTCTCAATTCCACTCATATGCCAGGAATTCCATGTAAAATGCTCTGCTACATTCTCCACCTTGAAAATCTCCGGAACCCATAATAAGATACCGCCACGTACTTTTACATTCTCCAGTTCGTCTGCTCTGGCAGCGAGAGCTGCATCCAACGCAACAGGCGTACCAGTTGTCCATCCATAGTCCACCCAATCGTTAGAATTCACAACTTTTACAGCTTCTTCTGCTGTCACAAGCTTCTTTGCGTACTCTTTAATATAGCTCATGCGTCTCCTCCTTGAAATATTCACAAAATTCGAAAATTTTTCATGGCTATATTTTACCATTGTTATAAATTGTGGTCAACCTTGAACTATTTCTTCCTCCCTGTAATTCTTTCCTTTTCTGTAATTTTCACACGGTCCTCAGGCAAAATATTCACATTATTTTTATATTTTTTTGAAATCGGGATAACAAATCTTTCATCAATATAGAGGAGATCCTGTGATAAATCCAGCCTGCTTATATGCATGAAATTCACAATATAGCTTCGATGACAGCGAACAAAATATTCCGGCAGAACCTTTTCCATCTCACGCAGCGAACCATAGAATGACAGCTCTTCCTGACCAGAGTGTAAAATCAGCTTCTTCTCTCTGGCCTCCAGATATAAAATCTGTGTATAGTGAAAATATCTTCTCTCTTCACCGATGCGGACAAACAATCTGTGGGTATACATTTCCCTCTCTCTCCGTCTGTAGTGGTACGTCAGCACCTGGCGTATGGCTTCGAAGGCTCTCTGTCTGTTTACTGGCTGCATCAGCAGCATTATTGGATGCAAAGAAGGTACCAGATATCGCTCCGGCGATATCCTGGGACTGGCAATAATCAGAAGCTCCGCCTCCGGAAATATATTTCGAAGTCTTTTTAGTTCTGATAAGTCCTCTTCGCTGCTTATCTCAAAAATAAGTATATCCCAGGAATGGCCATGTTCAGCCGTTCTTTCTGTCTGCTTTCTCAAAGATGCGCCATATATATCACAGATCTGCATCTCTGCTCCCATCATACCTGTACAATATCCGCAAAGCTTATGTAGTATATCTGCTTCTTTCTTCTTATGACAAAAAATCAAAACTGAAATCATTTTTCATCTCCTGTACGGAAGCAAAATATGACTACATCCCCTCCTTCCGTTCCTGTGCTTCCAAATATCTGTCTGCAAAAACAGTATAACACATTTTTTTACATTTTTACAAAAAATTGACAAAAGATATTATTTTCCTGATAAAGCAAAAGGGTATGAAAAATTAACACAAAATCTTATTTATTATTTAAACAAAAAGGGACCACAGTCCTTGACTGCAGTCCCATATTGAATGCTGCCGCGCAGTTTGCACCGGCATATTTTCAATGTTATTCATATTTGTGACAGATCATATCCGAACATCATTTCCTTTTGGATGCCATGCGCCGTATCTGTACGTCACATTTCTTCCTGAGAAATTGCAATCTGCCTTATTTTATCCTGCGATTCGATGAAAACTAAGAGGAACAGGCCTGTCCGCTTTCTTCTGTTTCACTTTCGAGCCACAGTTTCTCATCGCACGATGAATTATTTGCCAACCTGAGCTTTGATTGCTTCTGTCAGCTTAGGAACGATCTTCAGAGCATCGCCAACGATACCGTAGTCAGCTACATCAAAGATAGGTGCATCCGGATCTTTGTTGATAGCGATGATGATATCGGACTCTTCCATACCAGCTACGTGCTGGATAGCTCCGGAGATACCGATTGCGAAGTAAACCTGAGGACGAACGGTTTTACCTGTCTGTCCAACCTGAAGGTCTTTTGGTTTCCAGCCGTTATCTACAACTGCACGAGAGCAGGAAACTGTTCCGCCGATAGCCTCTGCCAGGTCATCCAGAAGAGCGAAGTTCTCTGGTGATCCAACGCCACGGCCGCCAGATACGAGAATCTTAGCTGCCTGGATATCAACAGTTTCAGATACAGATTTCACGATATCGAGAATCTCTACATATTTGTCGTTCTCTTCGAATCCCGGATTGAATTCGATAACTTCTGCCTTAGCTCCCGGTACAGGGTCTTTTTTCTGCATAACGCCCGGACGTACGGTAGCCATCTGTGGACGATGGTTCGGGCAGGCGATAGTAGCGATTGTATTTCCGCCGAAAGCAGGACGTGTCATAAGTAACTGTCCCTGACGTGGTTCTGCATCACCACGTGCTTTGAACTCACCAATCTCAAGAACGGTACAGTCAGCGGTAAGACCAGTAGCGACACGAGCGGATACACGAGGACCCAGGTCACGTCCGATAGCTGTAGCGCCAACCAGTAAGATATCTGGTTTGTATTCATTGATTACAGAAGCCAGTGCATGAGTATATGGCTCTGTTCTGTACTCTTTTAAAGCTGGATCATCTACAACGATGACTCTGTCAGCACCGTATTCAGCCAGTTCATCTACAAGACCTTTTACGTCAGAGCCGATTAAAACTGCTGTTACGTCTGTTCCTAAATCTGCAGCCAGGTCATTTGCTTTTCCAAGTAATTCTAAAGCGATGGAATCAATCTTATTGTCAACCTGCTGAGCATAGATAAATACACCTTTATATTCTTGTAAATTCATTCTATTCACCACATTCCCTTTTTATTAGATAACATGTTTAGTTAACAGTTTGTCCATGATGTAATCAACGCCTTCTTCCGGTGTTTCTGCTGTCATCATGACACCTTTGCCTTTACGAACCTTATCGGAAGCCTTAGCGATCTGTGTAGGTGAACCTGCAAGACCCAGGTTGCTGTCATCTACATCTTTGAGGTCTGGTCTTCCCCATGTTGTGATCTCTGCGTCATATGCATCGAAGATTCCGCCCGGTGTCATATAACGTGGCTCGTTTAATTCGGAAAGCGCTGTAATTACGCATGGCATTTTTGCCTTTAATACATGATATCTGTCGTCATACTGACGCTGAACGATAACGCTGTCGCCTTCAATCTTGATATCCTGTGCGTAGGAGATCAGAGGAAGGTCAAGATGCTCAGCAATCTGAGGACCTACCTGAGCGGTGTCACCGTCGATAGCCTGACGACCAGTAATGATTAAATCATATTCAAGGTTGCGGATTGCTCCTGCAAGTGTGGTGGATGTAGCCCATGTATCAGCTCCACCTAAAACTCTGTCTGTAACAAGAATACCCTTGTCAGCGCCCATAGCCATAGCTTCACGAAGAACCTCTTCTGCTTTTGGAAGTCCCATTGTAACAACAGTTACTTCTGCGCCAAACTGGTCTTTTAATCTAAGGGCTGCTTCAAGACCTGCTTTATCATCCGGATTCATGATGGTGAGCATAGCTGCTCTGTCCAGAGTTCCGTCCGGTTTAAACTTAACTCCACCTTTTGTATCAGGCACCTGTTTAATACATACTACGATTTTCACAGTATTTTCCCTCCTTATTTCAATAAGCTGCCAGAAATAACCATACGCTGAACTTCAGAAGTTCCTTCGTAGATCTCTGTAATCTTAGCGTCACGCATCATACGTTCTACATCGTATTCTCTGATGTAACCGTAACCACCATGTAACTGAACGCACTTGGTTGTTACTTCCATTGCTACTTCTGCAGCAAACAGCTTAGCCATAGCAGCTTCTACAGAGTAAACTTTCTGTGTAGCCTTTGCCATCGCAGCTTTGTAAACCAGAAGCTGAGCAGCCTGAACTTTCGTAGCCAGGTCAGCCAGTACAAACTGTGTATTCTGCTGCTGAGCGATTGTTCTGCCGAACTGTTTTCTTTCTTTTACATAGTTGATGGTAAGGTCTAAAGCGCCTTCTGCAATACCCAGAGCCTGGGAAGCGATACCGATACGTCCGCCGTCCAGAGTATGCATAGCGATACCAAAACCTTTACCCTGCGGTCCAAGGAGGTTCTCTTTTGGAATACGGCAATCCTGGAAAATCAGCTCGTATGTAGCTGAACCACGGATACCCATTTTCTTTTCTTTTGTTCCGAATGTAAATCCTGGTGTTCCTTTTTCTACGATAAATGTGGAGAAGCTCTTTTTCTTTCTTCCTCTTGCGTCAACTTTAACGTCTGTGATAGCGATTACAATATAAATATCTGCATAGCTACCGTTGGTGATGAAACATTTAGAACCGTTTAATACCCACTCATCTCCGTCTAATACAGCCTTTGTCTGAGCGCCCTGAGCGTCTGTACCAGCACCTGGCTCAGTCAGTGCAAAAGCACCTAATAATTCGCCTTTAGCCAGCGGAACCAGATATTTCTGTTTCTGCTCTTCTGTTCCGTAGGTCATAATCGGATCTGCGCAAAGAGAGGTATGTGCAGAAACGATAACGCCTGTAGTACCGCATACTTTGGATAATTCTTCTACACACATAATGTATGTAAGCGGGTCACAGCCCTGTCCGCCGTATTCCTTCGGAACCGGGATTCCCATGAAACCTAATTTCTGCATTTTAGCAACGGTTTCTTCTGGGAAATGTTCTGTTTCATCTACCTCCTGAGCAAGAGGTTTTACTTCGTTCTCAGCGAAATCTTTGAAAAGCTGTCTAGCCATTTCATGCTTTTTGCTTAATGTGAAATCCATTTTCATTCCTCCATTTAAATTGGTTATTTCAGCAAGCCGGACAAATTGAGCAGTCTGTCCATAACTCACCTAAAGCCGTGGAGACAGAATGCCCCCACGGCATTATAAATTTGCTTAAATTATTTGCTGTAATCGTAGAAACCGATACCAGTTTTCTGTCCCAGTTTTCCTCCACGAACCATTTTTCTTAATAATGGATGTGGACGATATTTTGGATCTCCTGTCTCGTTGTACAGAACTTCCATGATTGCCAGGCAGATATCAAGACCAATCAGATCACCCAGAGCCAGAGGTCCCATCGGATGATTTGCACCTAATTTCATAGCTGTATCAATGCCTTCAACAGAAGCAACGCCGTCTGCATAGATTCCTACAGCTTCATTGATCATTGGAACTAAGATTCTGTTAACTACGAATCCGGCAGCTTCTTCTACCTGTACAGGTGTTTTGCCGATCTCTTCGGAGATAGCTTTGATCTTGTCAACCATTTCAACCGGTGTGTTGATACCAGCGATAACTTCGATTAATTTCATAACCGGAGCTGGGTTGAAGAAATGCATACCGATAACCGGTCTGTCTAATCCTGCACCAATTTCTGTGATGGATAAGGAAGAAGTATTTGTTGCAAACATACAATCAGCTTTTACGATATCCTGTAATTCTTTGAAAGTCTGTTTTTTAACTTCCATATTCTCCAGAGCTGCTTCCACGATTAAGTCAGCGTCTGTACAGATATCTTTTGTACCTGTTGTGATTTTTGCAAGGATTGCATCAGCCTTAGCCTGGTCCATCTTTCCTTTTGCTACTCTTTTTTCAAAGCCTTTTGCGATTTTATTTTTGCCGTTTGCAGCAAATTCATCGTTGATATCGCATAAATATACTTCATAACCTTCTGTCTGAGCAAAAGCCTGAGCGATTCCGGAACCCATTGTACCTGCGCCAATAATTCCAACTTTCATTGATCTTTCCTCCTAAAATATATAATTTGCCTGCATCCCACCTCCATAGATGGAATGCAGGACTTATTCACTATCAATTAGCAATTTTTAAATGGTTCTTTTACTTTATCTTTATTTTTGTCAAGGAAGAATGCCATACCATATTTCTGGTCTTCTGTCTCGAAGCAGTCTCCGAATAATTTCTCTTCGATCACAATTGCTTCGTCCATTCCAACTTCAAGACCTTCGTTGATAGCTTTCTTGCATGCGCGAACGGCAATCGGAGCGTTCTTTGCAATGCCTTTTGCCATCTTAATTGCCTGAGGCATAAGCTCTTCTAATGGGTACACTTCATTTACAAGGCCGATTCTGTAAGCCTCTGCCGCCTTGATGTTACGTGCAGTGTAAATCAACTGTTTTGCTTTGCCTGGTCCGACAATACGAGCCAGTCTCTGTGTTCCGCCAAATCCAGGAGTGATTCCAAGACCAACTTCCGGCTGACCAAATACGGCATTTTCAGAGCAGAGTCTGATATCACAGCTCATGGAAATCTCGCAGCCGCCGCCTAAAGCGAATCCGTTGATTGCAGCGATAACAGGAATCGGTAATGTTTCAATTTTTCTGAAAATGTCATTACCAGCTTTACCAAATGCTTCGCCTTCTGCCTTGGTCAGAGTGCTCATTTCTCCGATGTCAGCGCCGGCAACAAAAGATTTCTCTCCTGCACCTGTCAGAACCAGACATCTGATGGCATCTAAATCCACAGCGTCGATGGCAGCATCCAGATCTTTTAATACTTCACTGTTTAACGCGTTTAAAGCCTTTGGACGGTTAATTGTGATAATTCCAACCTGTCCATCTACTTCGTAATTAATGAATCCCATTGTTATGTATCTCCTTTCAGATAACAAATCATGTAATGGAAATCACCGGCTCCGGCGTCATGCCGTCACCGGATTATTCTATGTGCAATTAGTCTCTCTTAACGATTGTGGAGCAGCCCATTCCACCACCGATACAAAGTGTTGCAAGACCTGTCTTAGCGTCGCGTTTCTGCATCTCGTGTAATAATGTAACGAGGATACGGCATCCTGAAGCTCCTACCGGATGTCCAAGTGCGATAGCACCACCGTTTACATTTAACTTGGATGTATCGAATCCAAGATCTCTTCCTACTGCCAGAGACTGTGCAGCGAAAGCTTCGTTTGCTTCGATTAAGTCGAAGTCGTCAATGCTCATGCCTGTTTTAGCAAGAACTTTTCTTGTGGAAGCAACAGGACCAACACCCATGATAGATGGATCAACACCGCCTAAAGCGCCTGCTACCCATGTAGCCATTGGTGTAACACCAAGTTCCTGAGCTTTCTCTTCGCTCATAACGATAACTGCTGCAGCACCGTCATTGATACCTGAAGAGTTAGCAGCTGTTACGATACCGTCTTTCTTGAAAGCCGGACGTAATTTGGAGATGCTCTCTGCTGTAGTTCCAGGACGTGGACCTTCGTCTGTGTCAACGATCACTGTTTTCTTTTTCAGTTTAACTTCTACAGGAACGATCTCATCTTTGAACTTGCCTGCTTCGATGGCTGCTGCTGCTTTCTGCTGGGAGTTAGCTGCGAACTCATCCAGTTCTTCTCTGGTCAGTCCCCACTGCTCTGCAACGTTCTCTGCTGTGATACCCATGTGATACTGATTGAAAGCATCTGTTAAAGCATCGTTAACCATGCAGTCTTTTAATACGCCGTTGTTCATTCTGTAACCGAAACGAGCCTTGTCCAGACAGAATGGAGCCATGGACATATTCTCCATACCACCGGCGATCACGATGTCAGCTTCACCAGCGATGATCTTGGTAGCTGCAAGGTTTACACAGTTAAGACCGGAACCACAAACTACGTTGATTGTAGTTGCTGGTACTTCAACTGGAAGACCGGCATTAATAGATGCCTGACGAGCAACGTTCTGTCCTAATCCAGCCTGGATTACACAACCCATTAATACTTCGTCAACCTGGTCAGCAGCGATGCCTGTTCTGTTCAGAGCTTCTTTGATTACCACTGTTCCGAGATCAGCAGCAGGTACTGTGCTTAATGATCCACCCATAGTTCCGATTGCGGTACGACAAGCTCCCGCCAAAACAACTTTCTTTGCCATAATACTAATTCCTCCATTTTAATCATCAATATTACTAAATGATAGTTACTCTGGGCTAGAAAATATCTAGTACGATGTGTTAAGTTTATCACAATCTCAGATTCTTTGCAATAACATTATAATATGTTTTTTCTTTTAACGCTACCTTTTATTTAATTTTCACAAAACCTTCTTATTTTAATCTAATTTGTCATCTGGGCAATAAAAAAAGCCATCAAAAATGATGACTTTCAAAAATTGCGGGGGAAGGATTTGAACCAACGACCTCCGGGTTATGAGCCCGACGAGCTACCAGACTGCTCTACCCCGCGA
>PPYE01030059.1_pt1 | contig 61127 bp, 62 predicted proteins | sample 1559881 | NCBI WGS metagenome assembly PPYE01 (sample SAMN08240022, study PRJNA423297) | Human gut metagenome, whole genome shotgun sequencing project. | reverse complement strand
TTGCAGCTCTCTTCTCTGTATGATTATGGCTATCTACTCTGGTCATAAAATGATTTCTGGTAAATCCAGAAAAAAGAAAAATTCTGTTTCTGAAGAAGCTACTACACAATCTGAAAAATAACGAATTTTTTCTTCTATGCTTATGTAATTGAAACGCATACATAAAAATGACTCCCCATGAAATATGCTTAATATAAATCATGTGGGAGCCTTGTTATTATACCAATCTTAATGCTATATCTTCCTCTAATTTTTTTAAATCACCTGCCCACTGTTCTGATTCCAGAAGAATATTTTTTATTTCGTTATAAGTATCATCATTTAAAAGATTCCTCGCTTCAACTAGATATAACTTACCACACAGATTCCTATGCAAGGAGATAAGCTTATTAAACTTCAGCTTTCCCCTATTTTGTCTAAAGAAAAATCATCACGTTTCTTATACACAATATATAACCTATGCGGTGCTTTTATTTTACGAGTACTTAATTTATAAGATTCTATAATCCATGATGATATGGTTAGAATCATCTACTGGTTCTAACTGTTTTATTCCTGTTCCAAATCGGCTGCCGATTCCGGCCTCCATGATAAGTAAGGTTGTTTTCATTTCTTTCCTCTTTTCGTTTGTAAGTAGGCTTACACTTTTTAATTGTAAATTTACACTTCAGGATATTTCTGGAAATGCTATCCCCGTAATATGCCCCTGGTACTTATGCTCTGACTGTTTATCTATTTACTGTTATCTGATTGCTTCTTTCATTTAATCTTCTTCTATCTTTATCCTTCATACCCATTTGGATTCTTCTTCTGCCATCTCCAAGAATCTTCACACATTTCTTTTATACCGTTTTCTGCTTTCCAGTCTAATTCTTTTGCTGCCTTTCCTGGATCGCAGTAGCATGTAGCAATATCACCGGGACGGCGATCTTTTATAACACATGGAACTTTCATACCTGTAGCAGCTTCAAAATTCTTTACAATATCTAATACACTATATCCTTTTCCGGTTCCTAAGTTATATATTTTAAGACCACATTTTTCATCTATTTTCTGAAGGGCTTTCACATGACCTTTTGCGAGGTCAACTACATGAATATAGTCACGTACTCCTGTTCCATCTGGTGTATCATAGTCGTTTCCGAATACTCCCAATTCTTTTAACTTGCCTACTGCTACCTGTGTTACGTATGGCATTAAATTGTTAGGGATTCCATTTGGATTCTCTCCCATGAGACCGCTTTTATGGGCTCCAATTGGGTTAAAGTAACGAAGTAGAATTATATTCCAGGTTTCATCTGCCTTATATATATCCATAAGGATCTGCTCTAGCATAGATTTAGACCAGCCATAAGGATTTGTACATAGACCTTTTGGACATTCTTCTGTGATCGGTACAAATGTAGGGTCACCATATACGGTTGCTGAAGATGAGAAAATAATATTTTTTACATTGTATTCTCTCAATTTCTGTAAAAGGATTAATGTTCCAGCAATATTGTTCTGGTAATACTCTAATGGTTTTGCGACAGATTCTCCTACGGACTTCAATCCTGCAAAATGAATACATGATTCAATATTTTCTTTTTTGAAAATGGTATCTAAAATAACTATATCTGAAATATCACCTTTATAAAACTTTACTTCTTTCCCTGTTATTCTTTTTACTCGATTTAATGCTTCTTCGCTGGAATTACTCAAATTATCAAGAACAACAACTTCCTTATTATTTTCTAATAACTCTACACAAGTATGACTTCCGATATATCCTGCTCCACCTGTTACTAATACTGCCATGATATTTTCCTCCAAGTATTTTTAATATATCTTTAATTCACTTCCTAATGGGTACCGAAGGATTCGAACCTTCGCTTTTCCCCTTCATATGTTATATCACAACACTTCTTTTTTCAATTCATTCCAAATGTTCATTTTAAAATTCCTAGCTTATTTTAGAAACTCTGCTTGATACTCTTATTTTCAATTATTCTTATTTATCTTGTATATCACATTGTTTTGAATATACAACATATCTACCCCGTTCTCTACTAAATATTGCATCATGCCTCTTATATACTTTTGTACATCAATTGGAAATAGCTTGTATTTCTTCCCTCCTCAGTGTTATAATTTGCTATAGTCACAGACATCACAACACATATATAAGTTTACAAAATTTGGCTTTGAAAAAGAAAGGAATCTTTTTTATCATGTTCAAATGTCAGCCCGGATATACACTTCGAAAAATCAAAGGTATCAATTATCTCTTACCTTATGGTCAGCAGATTGCCGATCTGAAAAAAGGCTTTGTGCTGAATGAGACCAGTACTTTCCTGTGGAATGTACTTCAGCATCATGAAGGTGCCGAACCGCAGCAACTGGCAGAAATACTTGCCAGGACTTATCAACTGGATGAGTCTTATTATCCTGAACTTCTGAAAGATGTGAATTCTGAAATGACTGTTTTTGAAAATCCCGACCGTTATGTTGTCCTTTTTCCGCAGATGCAGAACCTTTACGAAGCTCATATGCTGAAAGATGGTACTTATGTACGGATTTACTGCCACCCGCAGGTTTCTGAAACAAATATAGAAAATTTATTTCACACCATACGGCTGTTTTTCCTTTTTACAGCACAAAGAAACGGACTGTTTGCAATCCACTCAGCTTCTGTTCTCTATCAGGGAAAAGCATGGCTGTTTTCCGGTCATTCCGGAATGGGAAAATCCACACACACCGCTCTGTGGCATGAGCTTTTTGACACACCGTATTTAAACGGAGACCTGAATCTTCTTGGATTAAAGGAGGATCATATCATCGTCTATGGCATCCCCTGGTGCGGAACTTCCGGGATTTTTACTGCCGAAGCATATGAACTCGGAGGAATTGTCCTCCTTGGGCGCGACCTGCAGACAGATTATCTGGAAGAGTTAAATCCTTCGGAAAAAGTCCTCCGTGTCATGCAGCGCATGATCTCCCCTGCATGGACTGAACGCCAGCTTTCAGAAAATCTTTTCTTTGCCGGGGAAATCGCTGACCGCGTGCCGGTACTACATCTTCTCTGTACAAAGAATGCTTCTGCCGCCTGCGTGATGAAAAATGCCATTGATCAACTGGAGGAGCTGCAATGAAAGAAAAAATACTCCTGATCTGGAAGCACCTGAAACAGGGAACCCTGAAAAAAATGTGGAAACAGACATTATGGATCTATCAGTACGGCAGACGTTACTGGAAAGCCATGATCCTGTATACACTGCTTGGTCTGGTCGGAACAGGTGTCTCTCTGGTTTCCAGTCTGATTTCCAGAGATCTGGTAGATATTGTTACCGGACACCAGACCGGGAAACTTATAAGTACCTTTGCCGCAATGATCGGCTTCTCTGTCGCAAACATTCTGGTTTCGCAGGCATCCGGATATGCCTCTACTTTCATTAACCTGAAGGTGGACTCCGAAATCAAGAACGACATCTTTGCCAAAATGCTGGTAACTGACTGGGAATCCCTGACCGATTACCACACCGGAGATCTGGTGACACGCTGGAGTTCCGATGCCTCCAATATTTCAAGCGGAATCCTGAACTGGATTCCCAACCTGATCATTTATACTTTTCGTTTTATCAGTGCACTGGCAATCGTGCTTTATTATGACCCTACTTTCGCACTTTTTGCTCTGCTTGGAATTCCCTTCAGTGCTCTGCTTTCAAAGCCGCTGCTGAAACGAATGCGTGATAACAATCAGAGAAGTGCGGCTATGAATGCAAAGCTTTATGGATTTAACCAGGAAGCTTTCTCCAATATCCAGACGATCAAGGCTTTCGACCTGATTCACTTTTATACAGAGAAACTGAAATCTCTTCAGAAAGATTATGTTAACATGAGACTGGACTTCCAGAAGATGTCCGTTCTGACTTCTGTTCTCATGTCCATTATCGGATTTATCGTATCCTACAGCTGTTATGGATGGGGAATTTACCGTGTATGGAGCAATGCGATCAGTTACGGAACTATGACCATGTTTCTGTCTTTGTCCGGTACATTGACAAGTTCGGTAAATTCTCTGGTAAGTCTGATTCCGTCAGCCATCTCACTGACTATTTCGGCAGGAAGACTGATGGATATCGTGGAAATGCCGCAGGAGGACTACAGTCAGGATTCTGCTGTACGCAACTTCGAAAAGCAGCATAAGTCAGAAGGAATCGGTCTGAACATGCAGGATCTCAGTTATACCTATCATAATGGTACTGCTGTTTTCGCCAATGCTTCCATAGAGGCTTATCCTCATGAGATCGTGGCTCTGGTAGGACCTTCCGGTGAAGGTAAAACAACTATGCTGCGCCTGATCCTGTCTCTTCTGACACCGCAGGAGGGTTCTTCTCATATATGTGCCGGAACAGATCATGAACACATGATTGATATGTCCCCTTCTACAAGGAAGTTATTCTCCTATGTACCACAGGGAAATACAATGTTTTCAGGAACAATTGCAGAAAATATGCGAAATGTGAAACAGGATGCTACAGATGAAGAAATTATTGAAGCGCTGAAACTTGCCTGCGCATGGGATTTTGTGGAAAAACTCCCGGATGGAATTGAAAGCATCGTTAAGGAACGGGGCGGCGGTTTCTCCGAAGGTCAGGCACAGAGGCTCTCCATTGCCAGAGCATTACTGCGCAGATCACCGATCCTGCTGCTGGATGAGGCTACTTCCGCACTGGATGTAGCTACTGAGCGAAAAGTCCTGCGAAATATCATGCAGGATACCTACCCCAGAACCTGCATTGTAACCACACACAGGCCCACGGTTCTGAATATCTGTAACAGAGTTTATGCAATACGGGATAAGAAATGTGAGATACTAAATGACATGGAAATTCATGAAATGATACAAACATTTTAAAATCGATTTCAGGGATTGAGTTAAACACTCTAACTCAATCCCCTTTCTTGTCAGGCGGATATTCTCTTTAGTTCACAGAATAAGTAAATCCTGTCATCTTGAGATCATCAATGCTTGTTCCATGATCTATATGCACTCCAATAGTCAGTGGATTTGATGCTGTACTTGCAAATGTGAATGTTGCAGTCTTACCTGACCAGGATGTCTGTACAGAAGCATCATCTGTCTCAGCCTGATCTACTGTATCATTAAAAGTAATATTTAAAGTAATTGTTCCATTAAGATCTGACCAGTTTGCCATTGCCAGACCCTTGCCACCATTAGTTCCCCATCTGTCCCATACGCCATAATATGTTACATTTAATGTTCCCTGACTTGCACCACTTGCTGCATAAATACCCTCTGCCATTCCTGCGTCAACAGTTACTACCGGCTTCTTATATGTTTTCATAATTAATCACCTTTCTCTAAAATCTAGCATTTTCGTCCATCTTTTTCTTTTTATCTTATCTATATCCCCTCAGAAAGTCAAGTATTCTTACACAAAACATACTGATTTTTTATTTTATTACGACAGGAAAACACTTTCTGTTGTCCTTTTGTTTTCTTAATGTTATAATACGCCTGTTCAGAACTTTATTTCTGAACAGGCGTATTATAACAGGAATAAGGACAGATACTATGAATAATACAACATCAGACCCAGTTAAAATCGATCTGGAACAGCTTCTCCGGGAGGGAAATATTATCCGCATCAAGCCTCAGGGTTACAGTATGTACCCTCTCTTCATTCCCGGACGGGATGAAGCACTGATCCAACAGACAGACGGCACAGACTGCCACAGGAATGATGTAGTCCTCTACAGGCGTGATCAGGGTATCCTCGTGCTTCACCGCATCTGCCGGATAACATCTGACGGCTTTTATATGGTAGGCGACAACCAATGCGAAGTGGAAGGTCCTCTGCGTCAGGATCAGATTATCGGAAAACTGATTGCTGTAAATCGTAACAGCAGAGAATTTACTGTAGGAAATTCTTTCTACAAATTTGTTTCTTCCCTGTGGCTTTTTATGCTGCCTGTTCGCCCCTTCTGTTTTAAACTGTCAGCATTTCTCAGAAAGCTTCATCACTCATGATCATCCATTTTTCATAGGAGAATTCCTTTTTTCTGCAAAGTCAGGACTACATTCCTTACATCTTCAAGAACCTCAGCAGGCTCTATCTCATACTCTTCTGCTACCAGTTGTGTCAGTTCATAAACATTCTCTGCCCGTTCCGCATGCATATAAATAAAGCCTGCCGTTTCGCTCAATGAGATCACCTCATTGACTTCTTCTGTTCTTCTTCCTGACGGAAGTACGAGATATTCATCCTCCAGTCTCCTGACTACATAACCTTCTGTCTTTTTCATTTTCCCTTTTTCTCTTCCTTTTCCTTTATTTCCACGCAATAACATGATATACTTACTATTATTTATTACTGCCATTCAATCTCTGAACGGTACCAATTTTACGCACTTTCAGGAGACCCCTATGGAACGAATATACAATACCTATCTGAAAATAATAAAAAATATCTGCACCAGTTCTGATCATTCTGTTTCCGTACATCCGGAAGACCTTGCGGCTCTGGCAAAGCTGGCGCAGGAACATTGTACTGTCCCATTTGTACTGCCATACCTCCGGTCTGCTTCTGTCTATCCTGCCATGAAGCAGCAGGTAAAAGGCATGATGCTGAATTATTATCAGATTGAGCATTTCACCCGGCTTACCGTCTCTCTTTTAAGAAAGAACAATATTGACTGTTATCTTCTGAAGGGTCTGAGTCTGGCTGACTGCTATCCGGTTCCTGAATATCGTAAGCTTGGAGATCTTGACCTGTATCTGGCTGATCCTTCTGACCTCACCAGAGCACAGGCAATTCTTGAAAGCAACGGATATATCTCTGAGGATGAACTCAATGACCACCATGTAACCTACCGTTATATATTTCCCAAAACCGGGCGCCGTTTTCTCCTGGAGCTTCACTATCGTGTAGTTGGCCAGTACCAGTACAGCCCCGCCAACAAACTTGTGGATTCTGTCTTCTCACCGGAATGTCTGAAGGCATCCACCCAGACAATCCACGGATATACTTACACAGTCCTGCCGCCTACAGAATATACTTTCTATATGATTCATCATATGCTGAAGCATTATCTGTACAGCGGATTCGGTATCCGCCTTCTCTGTGATTTTACCTTTTATCTGAAGCGTCATGAAAAAGAAATCAATTTCCGGCAGATTCATGAATGGTGCAGAGAATCCCGCATCAGCCATCTGTACGAAATCATTCTGGAATGCTGCAGGAAATATCTGGGTCTTCCGGATTCTATAGACGCCCGGACACAGTACAATCCACACGACTGCCATGATTTCATAATACAGATCCTTAAAGACGGCGATATGGGAACCGACATTTCCCAGTCACTGGTTGGAAGCAGTTCATATCAGAAGGTTAACTTCCTTACTTACTTCAAAGAAGGACACATCCAGATGAAGGTCCGCTTTCCAAAAGCCAGCCATTATCCAGTCCTCTGGCCTGCACTCTGGTGTATCACATTTATCTGTTTTATCCGCAACACCTACACAATACGAAATACAACATTCCGGCAGACTCTTCATGACTTTAAGAAAAATAATCAGAAGACTAAACTGATCCGGATTTTTGAAAACAGCAACTCCTGACCAGAAGCCGCTGTTTTATTTTCTGAAAATCACCACAAAAAATTCATTCCATCATTATATTTGCATTTCATTGTCATACGCAGGTTTGCTTTTCCAGTCATGGGGTCTTCAATCCCAATGCTCAGATGATATTTATCACCTACATCTCTGGATAAATTTATTGTTTCCATACTGGTCTGTGTCTTTTTTACATTTCCAGGAAGGACAGACGGCAGAGAAATTTTAATGCGCTTTTTTTCAATTAGATTTCCTTTCTCATCTGTTACATAAACCCATACCGGCCATTCTTTATAAAAAGGTGCAGACCCGGCATTCTCCCATGTCAATTCCAATTTTGCACCTTTTAACTGTGGTGAGAGAGCCGCCTTTGAAATCCACAACCTGTATCCCATATTCTGCAACACCGCTTTATATCCCTCTGAATATGTTTTATCCGCTATATTAGGTCCAAGGAATGTGGTATGCGATTTTTTTATCAGCTCCACTGTCTGAGAAAGACTGGTATCCAGCATTTCTTCCATAGAAAGAGAACTTGTAAATTCACCACCTACAGGCGCTTTTTTCCAGAAATCATGCATAGAGAACAGCACATTCTTTTCATCTGTCTGGCTGAGATCACCACCATTTTCAATTTCTTTAAGCCAGGCTTCTGTCTCACCTGACTCACCAGTCATGTCATTGTAAAGTCCCATTCCATGTTTCGAAGCATGTGAAAAAGGTCTGCGCATCAGAAACATGGCATTCGGAAAAGCTTTGATCCATGGTTCCACATATTTCTCTCGTATTGCTTCCATGGGAAGACGCTGTATTCCCGCACTGAAATTAACATGCCATTCTCCCCAATGTCCGAGGCTGCCCAGCTCAATATAACTAATCAGGTCATCCTGTCCCAGATGCCCGCCAAGAGCTTCTATCGCTTTTATATAATGCTGAATGATCTGTTCATTATTATAATCCGGTGCAAATCCCTTACCCAATTCCATATCATACCAGGTTCCCGCATGACCGCTTTTTTCATACAGCCATTCCGGGATGTCCATATGTTTTTCTTTTCCGGGTATATCACATACAAATCTTAGTACGATATGTTTTCCTTCCGTTTTCCATCGGGTGAGCTGATTTTCCTTTTCAATGCTTTCCCAGTCATATTCTCCTTCTTTCGGTTCCAGTTCTGCCCAGGTTATATCCATATAAAGTAGAGATATGTCATTACTTATCTTATTATTCCAAGCGCATGGAGCATATCCCATTAATGGATTCCCAAAAACCTCTTCCGTTTTTTTATATTCCTTTACATTTTTTCCTAAAAAAATATATATACCTGCTGCAAACACTGTCAATATTACAATTCCTGTTATTATCCACATCCGTTTTTTTCCTTTAGTCATAAAGATTTTCCTCATCTTATCTTCTCAGAGCAAAGTTTTCTGTCTGGCATCAATCACTCAGATCATATAAATGATCCGTATTTTGTTTTACCACATAACAGATAAAGTCCTCATCTTCATAATAAACTTTGATTTCATTTGGAAAATGCATTTTAAATTTCTGACACCAGAAATACATTTCTGATTCCAGAATTTCTCGGTTTTTAATATTCGAGTATGCATCTGAAGCTTTACCCGTTATTGTAATCGGATCATTAAGCAAAAATTCTGAAATTTGAGAGTTCGCAATCTCATCCCCCTCACTCAGTACCGCATTTGAATACTTATAGAATTTTGTATACTTCGCCTGAGCAAGCCATCTTGGGCCTGTAAAGAAATGGTACTGTGCATACTGGATTGGTTTTTTCTCTACATAAAAGAAAAGATACTCTGTAGGAATAATATATTTTTCCTGCTTTGATCTATTATAGAAATCAAGGATTTCCTCATGACGTCCTGATTCTATAGCCTGATACAGTTCTTCCGTTGTGGATATGATTGTATACTGATATTTAGGGCAGTTTTCGATAATACTGTTTGTAACTTCTACAACTGAATTATACCTTGTCAGTTCATAATATAAATATCCATGAAATATGCCAAAATAATGAGTTCCTGCATAAATTGATACCACTCCCAGAAGACTCAAAAATGGTGAGAAACGTGCTGCCTTTGTTTTTTCAAACAGGAAAAATAATCCATCAAAAGGAACTGCCATCATTGCAAACAGTAATATCTGCTCTGTCAGGCATAATCTTGCACCGGCAATAATTTCCGGCAATCCCAGAAATGGAGCCGCATACAAAATCATAAAAAATACAGAAGCAAAAGTAATTCCCAGATACATTTCAAAAGGAAATTTTTTTAAGCGGATAAAATAAATTATTAAATTTAATACACCAAGAGCCAATGACAGCAGTGTAAAGCGGATAATCCATCCTGCACGTTCTTCACCATAAAGCTGTGCATAACCATATTTATATACGAGCTTTATATTGTCAATAATTTTCTGCACCATTCCCTTTACGGAAAAATGCTTCTGAACCGCTGTATTATTCTCAATCTGCTGAGTCATATCTTTATTTGCAGAGATTGTTGTCTGATTCTCCTGTATTTCACTGCGGATGTCTGTGTTTTTTTTTATACTGTTTTCTTCTTCGCTGTTTTCCTCTGAAATATTCTGTGCTACCTGCGTTCTCCCTTCTTTTGTATCTGTACCATTTATAATATTCATTCCCCAATTCAGAGATCCCTGAAGCGGAGTTCCGGTTGCAAAAGCCAGTATCATTGGAGTTGTAGAAATAACACCCCCTGCGATAACAGCAACTACAAGAGGCCTGAAATTTTCTTTACGGAATATTCTTGTGATCCCCAAAAGTGCAAAGGAAGCACATAGGAAAAATGCCATAATAGTTACATAAAAATGAATTACAATGGATGCCGCCAGCGATGTCGTAAATAAAAACAGATTCTTATCAATACCCTTTTTCTTCTCTCTGTCCGATTTTGGATTTCTTCTTATAAAACATATTAAATACAGGGCACACAGAAACTGTGTATACAGCCCAAACTCCTGTGGGATTGTATACTGCAATCTGGATATCCCATAAATTTCATCTACACACACTACATCTACTGTTAAAAAAGCTGTCAAAATAAGATAAACCGTATATTTCGATTTCATTACCTCTCTGAACAGACAATACACAGCAACTATCAAAGCACTGACATGAATCTCTCCCATGAACAACAGACAACTGTATACCGGAATTCCAAATAGTACATTCATACAATAAACAAAACAATGCATTGCTTCTGGATAAACGCCCTCTGAAAATATTTTTCCTTCCTTCAGCCCATAAATCCATGCATGGTGAACATACATATCCCCCCATCCATATGAATGACACTGAAATGCACCGTAGGAAAAATATGCAACCGCAAAAATAATCAAAACGCTTAAAACACTATACTCCAGTTTTCTGCCTTTTGTTTTTTTGTCCAGACATCTAAGGGTTCTGATAATACATTCCTTTATATTATATATCAGCCGAAAAATCAGAGTTTTACCTCCAAGCGTCCCTGCAAAAAGAGTTCTGAACAATGAGAAAAAAGAAGTTCTCAGCTCTTTATTCTTCAAAACAGATATAATAAATATTCCATAGAATATGCAGGCAATAAGCCAGCCTTTCAGTATATGAACCAGTCCCAGTCCTAATACAGCCGTATTAACGAGCAAAATTGAAACTGTAGAGCAAAATGCAAATTGGAATGTCAGACTCTTTCCGGATAATTTTTTTCTGAAAATAACAGACGGCCATAAATACATCATAAAAACGTATCCAAACAGAACCCTCACAAATTCAATGATCCAATATCCCATATCTTAAATAACATCCCCTTTTTATAAGCATCACCATTTTCTTTATTCGCGAAATCCCGTATCAGATAATCTTTCATCTACTTTCATATCAATCAGTAGCTTTATACCCACTGCCAAAAGCATATACCATTGATGTTTCATACCTTCCGCAAATCCTTTTATAATAAATCTCCACAAATACTGCTTTAATTCTGACAATTTCTTTCCTTTTGAGAGTTCCAGAAAACACTCTCTTCCAAGCGGTTCCTGTCCATATCTTTTCAATACTTTTCTAACCGCCCACAAGGAATTTTTATGTTTTATATATTCCATTTTTCCGTCAAAAAAAGAAGCAAAGAAAAGTGTATACTGCACCAGTCCCCCATACATATCCATATCTTTATTATTTTTTTGTATCCATAATTTTATAGTATTGGCGATTTTAAACCAGTTAGCAGTTGAATCCGGATGATAACTCCAGGAAATGGATTCTTTATTTTTGCGGTAAACATACCCCTGTTCCTGTAAAAATATATACTTTGCCTCACAGACATAACACTGCATATTAAATAATTTATCTTCCGCATATGTGATGTCTGTAAAAGTAATCTGATTTTTTTCCAGAAAACTTCGTCTGTAAAGTTTTCCCCATACATACGACAACGTTCCCACAGAAAAAAAACCTTGAAAACAAAAATCTTCTGACAAAGGACCTGATAATGCAAAGGACTGTGTTTTTACAGTTGACAAAAGCTTTCCGTCCCACAATCTAGCATAATTGCTTACCACAATATCTGCGTCTGTCTGCTCAGCAGCATGTACATATTGATCAAAAATATCCGTATCCGGAAGATAATCATCAGAATCTACAAATATGATATATTCACCACTTGCAAATTCCATGCCTCTATTTCTCGCAGACCCAGGTCCTTTCCCAACACCTTTTATCATATGAATCTCCTGATATTTTTCTTCATATTCCTGTATAATATCAGAACTCCGGTCTTTTGACCCATTCTCTACCAATATAATCTCCCGGTTTTTATAACTTTGCTTTATAATACTGTCCAGAGTTTCGCTGATATACTTTTCTGCATTGTATACAGGTATAATCACGGAAATCTTTTTTTCCAAAACTTTCATCTTTTACCTCCTGCAAAAACTTTTCCCGCAATTCTCTTCAGCAAATTCCACAATGCTTTCCACTCTTCTGTTCTTTTGTAAGTAAACCACAATAAAACATTCGGTATGACCAGACAAATTCCAAGTCTACATATCAGAACCAAAAATGCCTGTCCTTTAACAAAGTTACAGTAAAATTCTGTTATTCCCCATACTACAGACATCACTCCAAGATATCTCACATATTTTACAAAAAATCCGATAACAGGTTTTTTAAGTCTGTATTTATAAATTACATAAGGTTCTACCCACACAGAAGTAAGCACTGTACTGCAAAATGTTCCTGCAAATACTCCTGCTACACCGAAATGTGTAACCAACAAAACAGAAATTACCAGATTCAATATAGCTTCAGCTATCGCTTTATAACGGTCATACCAGAACAGTCCCATGGATTCCTTGAAAATCAGAACAGCGCGTCTCATTCCATTGATAAAGAAATTAATACATAGAATCAGGACAATCTCTTTTTGAAACAGGTATTTCCTGCCAAATGCCAGCTCTACAAAAGGATCCAACAGTTCCAACAGACAGATACCGGCAAACCCAAACATCCAGTATCCTATAAAAAATAATCTGTCAAATATCTGTCCTATCTTTTCTTTCTCTTCTGTCACTCCAAGATTTCCCACACTTGCCGTAACCCCCAGCATTGCCTGATCCAACACCTGCCGTACTGAGCCTATGATAAGATAATAATTAGAATAAATTCCAGCCGTAACAACTCCAACAAAACTGGAAATCAGCAGATTATCTGTATTATTTACCACTACATTACTTATCTTATGCATTAACATTGCCTTTACATTTTTTAAAATATTACGACTTTCTTCCTGCGGAAGCTGTTCTTTACATGTTTCTTTCAGATAAGGAAATAGCCTGTCTGCTTTTCTGGACATACAGATGTTTCCACTAATTGTACATACAACTACAACAACCAGAAACAAAATAAAATTTTGTGTCAGAAGTAATATGATAATCTGACAGATATCCTGCAACACGAGAAAACCATTATGATATATAACCGTAATATAATTCATCTGATGAGCATCTACCAGCGTCTTCTTATAAATCAAAAGATACGAAGCAAAGGAATTCAGAAGATACAGGAGATAAATTATAATCAGATGATCAACATCCGGGCGATCCTTCATCAGAATATCCAGAAACGGAATCAGACATAAACCTGCACTAAGAACAAAAAATGCTGTTATTCTGTAGAAAGTCCGAAACATTCTCATCAGAATTTGTTGTTTTTTTATATCATTTGCAGCTATGGGTGCATACAGAGCGTATGTAATCGCTGTTCCCACACCCAGTTCCGATAAAGATAATATATTTAATATATCTGTAAACAGACCGTTAATCCCTACATAACCTTCACTGAGAGTTCTGGTAAAAATAACTCTTGTAAAAAATCCCATAAGGATTGCCAGCGCCTGGGCAATAAAAGCTACTGTCATGTTCACAACAGAATATTCTGTTCTGGATTTTTCATTCATCATATTTTTCCAGTTCATGTATTTTATCCTCATCCATCTTAAGGATCTTTTCCCTGATCCATACAGCCAGGATTGAAAACGTCATTCTGAACATATAGAGTACTGGTTTCAGTCCGGAATGCATACTGACTCCTGTAGTCCTTACATGCATCACTGCGGGAATTTCTCTGACTCTGAATCCAAGAAGCAACATCTGCATAAGCATATTTGCATCTGGATATTTGTCATCAAAATTATTATATTTCGAATAAAAAAGGAAGGTTCTCCAGTTTAATCCTTGAAGACCGGTAGTCGGATCTGTAATTCTTCTTCCAGTTCCTGTTTTCAACATTATACGAAACCATACAAATGCAATCTTTTTGGCAAATGAAACCGAAAATCCAGAACTTCCTTCCATGAATCTTGATCCAAGGACAATATCCGGCAATTTCCCATTCTCATCCTCTTTCTGCAATTCCTTATAGATTTCCAGAAGGTTACATACGTCATGCTGACCGTCTGCATCCATTTGTATAACATATCTGTATCCTTTACGCACCGCATATTTATAACCAAGCTGCAGACCACTCCCATAACCCAGATTAAATACATGGGTAATCACCGTATGGTTTCTCTTTTTAGTCACATGATTTGTCTTATCCTGAGACGCATCATTCATGACCAGTACATCTGCAAACTGTGTAATCTCCGGCTGTTCCAGTTTTTCCAGAAGCGGTACAATGTTTTTTTCCTCATTATATGCCGGAATAATAATTAAAACTGCTTTTTTTGATTCTTTTCTGACGTTCTCTCTGTTATCCATAGATGCCACTCTCTCTTCTTATACTATCTCAAACAGTTTCAGGATATCTCCCTGTTCATCGGATATCCGGACTGTAGCTTTTTTTCCATATTCTCTGCATTTCTCTTCATTTCCCAGCAGTTCAGATATCTTCCTGCTGATATCCTCCGGTGAAAGCTGACACAGTATACCATCCGTCCCATTCTCCACCTGTTCCCGGTTTCCGCTGCAATCCGATACCAGAATCGTACAGCCCAGAACCTGAGCTTCCTGTATTGCAATACTTTTCCCCTCAAACCGGGTCGCATGCACATACAGATCACATTGTTTATAATATGGATACGGATTCTCCTTCGCACCCAGCAACAGGAAATCTTCTTTCAGTCCGAGACTGTCTATTTTCTGCTGAAGTTTATTCCGCAGTTCTCCCTCGCCCAGAACATACCAGCGTGCTTTTATCCCCTGATCCTTCAGGAGCTTCATCGCATCAACAGCTACTTCATACGCTTTCTGTGCAGTCAGCCTTCCCACTGTCAGTATACGCTTTCCGGTGTATGTATCACTGAATCCACCGGGAAGTTCTGATTTTCTGTATATTTTCTCTCTGTCGATCAGATTATGGAAAATAAAGGTTTTATTCCGGCATTCCGGATATACACTGTCAAATACACTCTTTACTTCCCCTGATACTGTAAAGATCCTGTCAAAGTCCAGGTAACAGTCCCTGTCCAGTCCTCTGCTGTAGCCGGCATATTTATAATCAACATGCAGGAATGTGAACTTCTTCCTGGCCTTAACATGATCATGGACAAAATATGTAGAACCGCCTTCCAGGTAAGCAACTGCCATGTCATAACTTTTGTTCAGCTTCATACCACTGTCCGACATGACACGCCATAAAAGCTTATCTGCATATATCTTTTTTCTGCCCAGCATAGCAACTGCATTCTTTATCAGATATGGTATATTTTTAAACAACGCCCCATGCGTAAACAGGCGCATAAAGACTTTTTTGTTCAATTTCTTCTTTCCCTCGGCGGAAAGAACTGACTTTGCTGTATAGTTTCTGTTCAAAATATTTACATATTCCGGTACCTGGCTGATCAGCTCTCCCTGCTCCAGAAGTATATACAGATCAACCTCATACTGATCCGGTGTAAACCTCTTAAGCAGTTCCAGCAGTGCTCTTTCTGCGCCTGCACCTCCGAGAGTATTGATCACAAACAATACTTTTTTCATATTTTTATTTTTCTCTCTTTAGTTTCTCCAGCTCTCTGAGTATCTTTTCACAATCATTGTTTAATAACGAAATCTGCATGGCAAGCTCCTGATTTTTTCTTTTCAGGATAGAAACCTGCGTACTGATAAACCATAATCCCCACAGAACACCTGACACAATTATTATAGTCAGAATCAGTCCGCGTGTACTGACATAACGCTTCATCTGAGATGGATTTAAAAGTGCACCTGAAAGAATCATTAATGCAGACAAAAACACCCATGAAAGACAAAATGGTTCTGTCATCTTTCTCTTTGCAAGTGACAGAATTGCCCTCACAACCATAAACACTCCTGATACAATCACAAATAACCTCAGTATATCTCCCACTTCCATTTTTTTCTTTCGTTCCTTTCTTACTATTCATATCTGTCAAATACTTTTGGTGACGGACAATCACCTTTTTTCTTCTTCAGCAGATGACCATTACAAAATATATGGACATCCAGATGTTTCTCCATCCACTGAAGCCTTCGATAAGCTACTGTCCATCCGGCAAAACTTCCCGCAACAAGACCTGCCCCATACCATATCTCTGTAAAATGAGAAGATATCATGCTTCCAGTCATGGTAATAAGGCAAAACGCCAGTCCCGTCAGCACACATCCCTTCATGTCATTAAAATAATACAGAAAAATGATCTCCGCATACATAAGAAATAGAATAAAATATCCTGCTGCCAGACAGGGATATATTCTCAGTGTCATCCCCCCGAAACCAAGCTGCGGAAGAAAGATCATGCAGAGAAGAAAAATTACCAGTGTAATGATAAACTGTATTCTCGCAAGACTCATAAGTTCTTCAGAAAGAGTGCAAAACATTCTCTTTTTCGTAATATCAATGTCTGCCCCTCTCCCTCCGATAACAGCCTCTGAATACGCCTTATATCTGTCATGAAAATACATCTCAACTCTACTGATAAAGATAACACTTGCAGAGATATTTGTAAACATTGCAAGACAGGTTGCCATATCATATGTTGTCACACATACAAAAGATTTTACTACTATCATGTGAAGATCTGTTGTCCAGAAAACAAAATTGTGTACATAAAGTCCTAAAATGTAAAGAAAATTTGTAACCACCAACGGCCAATATTCCTTAAAATAGACCAGAACCTGTCTGTATTTTCCACTGTTTTCCTTAAAATAACTCCGGACTACCGACATTTCCAGACAGGCGATCAGCCAAAATCCAATTGTCAGCGAAAACAGCATTCCATATGTAATACCCCAATGAAATACTTTTACAAGCAGAAAAGATAAAAACACTGTCACTGTCATACCAACGGCAAAGAAGAATGATATTTTTTTGTAATCCTTACAGATAGACAGGTACAACATAGAATAGAACACAAGAACCAGGGCAATGTATCCGCAATAACCTGTAAAAATATAAATAATATCCACTTTTCCAACCAGATACTCCCGGATACAGAATGGAATTCCCACAAGAGCACTCAGTGAAATATTCAAAAGCATGCCCACATAATAGCACGGCAAAATATCTTCATATGTCTCTTCATAGATCACATCTGACATATATTTGGATAATACAGAGTTAAATGGAGACGCCGTAAGCAGGGAAAAAATAAATATATACAGAACCGTACAGGAAAACAGTTCTCTTGTAGCATAACCTACTGAAGAGAAATCCAGAAAATACTCCATGATCATAAGCGCACCGATCACCAGCAGCATGGGGGCGATTGTAACGACCATACTGTATCCCACACCTATGATATCAGTAGTCAGCGTATTCTTTTTATAGATATTTGTAAGTTTTACACCTATTCCTGCCATATGTCCTCTCCATCCCGTAATTGCTTATCTTATGTTTGTTATCCCGATCTCAGTCACATTATGCTTTCATTTACATCATCTTTCATACACACTGATCTGAAAGGGTTCCTCTGTCCACGAAAGATTCTGTCTATCTGAAAATCCTTTGTATATTTCTCTGTATACTTCCTTCATCTGATCAATCCTGTAAAGTGCATTTACACGTCTGTATCCTGCTTCTCCCATACGCCTTCTGTCTTTCTCATTTACAGACATGGTAACCATTGCATGGGCGATCTCTTCTATATTCATAATGTGTGTGAGGATTCCCGCTTCCCCAAATCCGTCATTATTTCCATAGATCAGTTCCCTGCAATTTCCCACATCTGTGGCAATTACAGGTTTGTGAGCCGCATAACTCTCAAGGATTGTCAAAGGCTGTCCTTCACTGATACTGGTAAGCAGTGTGAAATCCATCTTGCCCAGATAATCCTTTACATTAACCCTTCCTGTGAATTCCACATCCTGAACCCCAAGGGATTCTACCAGATCATAACATTCTTTTGCATATTTTTTATCTTCATCTGTCGGTCCCATAATCCAGAGCTTCATATTTTTTACTTTTTTTTTGGCAAAAGCAAATGCCTGTATCATGGTTTTAACATCTTTGATAGGAGTTACACGAAGTACAGCCCCGGCATTGATAAACTGCTTCTCTTCTTCTGTCTTGCCGGGAAGATCTGCAAGCGTCTGTGTATTGATCCCATTTGGTGTCACCCTGATCTTCTCAGGCGGACATCCCAATTCCATCTGCAGGTCCTTTGCATGGTCATACAGACAGGTTACCATATCTGCCTTTTCATATGCAAGAAGTGACATCTTCTTAAACTGTTCAATCCAGATATTCTTATATACTCCCCTTACCCAGGAAGCTTTGATCAGTTCTTCCTCCCTTTCTCTGGTATAAATCCCATGCTCGGAGATCAGTAATGAACTTCCATGAAAATGTTTTGCCATACTTCCAAGAATTCCAGAATAACCGGTGGCCACACAATGATACAAATCCGCCTTCGGTACATCCATTCTCAGTGCCCAGAACATCGGCAGATAAATGGAGCGCAGCGTCCAGAGGAAATCCGAGAAATTAATATTTGAATAATTACGGTCATAGCACTCCCTGGCAATCCTGAAGAAATCCTCTCCCATAAGAAAATCATCTACAGAAAGATGCTTTCCGTGAAACAGGTCAAAAATCACACCCCAGTCTGTCCTCCGGTTCAGCACCATATTCAGCATTTCGTCATATTCTTTATGAGAGAGATGGACTTGCCTTAAAGATTTTCTTTTTCTGTTTCCGCTTTCCCATTCACAGTCATCCAGATATACTTCATAAACCTGTGTAAGGTTTTCCGGCAGCTCATAGACAAATTTCCCCCTGAAGGATCTGTTCGCCACAATTGCCAGCAATATAAATTCTACATTCGGAAAAGATCTGATCAGACTGTTGATCCAGCCGGAAACACCTCCGACCACATATGGGTAACAGCCCTCTGCCACAATACAAACTTTCATACTTTTCTGCTCATTTCCTCTCTGTCATAACAGCTATCTGTCATAATGAAGTCCTGATGTTTTTATCTGAATCTTCACAGTAGTATCCTGCGCCTGGATCAGATAAGTTCCATCTTCTATTTCCTTTTCTGTACCGCCTTCTATTTCTGCGATTTCTTCTCCATGCGTCCTGAGAAGAAACCAGCTTCCTTTCTCAGAAGTTTCCAACGTAATCTCATTCTCTGTTCTGGACTCTGAGAAATCCAGATTCAGAAAAGTTCTGATTCTAGTGTTGCTTTCTGAAAGAGTCATACTGCCAAAACCTGTAAAGTTTTTCCAATAGGTAAGGATATTACTGGAAAAATGCTTCTGCATAATCTGCCATCTGTCAGTTTTCTGCTGCGGCCAGAAAATATCATGCATATTTAACATAACATTCGTATATGCCAGCGAACTCTGGATACTTCTCATCCGAATATCATCACTATAACTGTAATTCATCCCATCACTTGTCACAGACTGTAAAGTTACAGAATCCGTACAATAAGAAACCACCGGCTCTTTCTCTGTATATTCACATACCAGTGTACTTACATTTTTCAACAATTCAGTATTCATCAATCCTGCTATCGTATCCAAATCCCTTTCTTCCGCAAAAGCAGCTCCATATTTATAACTGCTGTCCGATTTCTGAAAAAAGTCTGCATCCTGATCCAGTTTTTCCCGCAAAGAACCTGCATTTTTATACTCAAGAGAAAGTCCTACTTCCGCTTCCTGCTCTTTCATCTGCTTCAGGTAAAATATCATATCTTTTGTATCCGGCTCTATACCATCTTCATAATCTGCCTGTGGCTGCATAAAGCAGGTCATTTTCAGCTTTCCTTTTTCTACAATGGATACCAGTGATGGCCACATAATATCTCTGGTCATACCTGTCACAGACTGACTGTACAGTTTCATCATTTCTTCATCATTCTCATCTGCAAATGCCGGAAAATTGATCATTGAGAGATTCTGGGCATTTACTACCGGATAAATATAATACTCAGAAGCCTCTGTTATCATACCATTCAACAGTCCCAGTGCTGTGCTGTCCTTCATATAGTCTCCCACTATACAAAAAACACTTCCACCCTTGATTCCATTTCTCCACAAAATCGTAGGAAGATCTTCATTCTCCACCTGAGCTTTTTGTTTACTATGATCCAAAAGTCCGACCATATATGTTTTCGTACCGCTTCCTACCTGATACCATGGTATCTCCAGCTGCAGATCCTGACGTTCTTTCTCTTCTTTTTCCTTCGGAGTTTCATAGACTACTTCTCCGCCCAGCAGAAGACCTTCAAAAAGTTTCACACCTGTCAGTTTTGTTTTCTCAGACACAACCTTATAAATCCCCAGAAAATCCATCAGTTCCTGATTTTTTTCAATATTCTTTGGATTTTCCAGACATCCAAAAACAATAATCACACCTTTTTGTTCCAGTTTCTCTAATTTTTCCAGATTATCACCAAGTGCATATTTCTCTGATTCCAGTATCAGCATCCCCGGCAATGCCTTATCATTCTCCTGGTAATCCTCCAGATTTCTGCACTGTGCCATATCCCACTTTGCATAAATGCACCATCTGCTTACGGCTGTAGCCATATCCGATGAACTGTCTCCCACAAAAAGAGCATAGCTTCTGTCTGTTGTTCTGACAGCCACAGGATCTATCTGTTTATTTTTCCAGACATTTTTACCATCTTTCTGCCTTGTCGTGAAATTTGAATTTACATCATATGTGTTCTGTCTGTCTCTGATAACCATAGAAAACTGAAACAAAAACAAAAGAACAAACATCATGATTGTAATACTGAAAAAATTTCTTTTGGAAACCATTATATTAATTTTTATCCTCCTGTGTCCGGAACTGATTATAACCGTAATCTATTGCAAAATTATACTGATGATACATATTTTGTGGCATTACATAACACACAAAATCTTCTGATTCATAATATACCTTCATATCATTGGGATATCTCTCCTTAAATGCCTGTGCCCAGTAATACATCCGGGACATCAGAATCCATCTTTCCTTTAGTGTCTTTATTCATATACTCCATATTTCGAAGGAAGGTAATTGTCTCGTAATGCCAGCCATGATCAAGCCCCATCTGTGTCTCATCATTTGCTGATACAATCGTCCATGTCTTGTCTTCATTTTCTTTAATAATATTCGACAGACACGTCAATGCTCCATTAGATACATAATCTGAACCAAATCCCGGCATTTTGATCATTCCCTGATGGATCATACTCCCAACAATGGACACAGTCAAGATAAAAGATAACACACTTCGCGGAATTGTAAATAAACGACGCATAAAAATCAGATAAAGAATTCCATCCATCAGAACTGTCAGCGTTAATATCAGAAGATACACATAATAAATACTACATCTGGCAGGATCCATCAGCATCGGAAGTCCGAGCCCTGATGCACAGAGCAGCAATGTGAGAATTCCCATACAGAATCCTGCTGACATAAGCATCTCACCATAAGTAGTCTTTCGCAGGATAATAAATATCAGACGAAGCAGAATGACAACTGCAATTCCGATAAGTACCGCATATGCACACCATTGATGACGCTTAATCCCCAGCCAAGTGAGCCCTGCAGAGGTGTTCCTCCTGCAAATGCAATCCCCATAGGAAGCACAGCCAGAAATACACTGATAATACCAGTCATCATAATTCGTTTAAAATCTTAATATAACCAGAGTTGTCATTGACATATCTGTTCATCCTTTTACTCTACATAAATGTTCTGATCAGTTCAAGGGTTTCATTATCAATCGCAATATCCGAATCTCGAAGTTCCTGCATAACCTGAAAGAACTTCTCTTTCTTTCCACATGAGAAATAAAGTTTTATCTGACAGGTATAGCTGGACAAAACTCCCGGATATTGTTCCATTGCCCGGTCACACCACAGTGTGCATTTCTCATAATCCTTTACTTCCAACAGGCGCTGGCAGACCTTTTCATAGACAGTACTGCTGATTTTTATCTTATCAAGTTCCCAGGCTTTTTGCAACACCTCCTGCATCCTCTCTGCCATGGAACGCTGTTCCAGATTTGTAAGTACCTGCTGTTCCAGAATCGGATTCATATATTCAACAAGTTTTATACAATTTTCCACCTGCTGTTCATTTTCTTCCTGACATAAAAGATAATCTGTCTGTACTTTACTTCGAAAATCATTCAATACATCCTGAAGAACAGATGCTGCATAATGGGCAGTCTCTGAATCCTCGCTGTTTAATGCCAGATTAATCGCCGCAAGAGAATTGCGGTAATCTCCTCTGATCACATTCAGCATCAAAGTACGAAGACTCTTCTTATCTGTAACTTCCAGGGCTTCTTCCAAAGAGACCATATTTCTCTCCATTTCCTCATCAGGACGGAGGAAATTCTCTTTCCTGTCTTTGCTAAATACAACGTCCGACAAATCCATACCCTGGGAAGAAAATAACTTAAAAAGCAGGAATGACAGGAATACAAACGCAGGACCTGTCACCGGACATAAAAGCATCATAACTGCCTTCATCCATACACTTCCGATTTTTTCTTTTCTGCGGATATAATTCCAGATCAGATAGAACACAACCACGATCAGATTTATGATCAGCAGGAAAATAAACAGCTTCATTCTCTGTGACATACTGACATCATCTCCACGTATTCTGTTTTATAGCCATTCTTCTCAAATCTGTCCTGTACAATAACAGCACCCTCTCTGGTTGTGTTGGTAAGCAGGACATACAGATTTCCATCAGGCAGCATTCCCATGTAATCACTCTCCCTCATATATCCGGACATCTGCTCATCCGTTTTTTGATATTCCGAGTTCTGAACATCTACTTTAATTAATACACATTCTACAAGATTTTTCAGTTTTGCCTTCATATATGCCTGAACCAGGGACTCAAATGCTTCCGGTTCCAGGATTCTGGAATTCTGGCTATAACGCTTCTCTTCCAGTGCCTGCATATATCTCTGTGCCCTGAGGACTGCATTCTGAATCAGATAGCTGACGACTGTAAGAAAATTGGCTTGTCCAAGGGTCATTTTTTCCCAGCTTAGTCCCCACATCATAACGATCATCTGTACCTCTTCACCTTCGTAGATTCCTCTTGCCATAAGTGGATACTGCTCATCCATTTTCTTATTAATATATACCTTCTGCTCTTTTAATGCATCATAAATGTCCGTCATCTCCCTGTAACGGATTGAATTTCCAAGGCTTCTCGCCTTTTGGGAACTTGCAGAAAAGATACGGGCATAATCTTTACTGACCACATTATAGAGGGCTACATCCTTTGTCTTCATAAGTTTTCCCAGCATTTCCACTGCATAGAAAATAACCTCATCCGGCATACGCTGTTCCAGTCCTGCTGTAATGCTGTAAATTTTACCGATACTGTCCTTATGGTCGATCAGCTGCTGCTCCATGACCTCTTTTACACGGACATTACTTTCATTGATATCCCGGATATCCACAATCTGTCTGTGCAAATGTTCTTCCAGTTCCTGCCTCTCCAGGCGCATGATACGTATCTGGTCTCTCATATATCCTACTACAAGCCCCAGGATAAAAAGCTGTGCGATCCAGACATAAGTGTTATAATCTATCAGTACCTCAAAACTACTTCTGGTATACATCTGCCGGAACATATAACCTGCAACTGCCAATATTGCAGAAAACGTCGCCTGCTGCTGCCCATATACAATTGCAAATAGCAGCACATACAAAAGAAACGGATCCAGATTTGCAAAATATTCACTGCCCACAGTCCTGTTATTCATCATGAAAAACGGAACAAAACATACCAGATTCTCGAAAAACGGAAAAAGTGTCCTGATCAGCCATTTCCATTTTTCATAAAGCATTTTCCACCATGAAAGCTTTAAGTCATCCCCCTTCAGGAAAACTGATTCATGTTTCTTCATATAAGAAACCATGTCTTTTATATTCTTCTCAAGATTACCAAATGCATGAACTCCAAATTCTCTTTCAAAACGATTGCCCGACAAAACACATCTTCCATTACTGTCGGAAAAAGCAACAATATTCGATTCGATTTCCATAGCTTTCTGAATCATAGCTGCAAGTTTTACTTCACTTACTACATCATTAGAAGATAAATTATAAAGACTATATTTGTGGTTGCTGGTTTTTATAAACTGGTAAATATACTCTACTGCATCATTTTCATAGAGAAGTGAAAATGTATGGTCTGTTTTTGCCTTAATATGCCCGTCACACATGCAGTTCAGACACATATCTGCACAAATATTATTTACGTCTTTTCTCTCTTTCGGAATATTGTAGAGATGATCCAGACGCAAAGTTATAATATCCAGACTTCTGTTGATTCTGAAATTATCACAGATCTCTTCTGCCTGTGACAGTGCATCCGCTCTGATTCCCACTCCGGAAAAGGGTTCTTCTTCCTTTATATCTTCCGTGTAGTTTCCATTATAAATTTCATCTGAAGAAAGAAAAATCAATCTTTTTTTGTTTTTTACTGAATAAGCAACCAGAATATTGACAAGATGAGAAATAAAAAGAACTATCTCTCTTTCCTCCCCATCCCAACGGTAATTTGTATCAAACGCACCCATAAGAATTGTTACATCTGCATTTACACTTTCCAGAATATCATTCAGATTCTCGCAATCATAAGAAAACTCGTATTTTTCAAATACTCTTTCATATTTATTATGTCTATATTTATCTCCCGTCAGCAGAAAAATTCTGTGTCCCTCTTTTCTTAATTTCAGGATCATACTGTTTATCAGGCTGCAGGAGCCTCCGACCAGCAGAATATTCATTTTTATACCTTTCTTATCTTAATTCCGTAACTCAAGTATCTCTCAGATACTATTTTCAAAAGATGATTTTTCCGAAAAAACCTGTTCAAAAGCCTGATTAATTTCTTTTTTTACTTTCTCAAAATCAATCTCATGATTACTGTCGTTAATACAGATTATTTTCTTTTTCTGTCTGAGAATACTTCGCACTAATCTGTCATTCGTCTGCTCTGCATCATAATATCCGCATATTTTCTGTACATTCTCCGGAACAAATTCTCCACTCAGTTTCTGATATTCCCGCAATACATACTGGCTCACATCTTCCCTATGTCTGAACGGATGACTGCATACATCAGACAATAATTCCGGTTCCAGCTCCCATAATTTCTGATAAGTACTTTTCTTAAGAGGAGACGGTCCATGTACCGTATAAAACCCGGTAAATCGTTGAAAAGCCAGTTCTAATACATTGTACAGAAAATACATCGGAGGATATCCTATATGAAAATATGCCCATGGCTGCTTCTTTATATTACTGCGTTTATCAAAATACTTCGCCAGCAACATTGTATTATTTAAGTAAATGTATGGCATTGTCGGATCATCCACATTTGCTACATCCGGCTGAAGTGCTAACATATCTATCGGTTTTTCATCTTTAAAAAAATCTTCCATATAAACGGGTTTTAACAGAAACATATCATCATTAAAATAGACAAACTGTTCTGTTAACCCTGGAATTCGATGGAAATTCCATTCAATCGTATGTGAATTAAATGTAGGGAGAAATTTTTGAGGGATAAAATCTTCATGGCAGACAATATTCAATTTCGGATGTTTTGTATTCAGCCATTGAGGAATATGTCCCCATGTGACAAAATGAACCTTTCTCACCCATGGCGCATATTTCTCCATCCCGCGAAACCAGTACCGGAGATTATCCCAATCTCTGTACCGTTCTTTTCTATCATCCGTATTTACAGATATATCCATATCTGTGTGTCCCAGTCTTGCAGCCTTTTCTCTCTTCCATTCCAGGTCATTTCCATCTACCCAGGTAATAACAAAATCTATATCCTGCGTGTTCTTATCTACTTTTCTCATGTATTATTCCCCACATATCACTTTGTAAGCATAAGTATACCATATCTGTTTAGCTTATTACAAATAAAAAGAATGCTGTTTTATGAGACTCTTATACTCACAGAAACAGCATTCCTACCTGTCGTTTAAATTAATTTTATTTTCTCATGCAAACCCTGAAGTTCCCGCAAAGCAGGGATTTATCTCTGCTTTCCCATTTTCTTCTCTATTTCTTCCGGAACTCTGATCAAGCCAAATCGCCATAGTATCGGATAAATGTATGAAACTCCTCTAATATCTCCAAGTGCCTTTGGCTTCTTCACTTCTTCAGAAACCCTCTTACTATTTTCAAATGCCAGCACCACACTACTCCAGGCAAGGCTCTTACTTTTCTCTCTCCGGTCTATCAGCAGCTCTCTGTTATACTCTCCGTTTTTACCGACCTTCAATTTATATCGAAACGGTAATCCTGTTGCCGTTTTAAATGGATAATCCTGAAATGCAATAACAGCCTGCCACAGATTTCCCTCTGATGGTATTTCCTGTAGAAGCCGAACCTGCTCTTGTCGAGTCTTATATGTCCTGCATCTCTCCGCATTTAAACTTATCTCTGCTGCATTATAAATTCCCTTAGTGTAGGGCAAATAGGAATGAACCGATGCTCTGGAAAGACCCGTGAGTTTCATAATCTCCGGAATCTTTTTTCCTGACTGGTGCAGAGCATTAATTTCTGTGCATGTATCTGATGTGAATACATCTGCAGTAATAAGTAGCTTACGAAGTTTAAGCAGACTAATATTTAACTCATCTGCCAGTGATCTTAAGGAATCTGCTTCTTCATGGGCATCGCTTAACTCTTGAAGAAAATGATTAAATTGAAGTTCTGGATTATATTCTGGTTTCTTTTTTGGTCTTCCTGCCATTTTATAACTCCTATTTTTCATATGAATCCAATCGTCTTGCACCTAAAACAAATGCTTACCATCTTCATCAATCGCTACTGCGTTGTTAATCGTAATCGCATGTCTTTCCCTCTTATTGATGATTTAATTCATGTCTTAGCGTATCTAATGCCTGAATTGGCGATGCCATCTTCTTATAAATTGAATCAATATTATCCGTTACACGCTCTATAGAATACCTTTATAATAATATTACCATACTAATTATGTATATACTAATAAAGCTGTATTTTTATATCTATCTTATCACTCTGTCGCTTTTCATCCAACCATTTTTTATTTTTATTTCCATTTTATTACTCGTTTGACTCAACTTTTGACGATTGTCAAAGTACTTGAATTTAAAGCAACTAAATTGTATTATTAGTTTTTACTTCTTAACCGTGAAACCAAAAGTGCTACTGCTATCATCAATGAACCAACATTAAAAAATGCCAACATCATCTGTAAATTACTTAAAACTATTTTTAGGTTCAACGAAATTTTCCTCAAACTTCATAGTTTTCTTCTTAGGCTTAAAACACTCAGGCAATCTTGTGTTGACAATTACGCACATCCCTTATACTATTAAAATATATTTTTATTCAGGAGGGATTTTATGATAACAAATGAGGTAATAATTGACTCTATTGCCACTGGACAAAACATAAAAAAATTAATGAAATTACACAATCATTCTGTTGCACACTTGTCAAAATTATCTGGATTATCTCCAACTACTATCACTAATTATCGCTCAGGATATAATGTTCCCAATCTTCATAACCTATGCGTTCTAGCATCTATTTATGGTGTACAAATATCCGACATTATAGTATACAGAAAGGAATAAAAGTTATGTCAAATAATCTTTCTAAATCAATCAAAGAATTAACCATTTCATATTTAAGTGATGGTCAAATGCGAAGCACAAAAGAAATCAAAACATTTTTGACTAAAAATAATGTTAATTTTGAAAAAAGCCATAGTATATTCAGCACTGCTATGACTAATTTAAAAAAAGAAAATCCTTTATTAAAAAATCCCAAAAGAGGATTCTATTATCTTGAAATTTCAAAAAAAGATGATATAGAAACACATACAAACTCCGCTGATAATATTTTTGAAGATTTTGAAGATGTACTCCCAATCTCAAAAAAAGAAATTTTTTTAGTAGCCAGTGTTCTTCCAGATAATACATTAGCTATTAGTTCCCACTTATTATCATTTTTTCCCAAAAAGGAAGCTGGTATAAAAATCAAAAAAGATGCTTCTCAGCTTCTACTTATTCCTGATGGAAAACCAGAAATCTATCTTGGTAAAAATGGTCGTACAAAAAACTATTATATTTCACAAAAACTTCAACAATGTCACAAAAAAATCCCTTCCTATTATGTTGGTGAATGGGATAAAAAAAATAATTTTTGGTTAGGATATCTTTCAACTACTAATCCAAATAGTTCTAAAAAAAATATCAAAAAGTAAATTGGGGCCAATCGGGGTGGAACATGAAAACGGCTCACAATACTGTTTTTTTATCTTGTGGTATTTTCTTCTCCATTTTTTCTCTGTATGACATCAAAAATAATATCTTTCTTTTTCTTAGTTGATTTTTTTTCTGTTCTGGCATATAATGAGCATAGCTAAGGAATGCGGTAAATTCCCATAGGTAAAACGAAAACCCTCAGAGTTGCAGCTCTGAGGGTTTTCTTGTTCGTCACGGTGAACTACTCCGTTTAGGCTGTAGCTGCCTATTTATCCCTATCCAGCCATTTGCATATGTAGTAGCTAACTACACCTGCTATGACAGAGATAAGAAATGCGGTAAATACTTCTCCCATAGGAATTCACCTCCTTTCTGCTGGAGGTTCGGCAGCTTAGGTATTATATCACATATCTTCACTTTACAGAATAATTTTTTATGTTTTATTTATCCGATGGAATGACCTTTGAAGTTCTTCGGTCGTTGTTTCTGCAGGTGCATTTTTATATCCACCGGAGTTTCCCCCAACTGGATTCTTCCAATATACACCCGCTGATAGTTCTCAATGCTGACGCTCTTTCCTTCGCTCCTCAGCTTTTCATAGGAACGGAAACGAACATCACGATAAGCAAGGAATCATTGATGCATTTTCTATCTTACGAGAAACTTTTTAATATATTCATGTTAATCTAATCACTTACAGGCAATAAAGCAGGGATTTACCTCTGCTTTCCCATTTTCTTCTCTATTGCTTCCGGATCACAATCATATCTCCACTGTTGATACCTGCTCCGATCATAAATCTCCACTGGCCCGCAAGATAAAGAACTCACCTTCTCCAAATAATGAAACAGGAAGAGAAACATATTCCTCAATGTACTCTTCCTCCAGCTGCGGCATACCACAGGATACCGACCCAAGCACTGCCGCTGGCTTCGTAAGTAGAGATATTTTATTCGTTCTCTCAGTAACAATCTCCCCATTGCGGTAGCTTAACATTCCTGTGTCATTCATAGCAACAAGGTACTTGTATACTGTACTCTTGACTATACCGAGCGCATCTGCGATTTCGCTGGTATAAAGTGAACGATGATTCAGCAACTGAAACTGTTCTGCATCCACCTCTCTACATTTTTGAAACAATATTTGCAAAATCAACATTCAGCATAGGAATTCCACCATATTTTCCAGAGATATATCCTTTACCAAAATTTTCATCTTTTCTAATATTTTTAATCTCAGCCAAAGAATATAGTTCCGTAGAACGGTCTTCCAGTCGCATTTCCGTAAACCAAATCTGATCTCTTCGGAATAAATCCATATTCAAAAGCCCAGTTTCATGTGTTGTAAAGAATATCTGTGGAAAATTATCACTCTCCCATTCCATAAACAACCGAACCAATTCAAAAACTAATGACTCATGTAAGCCAGCTTCTAATTCGTCGCACAAAAGTACTTTCCCATTCATTATAATATCTAACAATGGACAGAATAAACTAAATAGTTTTTTAACACCAGTAGACTCTTCCTGCATCAAATCAATTTCAAATCCATCATATATTACCTTAGCAGTAATTGAATCAACATTTCCTTGCAAAATTATATTCTTAAATTTTGAATCTAAAAATGGAGGTAGCTCGTCCGCTTCTACTTTTTTTTGATCAATTGTCACTTCTATATCTCTCAGACCAATTCCCAAATTCTGCATAAACCTTATAACAGACTGTTTCACCTCTTCATTCGTGTTTATCTGATATAATGAATACTGCATCCAATTATCTTGATTATTCGAACTATATATAACCATTTCATCACTGAAAAATTTATATGCATCTTCTATTTCCTTTACAGAACTGAAATTAGCCGCACACGAAAGTAATAATCTATTAGGCTTCAATACATCTTTACAAGTAGACAACTTACCTCTAAACTTGCTACCTGTTGTGAAATCCTTGTCGTCTCTTTCAAATATTTTTGCTTGTCGCCCATTTGGGAAAAAATACAAATATTCTTCTGTGACCAACATATTCTTTAAAGAAAATCCAAATACATATCTTGCATTTTTAGTCACAAACTGAATTCGATACACACTTTCCTTTTCAAACCCCTCTAATTTATGAGGTAACTGTCGCATTCCCTGACCAGGCTGATAATTAATACTATTTATAACTAACATTTTGACAAAGTTAACAGCATCAATAAAGTTACTCTTCCCAGAGCCATTCGCTCCATAAATTACTGCTGATTTAAGAATTCTGTGTCCTTCAAATTGCTGTGTCTTCTCTTCATAAGTTGTATCACTGCCAGCTAAAGCAGAAAACACTATCTCTTCCCGAATAGATTTATGGTTTGCACAAGAAAATTCAAGTAGCATATCTTTTTCTTTTCCTCCTTTTTGCAATTACGCATATTTAAAATTATAGTAACACCTATTTTGCAATTTACCAATTGTATTTGTATGTTTTTCCACAAATCTCATTACTAAATTACGTTTTTGTGTTGTTAATAAATTATATTGGCTATATGATATGCAATACCATAAAAATATATGTTTACAATTCTTTCGCATTTTTACCAATCTCAACTGAATAATCCGGAGTGAAATCCATCACCTGTCCGGCGTATGGCACAAGAATATTCACTCGACAAAAGATGTTTTTAACAACTAATGTTATCTTCAAATATTTATATCTAATTTTAGCATTTCTCGTTCAGTTTGTCACCATTTTTATTTCCATTTTTTTCCTGCTTTTATTTATAAAAACACAGCGGTAATTTCTCACCGCTGCTCATATTATTTTTTCTATACTATTTCAAATCCTCAAATAAATCCTTTCATTATTATTTCAAATCTTCAAATAAATTCTTCTGATATACACCAGCCTCTATTAATCTGGCAAATGATTTCACTACATAGTCTTTATCCTCTTTATAGTAGTCATCTGCATTGATAACGGCAAATAGTTCATGCAGAACTTCTTTACATGCGAGAACTGCCTGTCCTGTTCCCCAAGGTTTGGTACGCCCTGCTGGAAGTTCCACACCTTCTGGCAGTTCATTTAATTCCTGATATGCGTAGGCAATCATCTTTACAAATCTTTTCGATACGATCACCGATTGCTTCTTTAAATGCGTCCTTAATATCCTTACGGATGATTACCTGCTTACGTTACTTTAATGAGATCTTCACGTTTCATGTTATTGAGTTGTTCTTTTGTAAACAATGGCTCCATCTGTCTGCTCTCCTGCCTGTAATCTTATGGATAGATTATAAGGGTTTTATCCAGAAAAAACAGCAGCCATACATGTAGGAAATAGCAGGAAAAACCGCAGATATTTCGTGTTTTTGCGGATTGACAGGAAAAACCTGAGTCTTTCACACGATAATCTTGGGATGCCGTTCTTTAAAAGCCCCTTGCGGATTTAAAGACAACCCGTCACATAACCAGTGCATCTCTTTTAATGTTACTTTCTGCAGTTCATCCGGTGTGTCTGGCCAGTGAAAAGAATTCCTGTCCAGCTTTTTCATAAAGATCCAGAAACCGGATCCGTCCCATTGAAGGATCTTGATAGAAGTGCGCCTGCGGTTGCAAAAATCAAACATACAGCGGGAGTATGGGTCGAGGTGGAATTTCAGTTTGATGATTGCAGCCAGTCCATTGTAACTTTTCCTAAAGTCAGTAACTCCACATGCCAGATAAACGGTAGTACCGCCAGCCAGGTCAAGCATGATGTCTTAACTCTTTTATAATGGCAGACAAAAGTTCTGATGGGCAGGAGGGACAGATCTCAATACGGATACTGTCATTAAGAAAGATATGGATAGAGGATGAAGGTTGTGAGGAAACAAGCTCTTTCCTGCGTAATTCCTGTTCTGTTGGCATTTTTGCAAAGACAGGGGCATCTTCTTTTACGGAAACCGGATTCACATTTTTTAATTTGCGGATCCAGTAAGACATGGTAGAAACAGGAACCTGATGTTCCCGGCACCATGTCCGGTAGGTCTGTCCACTGGAATAAAATTCCTGTACACGTTCAGACCAGAATAAGATTTTCTCTTCTTTTTTCATAATGGTGTACTTCCTCTCATATTTTGAGAAGATTGTATCAGAAAATTAATTGTGGTAACAGGTACAGATGATTACCTACTTACAATTCTAAAACAACTGCGTCTTAACTAAATCATTTATTTTTACCATATTATCATATATTTTTTCTCCACTTATATCTTCCCCGTATTTTATATCTGATACTTCCTCTTTATAACTTTCTATATAATTATCTATGGTTTCTGGATTTATAAGATTACATTCAAATACAATATTGGGCGAAGTTACCAATGTATAATTTAGTTCTGCTGTTCCTGCTGAATAATATTTTGAATCGTTGCCATTCTCGTTTACCTTTTTTACCTTTTTTTCTATCTTTTCAGTTTTATTTGCACTTTTCACATTAGGCTCTACCAATATATAGTATCTTTGTATTCTTCCAGCTGAATCCAACATAATTAATTCTAATTGATTCGTTGTCCCCATTCTCAAATAAATATCATTTTCTTTTACTTTATCTTCCTCTGAAACAAATGGAAGTGACATAGATATTGTGTTACTTTTTATTTGTGGATACATCCTCTTTATAAAAGGACTCTTTTTGTTATTACTGGCATTATTAATTGCTAAATATGTAGCTATTGGCTGTCCCTGTTTTATTGCAAAGCTCATATTAATATCATCCCCTGCCAACTTTAACTTACATTCTTCTTTTATCGAAAGAGGTTGATTACTTTCTTCTAATTTATAATCTCTAGTTGCAATTTCTTTTGATATATCTATTGTTTGTTTGTTTAATTTACAATTCATAAAAATTGTTAGCATTGTTAAAAGCACTGCCATCCCATTCAATATAAGAAATCCAATATCTAATTTCTTCTTAATTTTTATTTTCTCTTCTATATCATTTACATTTTTTTCAATATTAACAAATTTCTTATTTACGTCATTTTTAAATTCTTCCAAATTTTGTTGTTGTTCTCTCAACTCTTTTTGTTGACTGATATTATTTCCTTTCGTTCTATTTCTATTATTTTCACTTTTCATCGCACATTCACTCCTTTTCATCTATAGATACTAATAGTATATTTTTATAAAATTATGCATTATTCTATGTTTTTATCTTTACTGTAAACGTTTTGTTAAAGTATATCTTTCTTTATGTTCTCTTTTATCAATTGCCTTATCTATATATTTATTATAGTTCTTTTTAAACTCCTCCCATTCTACTAAAGAACAATATGAATCTTTATCTGAATCATATATACCCTCACAAGGATTTGTTTTATATGCTTTTTTAACATTCATCATGTTTTTCCTAAACAAATTATCAACATCAAATATTGTACTTACCGTGGATTCTTGTTTACAAACATCACATGTATGCAAAGTCTCCTTCATTAACATTTCTTTAGCCTCAGGAGTATATACTGCTACAATACCATTACATCTGTTATTCTCTCTATCTTCAAGAGAATATCTAATCTCATCATACATCCAATCATCATATCTCCCCCACATATCTTTTTTATGGTTAATTGCCTGAGGGGTAATAATAATTATTGTTACACTTGTAGTCTTCAATTTAGAATACAAATATTTTTGTATTGTTTCTTCTGACATTCCTGATCTATCTTCATTTTCTGAACAATTAATAACTTTCGTCTCCCCATCAAATAACTCACAAAGCTTTGTTTTATATTTTTCTCCATCGCTAAATCTAAATGAAATAAATACTCTTCTTGCCATATAAACCTCCTCATCCATTAGGATTACATTTATTTATAATTACATTCAATATACTTCAGCATACTTTGAGCAAGCTTAAAATAATCAATCTCTTCCAAAAAGGCTTCATTTAATTCTTTTGATGCCTCATTTAATTCTTTCCATCCATTGTTTTTATATTCTAAAGCAACTTCTGCTGAACATCCCCCCACACTACCAACAATAAATACTGGAATCCCATACTCTGTCGCTAATTTTATTTCTTCTCTAATTCCTTCTTGACTTTTATCCGTTTTAATTTTTCCACCAAGACAAACTAATGCTTTTACTTCATCTCTTTGTATCATTTTTTTTCGCATTAAACTTAAACTTTCTTCTAAATCTTGCATTTTATCAACTACATTCAGTTTGCAATTTTGCCTATAATATTCTTCCTGTTCACTATTATTATTCAAAAACCAATTCGAAATAAACATACTTAACCTATTTAAAGCCTGTACAGGATCTACCTGTTTTGCAACTTCAAAAAATAATTCTTGAAATGTAGGATGTGCACCAAAAGTCAAAATATATCCTTCTCTAACAATAACTTTTGCAAATTTTATTAAAGCATCTGTTAAACTCTGTTTATATATTTCATCACAATCAGGAAAAGCTCCTGATATAACTATTTCCTGTTTTTCATTCCTCTTCATTTTATCCCCTCCATTAATATAATTCTCCCAATGATAATAAAAGTCTTCAATTGAATCCATTACTATATTATTTTGCTGTGATATATTGATTATTTTGTTAGAAAGAATTGCTATAGAATCTCCGTTAAAAACCCTGAATTTCTCTCTTAAATAATCTACATCTTTTTCTGTTACTGTCCTCCCAAATATTTGAATATACTGATTGATATTTCTCTGCGGATAATGATAACCTTTACGTTCCATTGATATACTATAAATCATCTTCTTTCGATCCCACACTTGCAATTTGGACTTAAAAAGATTCTCTATCGTTTCTAGATAATCAAATATTTTATTCGAATTAAGCATTATCAATTCGAAAGCTCTTTGTAATATTTCATCTACAATTTCTGTTAATGTTTCTTCTTTTTCAAAATCTTCTGAACTATATGATAAATGTGGCTGATCTGATGGTTTAATTCTCAATTTCTTTATATCTGCTCCATCAATTTGAACCCACAAAATAGGTATATTTCTTAATAATGCAAAACGTAATTCCTTTAAAATCCAATCTGATTCCGCAGCTTTATTAGTATGAATAAAAATAAAAATTTCACTATCTTTCATCACCTCATCAATTTCAGTCTGCGCTTCATCCCCTACATTTACTTTAGTCACATCCCGAAATATTTTTAATTTTTCTTCTTGAATTTTTATTTTATCATAAATTAAAGCCGCGATTTCTTCACCATCAATTCTTCTATGACTAATAAAAACTTCACCACGATTATTATACAATGTAGGTAATTCTCTTGCTATAATTTTTCTAGAAAAAGCTTTAGCTATTGCAGAAATATGTATTTTATCCAATCCTCTACATCGTAATTGTTCCCATATATCATAACTTTGTTTTTTAGATATATTATCTACAGGTTTTCTAGCTTCTTTACTAAAAGCAACTGGCCATATATCCGCTTGTTTTTCTTTTGCTTTTTCCAAAAATTGTTCTATATTTTCATCTAACTCATTCTGTATTTTCCCAGAATTATAAACAATAACTAGTGGTTTTTCATCTAATTTTCTCTTATTAAGAGCAACATTTGTAGAAGTAACTTCCATCAAATTAATTCCATATACCTGTAGTTGATTCATAACAACTTTTTGAAATACTTTTCTTTCTTCTAAATACTCTTCTTCCTGACATAAATTGATACTAAATACTTGCATTAAACTCTAATCTCCCCTTTTCCTTCCATCCTTTATTCCTAAATTAAGCCTTTATTCCTATACAATGTATCTAAGTTTCTTAGAGGATCTTGTGTCTTATATTTAAATTTCATCTTTTTTAAATCAGAAAAATAAAGTTCTGTCAATTTGTCAATTCTTATATCATAATTTATCTGTAATTCTGCATGCTCAAAATAGCCTCTCTCTTCATAGCTTTCTCCTTCACGATATTTAGATAATTTTTCATGAGGGAATTCTGTTGCCATAAGTAATTCACTATATATCCATGGCGAAGCTGTTTTAGATGGGTTCTCAACATCTTGTGCATTTACGGAATTAGGCGTATTTATAAAAAATAAGCATTCTGTTTTATTAATCATTTTTGCCAATGCACCATTTAGTAACATATGAACATGACTTGTGGACCTATTCCTGTTATCGTATTCATAAAAAAACTGTCCATCTGTTTCCTGATATCTACAATATCTATTATCTATTTCCTTTAATAAATCATTCGCATACCCCCATACACAAGAATCAATAAAGCATTCTATCCCATATGTATGTTTTAAATATCCCGCCAATTGCTTTACCATTTCTTCGTCATCATGTGAATGTGAAAGAAATATATGACTTCTAATCGGAGTAAACCAATCCTCTTCTATTTTACTTGCCTCTAAACTTCCATCAACATTAATATATTTCTCTAACGCTGCCACTATTTCTTTTTTTGTTCCTTAAATAACTGGTCACCCTGTTCTTTATAAGCCGATAATTCTATTAAATCCGTAGAATTCAATGTTAAATTAAAACCTGCAAACATTTAAATTTCTCCTTCCCACCCTCGTATTTTTAATTGTTTTTTAATCCATATATTGTAACGCACCCAAAATTATTTATTGAGGTGCGTTATTCTCTTGGCTATCTTTGCTTAACAATATCATATCCCCGTGCATCATTTTCACTTTTATCATATGCATTATTAATATACTTCTCCGGATTTTCTAAAAAATCTTCTTCCTCAACAAATGTGATATATGAGCCATTTAACCGGTCATATGTACGACATTCAGCGCAGTGCCACTGTTCAGGATTGGAATTGAAATGATTCTCAGAAATAATATTAAAAACTTTATCCATTTTATAAGATATTGTTGAATTACCATGACAATTAATACTCTTTTCTTTAAACCAGCTATAATCGCCATCTACTTTCATGATGACACCTACTACACCATTTGTATGAGAAGTTCTATCTTTTCTCGTAATTTCTTTTAAACAGTACTCAATCTCCCAATCTATCCAATTGCTTTCTGTCATATTCGGGGATAAAATCACTATTGTAACAGAAGTATCATACATCATATCCTTCAAATTTTTCTTAATATTCTCAGTCGATGTATCTGTCAAATCAGGAGAATCGCTTGTCTCACCCTTATAATATGTAGCATCCTCTCTAAGCGCTTCTATAATTTCATCTCGTAAATCTTGTGCTTCACTCCATTTATATGAAATAAATGTCTTATGTGCCATATCCATTCCTCCTCTTTGTTATAAATTATATCGTTACAATACCTGTACCTTTTATCACTTATAAAGGCAAATTTGTATTGCTTTCCATAAAATTGTTCCATAGTTAACTATAAATACAATAATGACTATCCCTAATGGAATCAAATAAAACCACTTTAATGTTTTTGACCACATAATTTTCCAAATAGACTCAACCTCTTCTATTCTTCCCTCAAATTCATGAGGATTCAGTTGGTACAATAATTCTCTATTATTTTTCGGTCTTTCTTCCAAAATCCAATCATATATTTTTCTATATAACTTTTCAGTTCTAAGAAAAAATCCATCTAAATACCAAAAACCCAAATTTACCACCGCTAATACTATGCATAACAAGAATAAATTTACCTTTTCAGGTAACAATGCTAATATAACCGCATATATCGAGACAAACCATCCTTTAATCATAAATGAATTTTGTGCCATTCTCGTTATACAAGATTGTATTAAATCAATTTCTTTATGAATTTCTTCAATTGAAACTTCATCTTCATTTCTATTCATATTTTTCACCTCAAATTCTCTCTATGTATTCTATTGATTTTTATTAAATATAAACTATAATAGCTTAATTATTTAAAAAAATATATAGTTCTCAATTCTTGTACAAGATTCATTAGCACTTAATACATTTATCTGCTAACAAATTCATGTTAACATATAATGCCTATTTTATCAAGCATTTTATCCCTATTAGAATATTTTTTATCCCTATAACGCAAAAGTTTTTGTTTACTTGCGATACATTTTATGTTAATATATAGTTGTTTAGTTATGCTTAATATTTTTATTTTTGATTTCATATTGTTCAAATTAAGATTTCTAAAACAAAAATATGCATTATACTATTTTTGAATTTATTACTATTAAAAAATCGGAGAATTAAAATGTTCGAATATATAAGATTAAAAAATTATAAATCTTTTGGTGATGTTGATTTCAACTTATTAGACAAAAATAAAAATCCTAAAAAGTTAATATTAATTTTTGGTGAGAATGGAATAGGTAAATCTAACTTAGCCTCTTCTTTTTTTATGCTTTCTGAAACACTGAGAACTATGGATGTTCGAGATATAATGCAGTCTATTTTAGAAGATCCAGATCGACTTAAAAATGAAGAATTTTCTCGCTTTTTAAAAATGAACTATAAAGATATTGAAACTTTAATCCATGAAAATAAGATGGTAAACAGCGATGAACCTATGTCACTTGAATTTGGATTTAGATTGCAAGATAAAAAAGGACGTTGGAAAAAAGGGCGTTATATTTTAGAAACAAATGATAATCAAATTATCCATGAACGTTTAGAATATACCTTATTAAAAAACCGCGGTGCTTATTTTGATATTACTCCAGCAAAAACCATAATAAGTCCTAAAATTTTTCTTGGAAATACTGCTTACCAAGAAATACAAAAGTCTTGCGATATGTACTGGGGTAAACATTCTCTACTTGCCATATTGATGCATGAATCTAAGGATAAATCCGATAACTATATCAAAAAGCAACTTAGCGAAAACTTTAATTCTGTAATTAAATTTTTCTCTCGAATTTCTTGTAAAGTTAAAATTGGAAGCAGGCAAGAACGTGGTATTATCGGTCTTCCTCCTGAAATATTTAGTTCATTTGATGAAGGTAATATTCCCACTTCTAGAGAGAGTATTTTAGACAAAACCGAAAATATGTTAAATATATTTTTTAAAAATATTTTTACTGATGTTCATGGAGTATATTATAAAAGAACCTACAAAGAAAACCGTATTAATTACAAATTAATGATTTATAAATATATCGCTGGTATGGAAAGAGAGCTTCCTTTTTCATTAGAATCTACAGGCACACAATCTTTACTCGAATTACTCCCATTTATGCTTGTTGTTCTAAAAGGATCCGTTGCCATTATCGACGAATTTGATACAGCACTTCATGACATTTTGGTAGAAAGTTTAGTCATTTCTCTCAATGAAAATCCTAATGGGCAACTTATTCTTACAACCCATAATACTCTTCTTATGGAATCAGATATACCTAAAGAAAGTATTTATACCATATATGAGACAGAAAATGGAAGTAAAAAAATCGAATGCATTACTCAGCGTCCTGATAATAAAATTCAAAAAAATACTAATATAAGAAAGCAATATCTTGCAGGAGGATATCGTGGAATTCCGAAGAAAATACATATTGATTTTAACCAATTATTAAAGACATTAAAAAAAGACAGCATGGGATAATAAATGTAAGGTACGCACTATCTCCATAAACCTAGACGATACATCCATTTATCTCGATCGAGATATCGGGAGTACTTTCTGTCAGATGCATAATGTTTTCAGAAATCTCAACTACCTGATGGCATGAGACAGAATTGTCCTGGACGTGCTCCAGACAGGTCTTACGGATACAGCATAAACGATAATAATAATTCGATTTGGAGATAAACAAGGAATCATTGATGCATTTTCTATTTTAAGAGAAACTCTTTAATATATCCATGTTAATCTAATCACTTGCAGGCAATGAAGCAGGGATTTATCTCTGCTTTCCCATTTTCTTCTCTATTGCTTCCGGAACTCGGATCAAACCAAATCGCCATAGTATCGGATAAATATATGAAACTCCCCTAATATCTCCAAGTGCTTTCGGTTTCTTCACTTCTTCTGAAATACCCTTACTATTTTCAAATGCCAACACCACACTACTCCAGGTAAGGCTCTTACTCTTCTCTCTCCGGTCTATCAGCAGCTCTCTGTTATACTCTCCATTTTTACCAATCTTTAATTTATATCGGAATGGTAATCCAGTTGCCGTTTTAAATGGATAATCCTGAAAAGCAATAACAGACTGCCACAGATTTTCCTCTGATGGTATTTCCTTTAGAAGCCGAACTTTCTCTTGTCGAATCTTATATATCCGGCATCGCTCCGCATTTAGACTTATCTCTACTGCATTATAAATTCCCTTACCGTCATATCGAAAGGACGGTTCTGGCATTCTTTGACTAATTGAACCCATTGCTGCAAACGATAGTCAGCAGCAACTGCTGTAGTAATAGAACTCATAGAAAATGCCTCCTGTCCAGTCCTAAAAGTTGAGTACTGAACTTTTAAGACTTTTAATAATCTTTAGGACTATTATGGCACTGAGTGGGAGAGAAATCTAGTTACTCACTATTTACCACTTACTTTTATTTCCGTTGCAAACTATACATCAACCTTCAAAAATTACCGTGTGAACTCCTGGAGTTCAGTTTGTCCACACGGTCATCCTCTACCAGTTCGCCGGCAACGCGAATCCACTCGCCGCCTTTGCCTTCTTCGCCTCCAGCGTTGTCACTTCTTTTTCGGCCTTCTTCAGAGCAGTCTTCTTCTCTTTCAGATCAGCCTTTCAAAACCAACTTGCACTCCTCAATCTTTCTATAATATGGTGATCTGCATCCCACATGTCTTTTTATAAATTGCTTATATCTGGCTATTCTTGTATAACAACTGTATCTTTGTCTCAATGTAAGCTTATTAGTCTTCTTCAAACTACTCATATACATGATATCCAAAGAAATATAAATAAATCTTTCCTCTCTATATACGATTTGATTCAGTACTCTCTTGCAGAGCTTTGCACATTTACTATAATTTTGGTTTGCAAAATACATTTCCGCTAACATCTTACAAGTCTCGTAATTCATTTCTGTTTGCCTTATCTGATTTTCAAAAAATGTAATACTTTCTTCAAAATTTGTTTCATAAAAGCCTTTTGCATGTCTTTATCTTCTTTTGCTATATCGACAAATCCTCTACTTCGAATTTGTTCCACTGTCACCTGATTGAAATAACACAACTGCATAATCTGATATATATTATAAAAATTGTATCCACTAATACGGAGTATTTCTTCTCTATCCTTATCAGAAAAAACAGTTTTAGGAAATTCATTTTCTAAATAACAGATGTAATTTAATGCCAGATTCTCCGAAACAGAAAAATCAAAATTTTTTATATTCCAGTTTTTTCTGCCAAAATATATGCACTTTAAATTTAATTTATGGAATAGTTCTGCCTCAACTATATACTCCGGATTTTTTACAAATAATAATATTTTTTTATCATTATATGTAATAAGTTTTTCCAAGTCCTTCTTATCTCTGATACTCAGTATTACATCATATCCTGCATAAACTATATATGTATATTGAGAAATTATAACATCCTCGATTTTTTCATCCGGCAATGTAATATTCAATTTGTTTTCTTTCAGTAGTATATTTGAAATTTTTTCATATAATTGATGTAATTGATAATAAAAAAATCCCTTCTCATATACTACATTACATACTTTTTTGCAATTATATTATCTATATCAGCCACAAACTTGTCACATTTCATTTGCCAAATACTGACTTTATTTTGAGATATTCCCATCCATTCTGTAACCTGATCGTTAAGAGAATTCAACTTATCTTTGTCTGTTATAACCATGCTCTGATGATTTCTTAAAATATACTCTAAATCTTTTGTTGTAAGCGGTGGTACAAGAATCGGTATATGCTCCAATGTATTTGCCCAAACAGCTCCCAATTCACATTGACACATATGACTGTTGTAGAAATTCGTAGTCAGCACAAATAAGACCAACGTCTCCTCTGTAAGTTCCTCCCGTATAGCATCCAACCAATTTGCACCCAATTTAATTCCATATCCTTCAAATGATGAGCAAAAAATTTGTTCACTCTTTACACCCATGCCTTCTATAAGTGCAATTAATTCACCTACTATTTCCTTGTCCTCTGATGAATGACTAATAAATATCTTCTTCATAATGTCAAGTCCCATTGTCCATTCGCTTATGTACTGTTTATCGAGTTTTACGACTTCTTCGAAGTCTGTGATGTTGCTTCGTCCGCTTACCTGCCACATTCCGGTAAGTCCCGGCTTGGTTGCGAGGCGGGCACGGTGATGAAGTTCGTATTTATCCCATTCGTCTACTGTTGGCGGACGGGTTCCTGCTAATGTCAATATAGGAACAACTTTTTTTCAAAGTTAACTCATAAAGCACAAGATTATTAAATCACCCTCAAAACAAGGATAAAAAAAGAACCTCTGATTTCTCAGAAGTCCTATAATCTTCGTTCTTTCTTCTATTCACTTTCCCCAACTTGCACGACAACAGCCTGTTTTAAGTCAAATTCCACCAGATTATATTCTGGATAATGTGTTCCTGCTATTCGATATGTGGCATTTTCACTCCAGTCACACACTTTCCAGATCATTCTTTGCATCTGAATACTACATATTTTAAAATCCCAGTCCTTTGGATTATATTCTGGCACACGAAAACACTCCGCTTCCTTTCTTTTCGCTGCCTGGACTGCCAGTGTCCTCTTTTCCGGATTAAATAAGAAGCGAATATACTTCGGATCACTTAATTCTTTTATTGTTGATCGAAAAATTCTTATTGTTCCTGTTTTTTGGCACAGAGATACCCCTGTGATGTTTGCTGTGATTTTCGACATCTGCACTCCTCCTTTCAAAATGAGTGCTATTCTTCTATCACCTTGTCGATGAAAATTCTATATAGCCGTCTGTTAAATTAGTTTCCAATGCTTTTTTATGCTCCTCCACTGGCAAACCAAAAGAATCCTTCCATCCTTTTGGATAAAATGGTATTCTGTTCAGCTTTCTAGCCACTTTCGCTGCAATTTCATCCTGTCGCTGCTCTGGTGTCTGATCCGTTGATGTAGAAACTGTCGTTTCCTTTTCTGAAGATACTGTTTTTACCTTTTTCTTTCTCTTAGTATCCATGAAAATCTCTGTTTCCAATAAATCAAAGATATACATAGTCTCATCTTCATGCGTTATCTTGTGTCCCAAAATCTTGTATCGGCAATCCGTGTCCCATCCCATCATGTCATACATCATAGCTGAGAATAATTTATTTGACATTTTTCTACTTTTTCTTTTATCTGGTTTCTCAATGCACCAACGCAAAGCATCCTTATCATTTTCTTCGCATTTACGCACTACCATTCTTTTATTATCCTGATTCACCAAAATTTGAATATAAACCGCATCTTCTAACCCAGCAATACAAGCAGTATTAAATGTCACACTGTCCCTCCGTATCACAACCGCCGGTTCTCGTAAATGGGCAAAAAGCTCCCTTCTTACAACCTGGTAGCCATCATAACTAAAGTCCTGTGCCAGTTCCAGTGCCTTTTGATCTACATTTTCCGTATTATCATTAGCCTGACACATCATCATTTCACTCATACTGCACACCTCATTTTCTCTATCATGTTCTGTGCTTCATTATCCAGCTTTTTTAAAAGATTTTCCGATATAACTTCCATACCTTCTACTGTTTTAGCTGGACGCAGCACATCCCAATTCCCGCAATACTTAACTCTATGTAAAAGAACAACTTCCTCTGTCCGACATCCAAAATGATTCTTCCACTGCTTCGGAAAAAGTGTTCTGACAATCTTCTTTGTTTTATTTTCTTCTTTATTCTCTGTATCTTTTACACCTTCAGATGTATTAACATCTGGTAAATCTTCCTGTATTATTTCATGTTTAATTACTTCTGGTTCTTCTAAATCGAATAATAAGATTTGCTCATTATTTTCCTTTGAATACTGCCCTCTAAAGCGATATTTACATTCATCATTCCAGTCCATCAAGTCGAATAATGGTTCTGAAAAACCCTTGCAGCTTTTCGGCAAAACCGCCCATTTTCCGTTTCGTATCGTTCCCCATTTTACTGCGTTTATATCATCTTTATCACATGGTCTTACAGCAATACACTTTTCAACGGAATTGAATAGTATTTCAACATATTCCACATTTTCAAATTTTTTCAGACAGGCAGTATTAAACGTAACCTTTCCTTCTGAAATTGTCATTGCCGGATTCAATCTGGTAGAAAAGAACTGTGCCCGGACAATCTCATATCCTGATAAATCGAAGCCACTGTCTTTTCTTTCTTCTTTTTCAGTATCATTTATATCTGTCTGATCAGAATAGACACTCTGACTTGCTTTTTCATAATCTTCCCCAGTAAATCCTGTCCATGACCGGTTGACAGAAACAAATCCTTTTAACACTCCTTCATCCACCACTTTTAAATTTGGAAACGGAAATCCCTTCTTAGCATATCTGGCTGCAGTCAGCATCTTCTGTGCTGCATTATAAATATCCCTGTCAACAATAGCTTCATGATGGTCTGATTGTCTATACTGGTTACGATCATGACGATTTTTCTTTGCCTTATGGTCAAGATAATTTGGTGTAAATGTTTTTCTGGAAAGTACATCTCCACAATATCGTTCATTTCTCAGCAAACTCACTATACTGCTGCTTGACCATTTGCTATTTCCCGGTTTTGTCTTTCTCTTTAGCTGTGTCAGTATCTCTGCAATTTCCGCTGTTGGAAACCCATTAAGAAACAAATAATAGCATAAACGCACTGTTTCCGCTTCTTCCTCATTAATCACCAGATTTCCATCTTCACCAATATCATATCCTAACAATTTAGGGGTAAGAAAGATTCCTCTGGAAAAACGCTGCTCTATGGAAATGTTCATAATCTCACTCTTCGTATGAGATTCTTCCTGGGCAGCTGCCGATAAGACTGCCAGCATCATTTCACTGGTATTATCCAATGTATAAATATGCTCTGTTTCAAAAAATACTCCTACCTGCGGCCGCATATTTGCAAGTTCACGAACCTTCGCAATGCAATCCACAATATTTCTGGCGAATCTGGAAACACTTTTTGTAACAATCAGTTCTATTTTCCCTGCCTTACAGTCCTCTATCATCTGGTTAAATTCATCCCTATGCTGCAAGGACGTTCCAGATATTCCTTCATCAGCATAAATCCCGACTAATTCCCACCCCTGATGTTCCTTAATCATGTCCTCATAATGATTTTTCTGTAACTCATAGGATGAAGTCTGGTTAACATCATCAGTAGAAACACGGCAATAAGCGCAAACTCGCTTCGTTCCTGTATCTTCAAATAGCTTCTCTTTTTGCTTTGCCGGAATAAACTCCAATTCGCTCCGATCTACACCCTTATATCTGGCACGAATCTTCTCTTTCCGTTCTTCCTGGCTTACAGCATCTCTCTCCTGTTCCGTCATCTGCTGCACCCCTCTCCATGTGCCAATACCATGCATTTCCCTTTTTATATGCCTGGATTCCTGCTTCTTTCTTTGCATTTTGTACAGTTCTTTTTGAGAATCCATACCGGCTCATCTCTTCAAAGATTTTTACGCTCGCTACATCATTCTCCGCCAGAATCGTATGCAAATAATTGACTGCCATATCTTTCTTGGCAGAAGATTTCTGTCCTGCTGCCAACTCATTTATGTCTATATCACATTTGCCAATCCATGAAAAACCTCTATCTCTATCCAATTCAAAAGCTATCGGTTCCCCTTCTGGAGCAAGACTTGATTTAATTGGAAGCATATATCGTTTTGAAGGCTCATCCTTATCTCTAGCAACCAACAACACACTTCTTGCAGCTGCTGCTATATCTATACTTCCAAGTCCCCTGTATATGTTCTTTCCCCCATTGGTTTTGTTCATGTGTCCAACTAAAACAACCGCACAGGCATATTCTGATGCAATGTTTGCCAGCTTTGTCATCGTTTCTCTCATTCTGACAGCACTCTGCATATTCCCATTCTTTCCTATGAAAGCCTGTATCGGGTCCAACACCAGCAACTTTGCACCTGTCATTTTTACTGCAAGTTCTATACGCTCATCATCCAGTGTCAAATCCCCATCATCGTCTTTAATAAATGCTACTTTACGGCAATCAGCACCAGCTCTTTCCAGTCTTGGCTTTATCGTATCACCCTTGCTGTCCTCAGAACATTGATAAATCACTGTCATCGGATTCTGTATCTTATTTCCATCTGGCAAAGGAGCACCTTTAGTTAATATTGCAGCTATATGAAGAATCAAGGTTGACTTTCCTTCCCCCGGATCTCCCTGCAATACTGTAATCTTCCCACAAGGAATGTATGGATACCATATCCATTCAACACTTGAAGATTTCACATTGGAATAATATTCAATTCCGCTGAATGAATTATCCCATTTCAAATTTATCTAACCTGCCTATTCTTCTAGTATTAATATACTTTTCTTTTAAACTTCTAGTTATACTTAATTATAATATAACTTATTTGGGAATACAATAAGAAATATCAATTATCAGTTAAAGTTTCCGCAAAATATCAACATTCAGTTAAAGTTTGGGAGGTGACACTTTGGAAGTAAATATTGATTATATTGCAATCGGAAAGCGAATCCGTTCTGCTCGTCTGGCAAAAAAGATGACCCAAGAAACCCTTTCAAATATGATTGACGTTACACCGACCTATATCAGTACCATAGAAAATGGACATACCAAGCTGAGCCTTTCTACTTTACTCAGTATTGCACAAATCCTTGACACCACCGTAGATCAGCTGCTCTATGACAATACGCCGGTACTCATTTCACAATTTGATGCTGATATTAAGGAATTGACAAGTGACTGTTCCAAACAGGAAAAAGATTTCCTGCTGGAAATAATAAAATCAACCAAGGCGGCATTGCGTAATTATAAGCCTGGGAAATAAGAAGAGTGCAGAGATCACTGTGTCTCTGCACTCTTCTTATATCACATTGCGTTCTTGCTTCCTTGCGTCCTTCTTATATTATGAACACATTTACAATTTTTCTCTGTTGAAAGCCTTATCAGGTTCTCTATAATTCTTTTTTTGTTCTTTTCCATTTTTCAACAGATTTATAGTATTGTCTTAATTTTAAACCAAAATTATCCATTACCCATTTTTCCCCCTTGTCTGACTGTAACAAATACAACAGCTCCTGTATATCTATCGCCAAATCAAAACTTTGTTTTGCATAATCTTTTAAATTACTATCTGGCAACGGCCACCATGAATTAAACACATCATCATATTCATTTTTTAGTTTGTCATACATGTTTTTCGCCTCTGCCTTCAAATCATCATACGATAACTCCTGATTTAAATATAAATTAGAATACATGCGAATAACTATATTTGTTTCGCAAATTAATTTTCGTAATTTTGCTTCCCAAAATCCCATAATTACATCATCTGGTAAAATATACTTTTCTCTATATTTTCTTTGTCTCTCGTAATCTGTATTTTTCTTATATGCCATATTTCCAATTTGAATTCTTTCATCTCCCAATTGTTTGCACCAATACAAATTATCGTCTTTTTCCCAATATACCTGATATGCAAAATTATTACCTTCATCCCCCACATCCAAATAATCTTTTGCAATCCATAATTGAATAACATCTACTGAGCGAGCTTGTGTTAAAGATTGTTTTTGTGTTTTAGGCTGCAATTTTAATGATCTTAATTTGTCTAATACTTGACTTGAAAATGTAACTATATTTTCTTCATCTATATCTATTTTAGCAACAATATTCGCCCTATATACCTTTTGATAATATTCAATTTCTCTCGGTTTTTTTACTTGCCATTCAAAATTCAACGCATCAAAAGTGTCAAACACTATTCTTATTGTTTCTCTTTCACTTTTTTCAGGTGGATGTTTCAATGGAAATACAATCGTTCCTATCATATTAGAACGCATTACAGGCATTTGTTGTTTAGAACTATTTCGTATATTCCAAGCTCTCGCATAAGCATCTAAACTAATTTTTAAATCGCTAAAATATAAACCTTCTGGTTGGTATGATCTTTTATATTTGATTGCATCACAAAAAAATTGTGTAAAAGCACTTATTTTATTGTCTGAATATGGATAAGACTCTTGATCTTTTCTACATGAAAATATAGATATTATGCCAGCTTGGTATATATCTGTAATAGCTTTATCTGTATCAAATTTCTGCTGTTCTAATCCATAATCACTATCTGCATGGCAACAATCTATAATTATCAATTTACTCTTTGCCTTAGCTTTTTTTAACCATTCAATGATAACATCAAAATAAATATAGGTCGTATTATTTCCATCAAATGTATTTGTCGCATATAGATAATTACTTCCATCATCATCTATCCCACCATGTCCTGAATAATAAATAACCGCTATATCATCCTCACTGCATTTTTCACTAAATTCTTTTACTTTTTTAATATATTCCAAATTTTCAATGCTACCATTTTCAGCTAATATCTCTATTGAATTATCCGAGCACACAAAAGTATCAATAAAAGTTTCTTTCATTTTCTTTGCATCATTTACACAATATGATAATTCTTGATTTGCTCTATATTCACTAACTCCACAAAATAGACCTCTTATCATTCTTTTTCCCCCATTCTTTATTAAAAATATTTTACCACACCATGACATAATAATAAAACATCAAAAAAATACCGCTGGATATAATTTTTCTCTATCCAGCGGTACCCTTAAAAATCATTCTCAAACATCGACAGTCCTGCCATCATCATTTCTTCATCCATATCCATTCCATCATTCATCACTTCTTCCTGTTCCTTTTCTGATTCCCCTTCCATATTTATACCTACTTTGAGTTGCTGCATGAACTCTTTATCCTCCAGTAGCTGCCGTTTTAATTCTTCTACACCGACATTTACATTATTATAGGAAGAAGCACCTTTATGTTCTTTATGTAGCCAGGCATATACTAATTCTGTAATCAGTGCCGTTTTGCATCTTTTCTGAGATTTTAGATATTCTCCGATTTCTTTCTGCCGTTCATTATCTTCATTGAATATCAATACTACTCGTATCTGTCCCACATCTGCACCCCCTTATCTTTTCTGGAGACGCATTGCTGTCAACTTCTCATATCCGATTGCATTTGCTCTGACATCCTCAATAAACTCTATGTATTTAAAATCCGGCGATTTCTCAATCTGTGGTTTCAATAACAGGCTTCCTCCACCAAGAAATACTGCTGGATTAGTTCGGAAATCCGGTACATACGCATGAAGTTTATTTGTAATTCTTTGCATCCAGTCCTCTGCCATTTTCTGAATTTCTCTGATTACTTCTTCATCCAAAATGGTTGCCTCCTGCATTAACACCTGTTCTACATCGGAAGATTCCAGATGAATACCAAAGTTCTGCTGAATTACATTGGAAATTTCCGAACGGAGGATTGCCATACCGGAACGATCACTGACTCTGACTGATAAATCTGGCTGCCCTTTCCGGATTACCAGCAAGTCTACGGTTCCATCTCCAATGTCAATGCAGTTAACTGTCCGGTACTGTTTGAACAGACTTGCTTTATAACACATAACCGCTGCAAAATTCTGAGGACTCACAAATGTATCTTTCAGATAACAGTTAACCGATTTTCCGTTAAACTTAAAGGAGATACCATGCTTGGAATGTTCCATAAAATATCTCTTGAATCCAGGAGCTTGCTGTCCAAAATCTGCCGGTGGAAGTCCAATTCCAAGTACAATATCCTTTCCAGATAAAGTAATTCCCCTGCTCTTGGCTTCTAATGCTAATGCAAATAATGTGAGAATAAAATAATCTTCATCCACAGTTTTATCCGCCTTAAAAGGCATCCGGGTTTCTGACAATGTATAAAATGTTCCCTGATATTCAAGAATGTCCTCATTCATAAATCTTCCAGGTTCAGAAGTATATCTAACCAATCCACATGGAAAATTCACATTGTTTCCCTTCATATTTCCATTTCCATGATCAATTCCAAAAATAATCTCTGCCATATCTACTCTACCCTTTCTTCATTAATGATGTACCTATGTGTCACTTAACTTTAACTGACGAATTTTTGAACCATTTTTTCTTTTATTTTGGTGACAGCTAGGTATAATTTTACTTGTACTTTTGTGTCTGTTCTGTCAGTTAAGTGTTACTTTTGTATCTATCATTATTATAAGTGTTACATTTGTGTCTGTCAATATTTTTCCGAAACTTTTGTGGCACTTTCTTCTAAAAATATGGTATACTTCTTTCATTGGAGGACTTTGCCTATGAATACAGGAGAAAAAATCAAATATTTTCGGCTGGCTCGTAATATGACACAGGAACAACTTGCACAGGAAGCAGACATCAGTTTCAGCACTCTCCGCAAGTATGAAGCCAATGAACGAAATCCCAAGTACGAACAGCTATCGAAAATTGCCGCTGCACTTGAGATTAGTGTAAATATCTTTATGGATTTTGACATCGAATCCGTATCAGACTTACTTTCCATACTCTTTAAAATGGAAAGTCAGGCAGATTTAGAAATCACTACTACGAAAGAATCAGACCCATCATTATCCGATGATACTCTTTTTCTACATTTCAAAAATGAATATATAAACTCTATTTTAAGAATGTATCATCTTTCCGTAGAAGATATAAAAGACATGGATATTCAACAACAGGAAAAGGCTTTAGCAGAAATCCAGAACAGACTATTAGATAATAATTCAAGTATTCATTCCGATAATCCCATATCCACTGACTCTAAGAAATCTGTTCTTCCTCTTTCTTCTGCCGATCAGATGTGGCTTGAATTATCCTCTGACTGCTCAGAAGAAGAAAAAGAAAAAATGCTCAAAGCAGCCACATTTACAAAGAACTGTTTACGTCATTCAGATAAATAAAAGTGAGTACAAAAAGAGACAGATGTTTATTTGCACCTGTCTCTTTCTTTTCGTTTACACATTTCTCTTTACTCATGAATTTCCAACGGAAGTCCATCTGGATCATGGAAAAAGGTCATTTTCTTTCCAGTATAATCATCAAATCGTACTGGTTCTGTTTCAATTCCTTTCTCATTCAATTCTTTTACGGTATCGTCCACGCTCTTTACTTTAAATGCCAGATGTCTTAATCCAAGAGCCTCCGGATAATTTACACGAGCTGGAGCGTTCTTTATAATGAACAATTCTATTTCCTGCTGCCCACATGCCAGATCAATCTTATAATCGTCACGCTCTGCCCGATAATTTTCTCTGATTATCTGAAACCCCAGCAGATCTACATAAAAGTGTTTTGATCTTTCGTAATCACTTCCTATAATTGCTATATGGTGAATGGTATCGAACATCTTTCCGTCCTCCGTTTTCTTTTCACTGATATGAACTTCATAAATATTTTACCACAGCAAAAATGAAGTGAAAACAGTCTTTCCTAAATAATTGCTTTCTTCAGCTTTTCTGCCAGTTCAAACCTAAATTCCAGTTCAAGCATATTCTTTCCGTCCCGATCAGAGTTTCCTATATAAACCCAGTCAGCTTCATTAAGTAAGCACTGCATAGTTTCCTTATCTTCAAGTGCTGTTTCGCCGTCACTGAGAAGCCAAATACATCCTGTCTGCAGTTTTATAAGTGCCGACATATCTGGAAATGTCTGAACTTTTATATTGCATCCGGAGATTTTTGAAAACTGCATAGCCTGTTCCGATAAATAAACAAATCTCTGATATTTTGCAGCATTGACAATCTGGTAATGTTCTCTTTTCTTTTGCTCTGCATTTTCCATGATTGCCCGTGCTTCCTGCAATGACTTTTTGCGTTCTTTTTCCCGTTCTTCTGGAGATAATGACTGATCGTGTTCTTCCATTTCTCTTTTCATTTCTTCAATCATTTTCTCCTGCTCATCATAATAAAATTTTTCAATATTCACTTATACAGTTCCTCCCATACACCCTTCATCCTTCTCTTACAATATTCTACTATATTCCCCTTTATTTTACATTATGCCTTATTAAGATTATATCCTTTATGGTGAATATGTCCACCATATTTTTTATTTTATTCGACAATTATAATTAGAATTAATGGTATTTTATGCCAAAACAGAGGAAAGGCGGGGATACCGTGATTGATTATAGTCCATTATGGAAAACTATGAAGGAATGTGGCATTTCTCAATATACTCTCATCAACCGGGGCATCGACAAACACACTCTCGATCAGCTTCGTAAAAATCAAAATGTTACTGTTCTCACTATTGAAAAATTATGTGACATTCTTCACTGTACACCTAATGATGTATTTTCGTTTAAAAAAGAAAATGATTTATAATACCGTCATAGCATCTTTTCTATGACGGTATTTCTGTATAAGCCATGACATAATAAAACCGCAAGCTCTCTGGCCTGCGGTTTTATTGTCTTTAAATCTGTATTTGATATTTCCAGTTTAAATATTCCTCATCAGATATAAGCCCCCTTGCTCGTTTTCCCCGTATCACTCCCCATGCAAACAGAAAATCATTGAGTTTTTTATTGTGAAAGTTGATTACAACATCTCCTGTCTTAGAGTTTCTCTCCAACTTCATTTCTGGAAAATAATCTTCAAGTACAAGAAGCCTGTATATCATATCTTCTTCCTTGTAACCAATCGGAATAGCAATATTTCTTGGATCAGCTTCTAACACTTCTGCTATTTTATTCAGCATTTTTTCTTTTGGAGTACGCTTTCCAGTTTCGTACTGTGCCATTCTCGGTCCTGCACTTTCTTCTCCAATCCCTACTGCTATTCCAAGTTCTTTCTGCGTTATTCCTCTTATGTTCCGGATTCTTTTAATGTTCTCGCCTGTACTCATATTTTACTTCGCCCCTTTCGTATTAAAACACTCACTGGAAATGTAATTACATACCAGACTGCTCGTACCGCAATCCCGATTGCAACAATGAAACCAAATACAGCTCCGATAATCACACACATAGCTGCCATGCCAACTGTTCCAGATAAATCCCATCTTGACGGAATAATAATGAACATATATGGTATCCCTATTGGAACACCGTATACCAACATAAACCGGAACCAGTCAATCGAACCATCTACTATAAATATGTACTGTCCAAGCCAGGTAATTGTTCCAAGTAACAACAGCGGTAAAATACCTTTTTTAATAAAACTTTTCATTATGCGATGTCCTCCGTTTTCTTCTTGATCCTATCTGCCATTCCAATAAGCAAATCATCAAATACAAACCTTATCTCTATCTTCTCAGAATCATAAATCGTGATTTCCTCTACAAATGTTTCAGCTATGTGCCTGGTCATCTTTTTCAAAATATTTACTTCTTCTGCATTTTTCTCTACGATTCTTATATCTTTCATTAAGTCATCTTCCACACTGGTAACTTCTTGTATCTGTTCATATTTATCCTGTATTATTTCTATCTTTTCATTTAGATCTTTTTTATTTTTCAGATAAGTTTCCTGACTCACCACACCTTCAGCATATGCTTCGTACTGCCGTATACGTTCCGCCTTCAATTTTTCTAATTCCTGTTCCATATTTCTTTGCATTGCTGGTAAATTTGTTTTGTTTTTTTCTTCACCCTCTTCCAGTATCTTTGCCATACTTTGAAATATCTCCAGTTGCTTTCGTAAGGCTACAAGCACGATTCTTTCTATTTTAGCAGCTGAATATCTGGTTTTATCACAGGTTGACATACTTCCAACTGCTGCTGTATGCCCACAATACACCACTGGCATTGCTCCATAGTTATACATCATTTTTAATCCGCAGTTTCCGCACTTTACTTTCCCCTTCAAAGAAAACCCTGCATCTCTGGCAAACCCTTTTTGTTTCTGATTTCCAATCACAAGCTGTGCCAACTCAAATTCTTCATGTGTTACGATTCCTTTGTGATGATTCTCTGTAATAAACTGCTGATGTTTTTTCGTCCTTCGTGTTTCTGAACCACCTACCCGAATACGGGATGTCTTTCCCTGAACTAAGGCACCTGTATACGCATAATTTCTAAGTACCATCCATACAATTCTCGTATCCCAGAGCCATTCTTCTTCTGTTACTTTTCTGTTCCACGCTATTTTCTCATTTCTCTGAACCCTAAACTTTCCCGGAGTAGGTATTCCCCTTTCATTCAACTCATTAGCAATCATCGCTGTATTATAGTCTTTCATCGCCAATTCAAAGACCATCCGCACAATCTTTGCAGGTTCCTCGTCAATCTCCCACTGTCTGTCCTCTGCCTTTTTATATCCAAACGGAATCCGTCCTCCAGTAGATACGCCCTGTTTCCATTTTGTCTGGATACAACTTTTATATTTCTTAGAAAGATCTCTGCTGTAAAGTGTATTGACCAGATTAGTGATACTCATTTCCAGTCCCATTGTTTTTCCAACATAATTGTTGCTGTCATACTGTGAATTGATTGCAATTACCCGGACACCCATGATTGGAAATATCTGTTCCAGATAATCTCCAACTCCAATGTAATCTCTACCAAGCCTGGATAAATCCTTCACCAACAGAACATCTATCTTTCCCTTTTTCGCATCCTCTATCATCTCCTGAAATGCCGGACGGTTAAAATTTGTCCCACTGTAACCATCATCTATATATTCTTTAATTTCTCCATCCAGCTCGTCCATAGACTCTACGAAACTTTGTAAAAGAAGTCTCTGATTCTCTATACTATTACTTTCATCCTTATTGTTTTTTCCAAGATCTCCATCTGCTAACGACAATCGTAAATAAAATGCTATTATATCCATTATTCATCACTCCATTATCTCCATTACCTTTTGAAATACATCTGAGCATTTCATCCTTACCTCAATCATTCCTTTAGAACTTACAAAAATTTTATCTACCAGCTCGTCTATCAACTTTTGATTGAATGAACGATCATCCAGATATTGTTCCAGATTCTTTTCAACTTCCAGAAATTCTTCTATACTTTTCTCAACCATACGTTTTCTGACCTGTGTCTGATTGATGCCTTCTGTAAGTTTTTCTTTTTCCTGCACATAATGCTCTTTTAATGCTAGATACTCCTGCTCATCCAATAATCCTGTGGCAAAGTTTTCATACAGCGTTGCACTTGTCTCCTCCGCTTTCATAAGTCGGTACTGCATATTCTGAATCTTCACTCTTAACGAAACCAGTTCACCTTTTTCACAAGTTCCTTCCTTCATTTTTTGCAGAACTTCTTTCTTATCACACATAACCTTAATCATATGATGAATCTGATCCATGACTGTTATCTTCAGTAAATCCTCATGAACTTTCTGTCTGCAATATCCCGGCTTACCATCATACTCTTTGCAATAATAGAAGCCCTTTCGTACTCCCTGAGACTGTCCAAAGTTTGTATAACGCATATATGTCATCGTCGTTCCGCACTCCATACATTTTACTTTTTGAGGAAAACTATCTTCCACACCTGCCCATCTGCTACGTCCACGTCTGAAACTTTCCTTCATAAAATCACTTCGCTTTTCCCAGCGTTCCTGCACTTCCTCAAAATCTGGTTCTGCTACAATAGCCTCATGTGTATTTTCATGGATAATCCACTCACTTGGGTCGGTATGATGCTCTGGCATATTCCGGTACTTTGCAGCTTTCCTTTTTCCATATACAGTAGAGCCAATATATGATTGATTTAATAAAATAGTCTTGATTCTGTCCCCAGTCCAGCGGTCTGTTTCTGGAATCTCCATTTCAATTTCGTGTGTTGCTTTATATGCAAATGGAGTCATAATATCCAACATTTTTAATCTCTTTACAATATCACCTGTTCCCTTTCCCATCTGATACCAGCGAAAGATTGCCTGCACGATTGGAGCAGTTTCTAGATTTACCTTCAACTGATTTTTTTCTTTATCAACATAATATCCATAAATGCTTTTTGCGATTTTCATATCACCACGTTGGCTGTGCATTTCAAAAGACAGCACTCTCTTTTTTGACGCATCCTTTGCATACATTTCGTTTATCATGTTTTTTATCGGCATCACCATGCTGTTTCTATCTTCTGCCCTGCTGCTGTCGAATTCATCATTGATAGAAATAAGCCGGACATTCAAACACGGAAAAATGGTTTCTATATAGTATCCAGTTTCTATAAAATTTCTTCCAAACCTTGATAAATCCTTTACGATGATAGCCTGTATCTTTCCCGTCCGGACATCATCCATCAATCGTATAAATTCTGGTCTGTCAAAATCTGTTCCTGTGTAACCATCATCTACATAAGTGTCTACCAGTTTATATTCTTCATGATCCTGGATATACTGATGCAATAACTCAATCTGAGTCTGGATACTTTCATCATTTTCCTTTTCAACAGAAAGTCTGGCATACGCAGCTGTTGCAAGCTGTTTTTGCGTTACTATTGATGCGAAAACCTGTAATTCTTCTTTTTTCTCCTGAACAACATTTGCTCTCCTACTCTTTCGTGCCATCTTCAAAATCCCCCTCAAACCATTTCTGTGGTAATCTTTCTTTCCAATCCTGATATTTAAACTGTACTTCTACCTCTTCATATCTGACGCACTCAATCCGTTCTATCCACGCTTTCACATGCTTTCTCGTGATTTCTTCTGGAACTATCATTTCTGAAAAAGTCTTTATCCAAAGATTATCTTTACTGAAACATTTTTCGATTTCCTTAATCTGTTCCAGATAATCCTGAAGTTTTTCATCGCACTCTTCAAATTCTTCTATATTGACTTCTCTTTGCATTGCATATTCATCTTCTGAAATTTTTCCGGCTATCATGCTGTTATACAAAGGAAGATTTCTGGATTCAATCAAAAGCATTTTTTGAAATATTAATTTTGCTTCTGCCTTTATTTTCAGAATACGGATTTCTTTTTCGTATTCCCAGTCAAAGCTACCGATCATCCCGGCAATCCTTTCTGCCTGCCGTTTTTCATTCTCAATTATCTTATGAACTTTCTCATAAACCTCATCAAAGGGAATATGCCCTCTTTCGTATACAATCTCTTTTGGTTTTGGATAACTCAACCGGAAAATCCGAATCTTTAATCTCTGATGTGGATACAGTTTCAATGCTATCCCAGAATCTTTATCAAAAATCCTGTTTGAAAATGGATTAAGTGGCGTTTTTCCTCTGACATGATCACTATATTTCCTCACAGATAATTTTGAATGGGCTTTTTCAAAAGTCTCCTTATCAATAAGGACTGGACAACTAAACATTTTCTTTTTTCCATCAATCGTCCGTTCCCACTCTCCTATGTACTGGCGGTTATAAATAATTCTCTTTACCTGTGCCATTTTCCATGGTGCATTTTCATCCTTGATAGGTCTGCCCCAAAGTTTATTTACATAATTCCCAGAACATTCAATTCCGTCTGCTGTCATTATCTTTGCTGTCTCATTACAGCTATGTCCCTCACAAATCAGCTCAAAGATTCTTCTGACATGTTTAGCTGCTTCCGGATCAATTTCCAACTCCATCTTTCCTTCTTTATATTTGAACCCATACTTCGGATAAATTTTACTTTCGTTATATTTTCTTACCTGATCTGTTGTGAATTTATTTCTGTAAGCCGCTGCTTTCTCATCCAGATATTTATATGTTTCCTCTTCACTCACATCACAGGAGCAAAAATCATCCTCCACTACGGCAAAATACACACCTGCCGGAACAAACATGCTCCTGAACATCTCTGCCGCTACATTGGAATTTCTTCCACATCGAAACATTGAATCCAGAACTACGCAATCAAATTCTCTTGCGATTGCGTCCATTTTCATTTGAAGATATGCTGTTTCTTCATATACATCCTTTTTACGGTCTGAATATTTTTTTCCGAGTGTCCATCCTCTTTTCTTTATGTAGTCCTGTATTCTCTGATTCTGCTGACCGATAATATCTTTTGGAATCTCACCATTCTCCATACAGGAAACCGTCCGGGTATAACTTACGCATCTCATAACTCTCCTACCTTTCTCAGCAGATCACCATTTGCAAACGCATACTTAACAAACTCCGTGATTTCATCTTCATAATTAAAATGAATTTCTATTCTGTCAGTGCTATACACAACAATCCTGTCAATCAACATTACTACGGTTTTTCTATCCAAAGATTTTATGTTTCTATATTGTTTAAACTCAGTTACCCATAGCTGTGTACGCATCTCATTCGACAGCATTCTTTTTTTCTTCTCTTCCAATCCTTTCATAGATACTTTTGCATTCTCTATCTTTTTAGAAAAGTTCTGTTTCAGCTCTCGGTATTCCTCTCTGGAAATAATCTTGTCCACCATATCCTGATATAGATTAGCTTTCAGTTCTTCATATTTCTGGATTTCCTTATGAAGAGTTTTCATCTGTGTATCCAGTATCTTCACGCCAAACTGCTGCTGTGGAAGATTTTCTATCTGTGCGATAATCTCATCAGCTTTTACAATCAATGCAACCTGACTTCGGATTGCCTCCAACACTGCTTTTCGCAATTTTATATTACTGATATTATGAGAACTGCATCCCTCTTTCCGTTTATAGGTTGAACAATGATAGTAAAAATATTTCTTTCCTTTTTTAGTCGTTGTCCGTCGTACCAAATTCTGTCCACAGTCTCCACATCGAAGAAGACCAGAAAATTCATAAATACTTTCTTCTTCTGGAGAAGTCCTTGTATCAAGTTCCATCAGTTTCTGCACACATTCAAAGATTTCCTTTGAGACAATCGGTTCATGTGTACCTTCCACTCGAATCCAGTTCTCTGGCTCTATCTTCTGTCGGACATTCACCTTGTAATTAATTTTTCTGGTTTTGCCCTGCACCATGGTTCCTGTATACAGTTCATTCTTTAAAATTCTTAAAACCGATGATACGTCCCATTTTGGTTTTTTCCCTGCCATAAAACCTGAACTGTAATTAAAGCCACAGGCTCTCTTATACTCGGCTGGTATCAGCACTCCCATTTCATTTAATCGTGCTGCAATATTCTTTGCACTATACCCATCAATCTTCATGTTAAAAATCATCCGTACAATTTCTGCTGCATATTCATCAATTACCAGATGGTTTTTATCTTTCGGATCTTTAAAATATCCATAGCCTGCATAGTTTCCTATAAACTGACCTTTTTTTCTTTTTATATCTAACTGACTTCGGATTTTAATTGAGATGTCCCTGCAATATGCATCATTCACTAAATTTTTGAAGGGAACTATGATTTGATCTGAATCGTTTGTCGTATCAGCACTATCATAGTGATCATTCACTGCTATAAACCGAATACCCAAAACCGGAAAAATCTTTTCAAGATACCTTCCTGTCTCAATATAGTTTCGACCTAATCGGGATAAATCCTTGACGATGATACAGTTAATCTTATGATTTCTTGCATCCTCCAACATTCTCTGAAAATCTGGACGCTCAAAATTTGTACCACTGAATCCATCGTCAACATATTCTTTGACCAGTGTAATGTCACTATGTTGCTTTACGAAGTCACGAAGCAAACTTCTTTGATTGCGTATACTATCGCTTTCCACTTTATCTCCATCATCTTTGGAAAGTCTCATATATAACGCTGCTAAAAATGAATTTTGACTTTTTAAATACATAAAGCCATCAACCTCCTAATTTACTCGCTTTGTAGCTGTAAACCAAGAAATTCATGGCTCTTTAGATGCTCTTTAAATTTTGACCCACATCCATGTTAACATAACTTCTGGTCTCTTGCCACACCTTTTTTCAAATTTTTAAAACTTTTTTTCTGGAGAGATACATCTGCTCAAACACGCTTCCAAGGTATCCTGTCCAGCAAAGCTAATCTTTACAATCATTCCATTTGATATATGACAATAAGGATTCTTTACCTGTCTGATATAATCAGCAATTCTTTCTTCCAGCGGAAGCTCTGTATGAATCTCCACATCATCCAGATCAACCAAGGTGCTTTTATCTACATTGCGGATGTCAACTGCTGCCATTTCCTGCAATTCTTCTATCGTCGGCATTTTTCTGTTGTCCATTTCTTTACCTCCTACGATTTCTCTTTTTCCATTAATCACAGGCGGTAGAGGGCAAAAGGTCATATAAATTTTAAATTTTTTTATTTTTTTGTATTTTCATCTGTCTTTTTGCTGTCTCCCACGCATGATTATGGGAAGGGATTATCTCTTAGAGCAAGTTTCGCAATGTAGCACAATAACCCCTTCCGGGGTTACTGGCCACTTGCAACTTGATGGGGATTTCGTTTCCCCATACCCTCGACCGCAATCAAAGATATGCGTATTG
>PPYE01679935.1_pt1 | contig 61185 bp, 40 predicted proteins | sample 1559881 | NCBI WGS metagenome assembly PPYE01 (sample SAMN08240022, study PRJNA423297) | Human gut metagenome, whole genome shotgun sequencing project. | reverse complement strand
GACCTTCTGGTCGCGCCCTTGAAGTTGAACGTCAGATTGTCCAAATGCGGCCCGCGCAGCGTCGAGCCGTTACGCGGTTTGGTAAAACCGCGTAACCCCTACGGCCGCTGGCCCATACCACCCTCGAGGGTGACGGTCTCGCCGTTCATGTACTTAAAGTCGGGACCGCAAAGCTGAACGACCACGCGGCCGATTTCCTTCTCGACATCGCCGTAATGGCCCGCCGGCGGCATGTGAACGTTGGCCTTGAACGCCTCGGGATAAGCATCCTGGAAGTTCTCGAGCGCAGCGGTCCAAGCAAGCGGGCACACGATATTGACGTTGATGCCGTCCTTGCCCCACTCGTTGGCGGCAACGCGAGTCAGACCGCGGATGCCCTCCTTGGCAGCGGCATAGCTGCACTGGCCGTAGTTGCCAAACAGGCCGGCGCCCGAGGCAAAGTTGACCACGGAGCCCTTGGTCTCCTTCAGGTGCGGATAGGCCTTCTGCATATACAGATAGGTAGCATACAGACCGGAGTAAATGGCCAGGTTAAACTGGTCCATGGTGTGATCGGCGATGGTCACGCCCGAGGCGCTGGCCTGAGCATTGTTGACGACGGCGTCGATGCGGCCGAACTCCTCAATGGCCTTGTCGATGACGTTCTGGACGACGGCCTCGTTATCCTGGCCAGCCGAGACATCGGCCTGAACAGGCAGAACCTTGACACCGTACTCGGCCTCGAGAGACTCCTTGGCGGCCTCGAGCTTGGCGACGTTGCGGCCGGTGATGACGAGGTTCGCGCCCTCCTTGGCAAATGCGATATCGATGCCGTAGCCGATGGAGCCAGCAGAACCGTCCTTAAGCGTGGCCTTGCCGCCGCCGGTGACGATCACGGTCTTACCAGTGAAAAGTCCCATACAAAGTCCTTTCAAATCGCGACGGGCGAACCCGCCGACTGCGCGCATCCAAATAAACGCGCCAAAAGCTGAGACGCAACTTTAGCGTGTTCAAGCGAAAATAAAAGACCACGGTAGGCGAACGGCACCACGTCGTTCGGCGAAGGGATTGTCAAGTACAAACTGGATAAAGCGGCCGAGTTATTGTTATCAGATCGAGCCATCGAACACGTTTTGAAACTTTGCTGCGGCGCGCGGGAAGTCGGCGCGAGACTTTATCATAGGGTGACAAACAACGATGAGGAGCACATACCTATGACAGACGAGCTGGACCCCCAGACTCAACAGCATATTGATGATTCCGTAAACGTCGCCGCAGATACTGACGCTGTGACCTGCGATGATATCGACATCGACGACCCCATCTTGGACGAAAGCGCTACGGCGGAAACCCCTGAAACAGAAAACGCCGACGAGGAAAATGACGATGTGCCCGCTCAGGACGACGCCCCTGTACAGGACGCCGCCCCGCAAGCTGCGGGCCCCATCGAGGTGTCTTCGGAAGAAGAGCTCGACGCCGTCATGGACTCCATGATGGATGCCGTCAAAGCGATGAAAGACGCCGTGGCCGACGCTGACGTTGATGCCGAGGAAGAGGAGGCCGCCGAGGCAGCCTCGACCTTCGTACCCGGCGAAACTCCGGTTGCCGACCAGGGCAGCACCATACCCTCGTTTCTGCAGCTCGAGCACCCCACGATTGGCGCCGATGCGGTCGACCCGCACGCAGCAGGCTTTTCTGTGGTCGAGGGCGGCACCGGCAATATCGCCGCGCCGCAGGCTACCGATGCGGACGCTGCCGACACCGCTCGCCCGACCACCCCGCACTCCCCCGCCGCGAGCCGAGATCTGGGGACCGCCGTCTCGAACACTGCGAACGCCGTGGGCACCTTTATCGCCCAGGGTGCCTCGGCCATGCGCGAGATGAACGCCGCGAAAAAGGCACTTGCCGATGCCCGCGCCCACCTGGCCGAACTTGAGCAGCGCATTGCCGATCAGGCCGAGGAACTCGAGACGCGCCAGGATATCGCAGGCCGCTACGACCAGATCGTCGCCGACCAGCGTCAGGCGATCGCCACAGCGCAAAAGACCGCTGCGGCAGCCGAGATTGACCGTGATGCCCACGCCGCCAAAGTGACAGAGCTCAAGGGTCAGTTCGAACAAATGAAGACAGAGGATGACGCGACTGAGCTCCGTCTGAAGGCCGCGCTCGACGCCGTGGAGGCCCGCGAGGCGAGCTCACGCGAGACTGGCAACCGCCTCGTTCGACGTCTTGAGGATTCCAAGCGCATCCGCGACAAGGTGAAGGCAGAGCGAGACGCCGGCATTGCCGCCGCACAACAAACCGTCGACGCCACGCGCGCCCAACTCGAGACGCTGCGTCATGAGTATGCCGAGCTGCAACGCAATCCCTCGGCAAATCCCGCCAACTATACGGTGCGCACCAGCGAGCTCTCGATGCAGATTTCCGACACGGCAGATGCCCTGCGTAAAGCCGAAGAAGATGTCCCGCACATCACCGCCGACCTTGAACATTCACTTGCCGCAGCCGAGCAGGCCGTCGAGCAGGCTCAAGCCCCTATCGCCGACGCAAAACGCGCGCACCAAGCCGTGACGACCGAAGCCGATGCCGCGCGCGACGAGTTGCAGACGGCGAAGACTGCCGCCACGACTCGTCAGCGCGAACTGCGCGAGAAGATCACTGCCGAGGACAAGGCACGCCGCGACCAGGAGCAGACCATCGCCAACGCCCAAGCAGATGCCGCACATGCGCAGTCGATCATCGAACAGGCGACCGAGGTGCACGACCACCCAGAGATCACCGAGTCGCTTGCAGGGTCCTTGGCCCGAGACAAAGCCGAACACACCGAGACCGAGCGAGAAGTCGCCCAGCTGGAGGCCACCGAAGACGACGTACGAGAGCGCACCCGCGACTCACGCATCAAATTCACCGGCGCCATCGTCTGCATCGTCGCCGCAATCCTGGTGATCATCCTAGTCTGGCTGTTCGCAAGCAAGTAAACCAGCCGCCAGGCAAGTAGTCATTGGGGACGTTCTTAAACGACTAGTCGAACAAGAACGTCCCCAATGACTAGTCAAGAGTTTGGCGCAAGGACTGTCCCCAGGTGTCGGCACAAAAGGAACGTCCCCAAGTGCCAACAACGGCAACGCCAATGTTTTGGCGCGGACAGCGAAAACGCCCCTAAGCGAGCAAGGTGACGTGAAAGAGGAGGGCATTGACCTTCTGGTCATGCCCGACGATTGAACGTCAGATTGCCGCTTAGGGGCGTTTGCAGCGTCGAGCCGTTACGCGGTTCGTAGAACCGCGTAACTAACGAATGAGCATTGCGTCGCCAAAGCTGAAGAAGCGGTAGCGCTCCTCGATGGCGGCGGCATAGGCATCCATGATCTGGTCGCGGGTGGCAAGTGCGCTCACGAGCATCATGAGCGTGGAGCGCGGCACGTGGAAGTTCGTGATCAGCGCGTCGACCACGTGATAGGTCAAGCCGGGCATAAGGTAGAGCTGCGTCGTCGCGTTCTCGCGCACCACGATGTCGCCGCGGCCGAGCGTATCGGCCCCATCCTCGCGGCCCTCAAAATAGCGCGCCGTCACGGCCGGATCGGACACCGGCGCCTCGACGTCAAACGCGCTTTCGAGCGAGCGCACCGCCGTGGTACCGACAGCAATCACACGATGGCCCTCGGCCTTCGCCTTATGCACGGCGTCGACAACCTCCTGCGACACGTGGTAGCGCTCGGTGTGCATCACATGCTGCGTGGGATCGTCCTCCTCCACCAGACGGAAGGTATCGATGCCCACCTCGAGTTCGACGGCGGCAAACTTGGCACCCTTGGCCTCGATGGCAGCCATAAGCTCGGGCGTAAAGTGCAGACCCGCCGTGGGAGCGGCAGCCGAGTGCTCTTCCTTCATGGCGTAGACGGTCTGGTACTTCTCGGGGTCGCCCTCGTAATCGGTAATGTAGGGCGGCAGCGGCACGTGACCGGCCGCATGGATGGCCTCGTCGAGCGTGCGCGGGTCGCCGGCGGCATTGCAACCGGCCGGCTCAAAGCGCACCAGACGGCCACCACGGCTATCGGTGACAAAGTCGATGACCTCGGCCGTCAGCACCACGGGAGCCCCCTCGGGCGCATGGGCGCCGCCGGCGCGATACTCAATCTGGGCACCGGGCTTCAGGCGCTTGCCCGGCTTGACCAGGCACTCCCAAACATGGCCCAGCGGGTCAACATCCTCGCGGCGCTTGAGCAGCAGCGTCTCGACCACGCCACCCGAGCCCGATTTGCGACCGATCAGGCGGGCCGGCATCACGCGCGTCTTGTTGATGACGAGCACGTCGCCCGGCTCGATATAGTCGATGATGTCGCGGAAGATGCGGTGCTCAACGGTGCCGCCATGCTCCAGCGGCGTTCCCGCCTGGGAGCCCTTGCGATCCACCACCAGCAGGCGGCAGGAGTCGCGCGGCTCGGCGGGAGCCTGGGCGATCAGTTCCTCGGGAAGGTTGTAGTCAAAATCATCGGTACGCATAGACACGTCGGATTCTCCTTATATAGCTAAAGTCCGCCCTACATCCTAGCAGGCTGACGTCCCAAATGAACTACTTTTTGGCAGCCTTGCGCTCGTCGCGAATGCGAGCGCGGTCCATGGCCGCCTCGACGGCAGAAAAGCGGCAGCCGCAGTAGTTCTGTCGATACATGCCCAGTTCGCGCGAACGGCGCGTAGCCTCGGGGTAATACGGGCGAAAATCGCGAATCACCGGGGTGAGCCCATGTGCCGCCGCCAAGCGCTCCAACACATCATTGCAGGTTTCGAACAACTGATACGGCGAGACGGCGAGCGTCGTGCCCACAAACTCAAACCCGCGCTCCTGGGCCACACGGCACGCCTCGGCCAGACGCAGGGCATAGCACGCGCGACAGCGACGAGCTCGGTCGCCGCCCAGCGGTGCCACGCCGGTCTCCCAGCGATCGCGGTCCTCCCCTGCCTCGATGAGCTCGATGTCGCCATCGGCACACCACCGGCGCAGCTCGTCCAAGCGGCGCTGCCATTCATCGCGCGGTTGAATATTGGGGTTGGTCCAGCAGATCGTGGGCTCAAACCCCTCCTCGCGCAGCAGGCGAACCGGCTCAAGCGAGCATGGTGCACAGCACGCATGCAGCAACAACGACTTCATCGACATCTCCTCACCCGCAATGATTTTTTAATCCCCGTCCCAGAAAAATCATTCCAAAAAGACTACTTTGCGAAAAAGCGGACGCCAAAGGACGTATCCTCGCAGGCGACAATGCGGCGATCGCGCAGAATGGTTCGCACGTAGTACCAGTCGCCCACACAGCCCGACAAATGCAAGCCGGCCGCCAGGTAGCACAGCAGCGGATAGCCCGAGAACGCAAACCCCAGGGCAAACGCTGTCGTCACAACAACCGTCGGCGCCAGGCAAACTGCCACGTACCGCCGGCGCGAATACACCACGCCCTCGGCGCAGGCATAGATCATCGCCGTCTCGCGATTCGCCCCAAATGTCACCTGAGCGCCCGCAGGCGCCAGCAGCTTAAAAAACACACCGTGCACCAGCTCGTGCACGGCGAACGACACCATTGAGATCGCAGCCAAACCGACTATCCAGCCCAAGACGGCCATCCAGCCGCCCGCGTCAGCCGCATCCAAGTCTGCAGGCCCGCCCAGCAGCATAAACACCGGCACCAGGCACACGGCAAACACGCCGACTACGAATATCCCCCACACGAAGCAAGCGTGCAGAAAATCCTCGTCCTCAAACGCATGTATGTTGGAAATCTCATTCATAGCATCTTAGGATAGCGCCCCTGCCACGCACCCGTCCGCATGTGCGATAATGTCGAACGATATGCACGAATTGACCACCGCGCCGCCGAGCCCCGCGCCCGGCCGCGCCCTCACCATATGCGAAGGAGTCCCATGGCATCCAAATACTCCATGAACGACCGTCCCAGCTGGCCTCGCCGCGCCATCGTTACCGCCGGCGAGCCCTACGGCAACAAGGGCCTTCACTTTGGCCACGTTGGCGGCGTCTTTGTCCCTGCCGACTTCTTCGCCCGCTTCCTGCGCGACCGCCTGGGCCGTGAGAACGTCATCTTCACCTCGGGCACCGACTGCTATGGCTCGCCCATCATGGAGAGCTACCGCAAGCTCAAGGAGAACGAGGGCTACGACAAGTCCATTAGCGAGTATGTCGAGTCCAATCACTCCCGCCAGGCCGCGACCCTCAACAACTACAACATCAGCTGTGACATCTACGGCGGCTCGGGCCTTGAGCCGGCGGCCCAGATCCACAACGAGGTGACCGCTGAGATTATCGAGCGCCTGCACGAGCAGGGCACCATCTCCAAGCGCTCCACGCTGCAGTTCTACGATGCCAAGGCCGGCACGTTCCTCAACGGCCGTCAGGTGATCGGCCGCTGCCCCATCCAGGGCTGCAAGTCCGAGAAGGCCTATGCCGACGAGTGCGACCTGGGCCACCAGTTTGAGCCCGAGGAGCTCATCGCGCCTAAGAGCCAGCTCACCGGCGAGGTGCCCGAGCTGCGCCCGGTAGACAACCTCTACTTCGACCTGCCGGCCTACCTCGACTTTATGAAGACCTATACCGCCAAGCTCGCCCAGAACCCGCAGGTTCGCTCCGTGGTCTCCAAGACCATGGAGGAGTGGCTGCTGCCGGCTCAGCTCTACATCCAGAACAAGTTCCGCGAGGCCTTCGATGCCGTCGAGGATCAGCTTCCCGAGCACACCGTGCTGGAGCCCGAGGGCAACAAGAGCAGCTTTACCGTCACCTTCCCCAGCTGGAAGGAGCGCGACGATGCCCACGCGGTGCTCGCCAACGGCGGCGTGCGCTTCCGCAGCGGCAAGGCGCTCGTACCCTTCCGCATCACCGGCAACATCGACTGGGGCGTTCCGGTGCCCGAGGTCGATGGCGTCTCCGACGTCACCTGCTGGTGCTGGCCCGAGAGCCTGTGGGCTCCCATCAGCTATACGCGCACCGTGCTCGCACGCGATGCCAAGGCCGCCGGCGTGACCGAGGGCGTCGCCGCCCAGGATGCCGCCCTCATGGGCGAGCCCGCCGCCGATTCCACGCAGGTCCCCGCGCCCACCTACCAGCACAGCTCGCTCGACTGGCGCGACTGGTGGTGCTCCGATGACGCACAGATCTACCAGTTCATTGGCCAGGACAACATCTACTTCTACTGCATCGCGCAGACCGCCATGTGGGAGGCCCTGGGTTGGAACCTCACGCAGAGCACCGTCAGCGCCTGCTACCACCTGCTCTACATGGGCAAAAAGGCAAGCTCGTCCTCGCAGACACCTCCCCCGCCGGCAGACGACCTGCTCAACCACTACACCTGCGAGCAGATGCGCGCGCACTGGCTGTCGCTCGGCCTGTCCGAGAAGCCGGTGAGCTTTAGCCCCAAGGCATACGACACCCGCGTGACCGGCAAGGACAAGGACGGCAACGAGGTGCACGCCTGCGACGACAAGCGCGTCATCGATCCGGCCCTTAAGGAAAGCGCCCTTTTGACCGGCGTCTTCAACCGCCTGGCCCGCAGCTGCTTCTACGGCGTCGCCGTCAAGGAGGGCGACGAGAGCCCCTATCGCAACGGTTGCATCCCCGCCGGCGCCGCCTCGGCCACCGTGGTGGAGGCCGCCGAGCAGGCAGCCCTCGCCTTTGAGCAGGCCATGTACAAGTTCGAGACGCACCGCGCGCTTGCCGTGTGCGACGACTACCTGCGTGCCGCCAACAAGCGTTGGAGCGACGCTTCCAAGGCCGCCAACAAGCTCGAGGGTAACGAGGCAAACGCCACAATGACGCAGGCCCTCGTCGACGCCTTTACCGAGCTGCGCGTGGCGACCGTGCTCATGCACGGCATCGTCCCTGCCGGCTGCGAGCTCATCTGCGAGTACTTCGACGTTGACCCGGTCGCCTTCTTTAGCTGGGATAACATCTTCGCCTCCACGGATGAGTTTGTGGAGAGCTTGGGCGAGAAGCCCGGCGAGCACCGAGTGAAGCCGCTGCCCCCTCGCTTCGACTTCTTTAGCAAGCACGAGAGCCAGTACTAAAGCACGCCAGCAGCGGCGTACCCGGAAAGTAGTCAATTTGGGACGGGAAGGAAAAACGGATGTCCAAGCCGCGTCGTCGTAAGCAGAAAAAGCAGGTTAAGCCCGAGCTCAAGCTCAGGCAGTTTGCTGCTACCGAGCTTTCCGACCAGCTTGCCGCCCTTCCCTGCGCCGCCGACCTGCCGCGCTTTATGGTCGACACGGTCGCCGGCGCCTATGCGCCCGCCGATGCCAAGCTCATGATCGAGGGCTTCGGCGCCGCGGCCACACGCCCGGTCACGCTGCGCGCCAACACGCTCAAGGCGACCGCCGAGGACATCGCTGCGGCGCTCGGTGCCGCCGGCATCGCCCACAACCCCGTCGCCTGGTACCCAGACGCCTTTATCCTGCCCGAGGCCCAGGTTTCCGATCTGTGGGATCTCGACATCTACCGCGACGGCAAGATCTACCTGCAGAGCCTGTCATCCATGATGCCGCCGTTGGTCCTGGGCGCCCAGGCAGGCGAGGACATCCTGGACATGTGCGCAGCCCCCGGCGGCAAGACGACGCAGATCGCCGCCCTCACGCAGGGACAGGCGCACCTCACCGCCTGTGAGATGAGCATTCCCCGCGCCGAAAAGCTCGAGTCGAACCTCCATCGCCAGGGTGCCAAAAACGTGCCCGTCATGCGCATCGACGCACGCGAGCTCGACGAGTTCTTCCGCTTTGACCGCATCCTGCTCGACGCCCCCTGCACCGGCACGGGCACCGTCATCAGCGGCAACGAGAAAAGCCTGCGCGGCCTGACCGAGCAGCTGCTCGTCAAGTGCGCCCGCTCGCAGCGCGCGCTTCTGGACCGCGCCATGGGAGCACTCAAACCGGGCGGCACGCTCGTCTATTCCACCTGTTCGATCATGCCGCAGGAAAACGAGGACGCCCTGCAAGAGGCCCTCGACAAGCACATGGATTGCGAGCTTATCCCCCTCGACGGCACACCGAGCGAAAGTGAAGCGCGTCGCGCCCAGGATGCCGGCGAGGAGCCGCATATCGAGTGCAACGCCCTCACCGAGGCCATCGCCGCCGGCCGTGTCTCGGCCGTCGCCAACGGTATGCCCGGCACGCTGACCATTCCGCCTAGCCGCGATTTTGAGGGCTTCTACATTGCCCTGATCCGAAAACGCAGCTAGCGCACGGATCCAAAACTCAACAAGCTATCTCTGTGCGCGTTTGCCCTGCTGGTCGCGATGCTGTTTAAGCATCGCGCGCTCCTTGCGTTCGGCCCTTTTGCCCTTAATGGCCGTGACCACAAAGTAGATGACCGCGGCGGCAACGATTGCGCCCACACACAGGCCAATCGAGCCCAACATTGCCGAAAATTCCATACCGCGTCACCTCTCTTGTAAACGGGACTTTCAAGATAGCACCTCGATCCCCGCCACCACAGCTCCTTCACGTTCACCTGCCCTTCGGTCTAACGGATGGCGCGGCGGGGAAAAATCAACTCGTCAAACGATTTAGCATTCGCAATTCCGGCTGCATCGCGCCGGCCGTCATCACATAGAATCGAGCTTCCATGAATACCCTCAACGATCTAAATGAGCGCGTCGACGCCTTCGTCGGCACCAGCTCTTTCGACACGCCTGCCGCGGCAAACGACCAAGCCCCCATCGATGTGCCCGCCGAGGTTCACGGGGACATTGTCGCCTCGGTCGATTTCTCCGAGGTCGAGCTCGCAGACGAGTTCACCGAACCCCAGGTAGCCGTGACCCCCAACGGACTGCTTCCCATGGAGCCGCTGCCCATCGACGGGCGCCTGCGCAAGGCGGCCCTCCGCATGCCTGACGAGATTGAGGAGGCCAGCGGCTTCACGCTCTTCGGCCGTCGTATCAAATCGCTCATCTACACCACCGACGTCGCGGTCATCCGCAACTCCAACGCCGATGCCGTCTTTGCCGTTTACCCCTTCACGCCGCAGCCGGCCATTACGCAGGCGCTGCTGACCGTTGCCGAGTGCCCGGTCTTCGTAGGCGTGGGCGGTGGCACCACCACCGGCAAGCGCTCCGTTCAGATGGCAGCCGTCTCCGAGATGCAGGGCGCGGCGGGCTGTATGGTCAACTCCCCCGCCACCGCCGAGATGGTCGAGCACATCACTAACATCGCCGACATCCCCGTCATCGCCACGGTCGTACGTTGCGACGATGATGCGCATGCCAAAGTGCGCGCCGGAGCCAAGATCCTCAACATCGCCGCTGGCAAAAACACGCCGCAGGTCCTGCGTGAACTGCGCGAGCACTATCCCAACCTGCCGCTCATCGCGCCGGGCGGCAAGACGCCCGAGAGCATCCGCGAGACCATCGCCGCCGGCGCCAACGCCATCATCTGGACGCCGCCTTCGGCACAGCAGCTACAGACCGACATGATGCAGCGTTATCGCAAGATGAAGGAAGACGCCACGCCCGTTATCTCGCGCGACGATGTACCCATTATCGACCAGGTCGCCGCCGCCGAGGTCAGCCAGGTCGAGAACATGAATCCCGACGTGCCGATTCCCGACGAGGTTATCGAGCGCGTCGCCTCGATCCACGAGCGCTTCGAGGAGCGTCGCGCCAATCGCGGCCTCAAGCCGTCACTGCACGGCTTCTTCTTCCGCGGAAAGAAACGCTAGCAAAACATCTTGGCCCGCCCCACAAACGTGAGGCGGGCCGTTTTCGTTTGAGCAATCATGCAGCGATGTGATGGGGCAAATTAATCCACGCGCTTGTCGCCCATAAAGAAGAGCGCCACCGTACCAGGTCCGGTATGCGAGCCAATCAAGGTACCGATGTTATTGATCTCAATCTTGCCTTTAAGCTGCGGAACCTGTTCCTCAATCAGCGCCGCAACTGCCTCGGCATCCTCGCGGCACGCCGAGTGCGACATGATGCACTTACCCGAATAATCCGCACCGTCCTGCACGTGTGCCATCATAGTCTTAGCCATCTCGGGAATCGCTCGCTTCTTAGTGCGAATTTTCTCACGTGGCGACAGCTTACCTTCGCAATCGACCGTCATAAGCGGGCAAATCTTGAGCGCCGTGCCGATGATCGCGCTCGCGGCCGAAATGCGACCGCCGCGCAGGTAGCTCGACAGATCGGTCGAGAAGAACCAGTGGTGCAGGTTGAGTTTATGCTCCTCAATCCAAGCGGCCGTCTCGTCGAGTGAAGCCCCACCATCGCGCACGTCGGCGGCATATTCCAGCAACAGACCAAAGCCCGAAGACGCCCCCAGCGAATCGATGACGCGCACCTTGCCGCCCTGGGGATAGCGATCCGCGAGCATCTGCGCCGCAACGCAGGCCGATCCATACGTGCCCGAAATACCCGACGACAACGTCAGGTGCAGCACGTCTTTACCCTCGGCAACAAACGGCTCCCAAAACTCCTCGTACTCACCCGCGCTCAGCTGCGACGTTTTTGGCATGACACCCGCGGCGATCTTGGCAAAAAACTCGTCCGGCGTAATCGACTGATATAGATCGTCCGTATAGACAACATCGTCGATCTCGTAATGAAAACACACGACAGGGATATTGCGCGATTCAAAGAACTCACGGGTTCGATCGGCGGCGGATTCACAGGTCAGGACAAAATCACTCATATGAGGCTCCTTACTCATTGTTGCGCAAATTATCGCACAGTAAGCGTGAATACGGTACAAATGTCCACTATTTACCAAATTGAACCAAAGGTAGTGAGCATCTTTACCGTTATCATCTCTATCGACCCCGGAGGTATGCACCTGCAAAAACGACTCTGCGTCTCCATTCAACCGCCATATCTACCTCGACTAAATCGATTTACCAAACCGTTCGGCCAACAACTTGACCTCCCATCTCCAATCGAAACAAAAGCGGCGCATACTGATAAACGTTTGACGCTGTTTTATCAGTTTTACCAACCACATCGGAAGGTGCCTCATGGTCGCATTCGATCGCAATCCGCAAGACTTCAAGTATCTGCGCCTGCTGTCGAGACAGTTCCCCACCGAGCAATCCGCATTCACCGAGATCATCAACCTCTCGGCCATCCTCAACCTGCCCAAGGGCACCGAGCATTTTATGAGCGATGTGCATGGCGAGTACGAAGCCTTTATGCACATCCTCAACAACTGCTCGGGCGTCGTGCGCGAGCATGTCGACGAGATCTTTGGCGACACGCTCTCCTTTGACGAAAAGGGCGAGCTATGCACGCTCATCTACTATCCGCGCGAGAAGATCGATCTTGTCCGCAGCCGGCGCGAGGACTCGCCCACCTGGTACAAGACCATGCTCGACCAACTCATTGTGGTTGCCCGCTCGCTTTCGAGCCGCTATACCCGCTCCAAGGTGCGTAAGGCCATCCCGCGCGATTACGCCTACATCATCGACGAGTTGCTGCACACGCATCCGGATGAAAACAACTACCGTGTGCGTTATCACGAGCGCATTATCGAATCCATCTTAGAGACCGCCAGCGCCGACGACTTTATCGAGTCGCTCGCCTCGCTCATCAAGCGCCTCGCCGTCGACCACCTGCACTTGGTGGGCGACATCTTCGACCGCGGTGGCGGCGCGGCCAAGATTATGGACCGCCTGCTCACCTATCATTCGCTCGATATTCAGTGGGGCAACCACGATCTGCTGTGGATGGGTGCCGCTGCCGGCGAGCCCGCCTGCATCGCCACGGTACTGCGCAACAACCTGCGCTACGACAACTATGAGATTCTCGAGAACGACTACGGCATCTCGCTGCGTGAGCTTGTCGCCTTTGCCGACGCTACCTATACCGCCGGCGAGCCGATCAGCCCGCTGATCAAAGCCATTAACGTCCTGCTCTTTAAGCTCGAGGGCCAGATTATCCAGCGCCACCCCGAGTTCGATATGACCGACCGCCTGTTACTCGACAAGATCGAACACGACAACGGCACAGTCACGCTTGCCGACGGCAGCGTATGGCCGCTCACGACCAACGACTTCCCCACCGTCGACCCGGCGGACCCCTATACGCTCACGCCCCAGGAGCAGCACATCATCGACAAGCTCGTGTCCGAGTTTGTCACCGCCGATCACCTGCATCGCCATATCGATTTCCTCTATTCCCACGGCTCGATGTACAAGGTCGCCAACGGCAACCTGCTCTTCCACGGCTGCGTTCCGCTCAACGAAGACGGCACCTTTAGCAGCATGAACTGCTTGGGCACCTGGCACGCCGGCCGCGATTATCTCGATTTTTGCGACCACATCGCCCGCCGCGCCTGGCGCGTGGGCGACCGTGATGCCCTCGACTGGATGTGGTACCTGTGGATTGGCTTTAACTCACCCGCCAGCGGACGCCTGGTGCGTACCTTTGAGCGCGCCTATATCGCCGATAAGAGCACCTGGGTCGAGCCAATGGATCCGTACTTTACGCTTACCAAGTCGCCCTCGGTCTGTGATGACATCATGCGCGAGTTTGGCGTCGCGCCCATGGCATGCTCGCCGACCGGCCACATCATCAACGGCCACACGCCCGTTAAAACCACCAAGGGCGAGCAGCCCATCCGCGCCGAGGGCAAGCTGCTGGTCATCGATGGCGGCTTCTGCCGCGCTTACCATCCCAAGACGGGTATCGCCGGCTATACGCTCATCTCGAGCTCGCGCGGCTGCCGCCTCAAGTCACATCAGGCCTTTACCACCGTTGCCGAGGCGCTCACCCGCAACGTCGATATCGAAAGCGAGACCAACCGCTTTGACGAGGCCGACCGTCGCCGCATGGTGAGCGACACCGATACCGGCACCAAGATCCGCGGCCAGATCCAAGACCTGCGCCAGCTGCTCGATGCATATAGAAACGGTGCTATCGAGGAGCGCGCCTAGCACCACCCGTGGGGATTGGCTAAACTTGCTGAGTTTGTCATCCCCACGGCGCCCCGGCGCTACCATAAGGCAGGTACCATGCAAAAGCTCCTTGCGCAGATCATGAAGTTTGGCGTCGTCGGCATCGTCGCCACGGTCATCGACTTTGGCATTATGAATCTGCTCCACTACGGTCTGGGCCTCAACATCCTAATCGCCAACACCAGTGGCTTTATCGTCTCGCTCATCTTTAACTACCTCGCAAGCATGAAGTACGTGTTTGCGCACAAGGAAGGCATGAGCCGCCGCCGCGAGTTCATCATCTTTGTCGTGCTGTCCGTGATCGGTTTGGTGCTCAACGACGGCATCGTGCTGGCGCTCAACGCCGGCCTGGGACTCGAGGCCAATATCGCCAAGATCTGCGCCACCGCGCTTGTCATGGTCTACAACTTTGTGACTCGAAAAATCTTCCTGGAGGGCGACGAGACAAAATAGCTCGAAACCCCTGCAGCATTACGGCGCCCACGGACGACGCGCACTCAGCGCAGTATCGTCCGTGGGTGTCGCTCGTTTACGGGCATATTTTCAACGTTTGCGGATTAGCTCTTGAAAATTTGGCGAGTTCATATAGTTCTTGGCAAAGACCTTACGTTTCCCTTGTAAAAGCTCTAAAGTATCTTCTGCTCGATTCATCAACGCATTGGATGTGATTACGTGCGCAAGGCACTGGCACAACCTCATACCAAGCAGTTCCTCAAGTTCGCTGTCGTGGGTCTTATCTCCTTTGGCATCGACTGGGGTATGCTCATTGCGCTTGTCGAGCTGTTTCACCTCGACTTTTTGATGAGCACCACGGTCTCGTTTACCACGTCCGTCGTGGTCAACTACTGGCTCAGCATGAAGTACGTGTTCGACCACCGCGAAGGCATGAGCCGCAAGCGCGAGTTCACGATCTTCACCATCCTTTCGGTGATTGGCTTGGGCCTCAACGACCTGTACATGTTTGTGGGCGTCACGTTTTTGAGCATTGGCTACCAGGCCATGAAGGCCATCGCCACGTTCCTGGTCACCTGGTACAACTACTTCAGCCGCCGCTTCTTCCTCGAAGGCGCACGGTCGTAGTCGATTCACTATTTGCTTGAATGTATAACCGGTTGGAATTCCCGTTCCAACCGGTTTTTTGTTTGCCGAGAGACCCGGCGACCCAGTCCCATTCGCATGAAAAACGGGCGGTCCGGATGTTGGTCCGAACCGCCCGTCTGGCGCGCTATGTCAAGGCCTCTAGCCCGTTACGTAATACCAAACGATGTTGTCGCCATTGGAGAGAACGTAGTTACTGCAGGCCGTCATGGGCGTTGTGCCGTTGACGGAGTACATCCAGCCGCTCGTGCCGCCGTACTGTTTCTCGGCCAAACCACCAATCGCAGAAACATACGTGCCGTACGATGAGCCGTGTGCGTTGACAGAAAGGCCCAGCGCGCACAGGGCATCGTAAACGGTGGCGCCTTCGTTAAAGGTAAAGGTGCCGCCAGAGGACACGGGATTGCCCACAGCGCTCGATGTGACCGAAACCGTCACCGTAACGTAGTTGGACTCCTGTGAGCCGCTTTGGCTGCCCGAGGAGGCGTTTCCACCATTAGAGGATGAGGCTCCATCAGACGACTGGCCACCGCCCGAAGAAGCACCGCCAGACGCATTGGAAGTATCACCGGCTCCCGTATTTTGGGCAGCGGATTTATCGCCAGACTTCTTGCCGCCCCGGTCCTCGGACTTCTTGCTGTCCGAGTTTTTGTTCGATTCCTTGTTTGAAGACTCGGAATCGTCCTTGGCGTCGTTCGAACCCTTGGGCTCGTCTTTTGCATCATTCGAAGATTTGGAAACCTTGGAACTAGCCTCGCCCGAAGCGGCAGACGAGCCAGACCCCTTGGTGTCCTTGGCGACGACGCTCTCCCCCGTCACGGTCTGAACGATCCAGTCAATGGACCAGGCGCCGCTCTCGGAAGGATGGACGAAGCCCAGCGATATGACAATCAGCGCAACGCACGCGGCGGTCAGGACGCCAGCAAGCGCCTTCCGTCGAGGGGCGGACGCCGCCGAAGCGGCGCCCTGTTGCTTTGCATCGTCGAACTGAATGAACGAGGAATCTGGTTGCTGGGGGTCAGCGTCCTTGGATGTATTGGACACAGCCATCACCTACCGACGTTTGGTGAACACGAACACGCCGACGATGGCGAGACCGATGACGCCGGCGGCAACGCCAACAACGGCGAGCGGGTTGGTGCCAGTCTCCTGCTCGGAAGCACTAGAAGACTTCTTAGCAGTGGTCGTGGAAGCAGCACCCGTATCGGACTTGGAATCGGACTTCTTGTCGGACTTGCTGTCCTTCTTGTCAGACTTCTTCTCGTCCTTCTTATCGGACTTATCGGAGTCCTTCTTGTTGGACTTGCTGTCCTTGGTCTCGGTCTTGGTCGACACCGTCGTCTTGGTCACCGGCTTCTGGCCCGGGGCAATAGCGCCGCCCTTCGAGCCGGAGCCAGAACCCGCGCCAGCGCCAGTGCCGGAACCAGCACCGGTACCAGAACCGCCGCCATTCGAACCAGCGCCGCCATTACCGCCAGGGTTAACGGCATTCTTGGTCCACTTGGCATACAGCGTCAGATCGGCCGTTACCGGCGTACTGAAGTCATACGCCTGCGTGCAAGCCTCATCGGTATACCAACCGCCGAAAGTGTAGCCATCGCGCGTCGGATCGGCCGACTTGACCAGCTTGCCATCGGCCGTAGCAACAAACTTAGTGTCGCAAGCAGACCCGCCATTGGAATTAAAGGCAACCGTCCAAGACTCAACGGCCCCCAGCTTGAACAGCGTGCCCGAGTCGTTGATATAGTACAGGTTGCCAGATGCATCGGCAATGACCGGAGAGTCACAGTACTGGTAATGGCCAGCCGCATCATAAATCTGCGTCGCCTCTGCATCGCCGAGCGTATAGCGATACACGCCGCCACCAGCAGAGTAGTTGACGTAATCCTTGCTATCCGCGCTGTTAACGGTGAAGTACACATAGGTCTTGCCGCCCTGAACACTCACCAGCGGAGTAGCAGCAATACCGTTGAGGCCAGCCGGCAGCGCCTTGCCGTCGGCAGCAGCGACCATCGTGGTCTTACCCGTCTTCAGGTTATAGAGAACCAGAGCAGAGCCAGTAGCCGTCTGTCCGCCGACAATCAGATTGTCACCAGACACCGCAGGGGCGCTCAGATTATTCGTAAGGCCCAGATCAACCGTCTTCTGCTCGCTCAGCACGCCCTTCGCCGAAAGCGAAATCACATGGAGCTTTCCGTCGTGCGTCATCTGATAGAAGGTCGAACCATTGGACGGATCGGCAATGCAATCGGCATTTGCGACAGCGCCGAGCTTCATGGTCGAAACGACATCGCCCGTCGTCTTATCAATGCACTTAAGCGTACCCGCGCTCGTAGGAACGATGGCATACTTATCCGTCAAAGCCGCACCAGTCCAGTAATAGCCCTCGGCAGGGTCGATGTTCTGCCAAGAAACTTCGCCCGTGGCAATCTTAATGCGCGCAAAGGAACCGTTGCCGTAGGTCGCGTTGTAATTCTCGTCATACGAAATATCGACCGAGCCTACATAGACGTACTCGCCGTCCGAAACGACGGTGCAGGAGCTCTGCGTCAAGTCCGTCAAACCAGGCGTCAGCCACTTGCAGATCAGCTTGTCTGCAGTAATCGCCTGGACCGCACCGCCGTTGAGCGGAACGATGATAAGGCCATTGGTATAGATCGGACGAGAGGTATAGCTCACCTTGGAGGCAAGCGGCGCAGAGGCAACCTTTTTGCCCGTGGACGAATCGATCTTAATGAGCTCGTTCTCGGTCGCGATGTACACAAAGCCGTTAGCAATGACAGGCTCGCTGCAGTTGGCATACTGCTGACCAGACTCGGCCTTCCAATCGAAGGCCCACTTAAGACCGGCGGCCTGCGCAGGCGTCTTGGCATCCGTTACGGTCGAACCGTTGCCACTGTTGCCGTAGCCGGCCCACTCGGCATCCCAATCAGGAGTCGTCGCGCTCGGATCCACGACAATCTTGTCGGGATCGGGCATGGGCGAATTATCGGTGGTATAGGCAAGCGTGACCTTATCGCCGCTCTTGAGCGTAATCTGATTGGCGCAGAGTAAGGAGGGCTCTCCGTTGATATACAGATGCCAGTATTTATTGGTCGCAGCATCCCAACCATACGGCTTGTGATCGAACGGCGAAGTAATGGAATTCAGGAACCAGTACCCATCACTCTGGGAGCCGTTGTACGCAACGCCCTTGGCCTTCAGAACTGCCTCAATAAGGTTCTGGGCCGTGGAGCCTTCGGGCAGAGAAACATTGCTTGCCGTGCCCCAACGCGTATTGTTCCCGTTGACATCGGGACCGATAACATCGGCGGATCCAAGCACCTGACCGGGGAGGGCATCGGCGTCAGCACCATACATAAAGGTGACGGCGTCACCCTCCTGGAGCTTGTAGGCACCGGCGCCAACGTCGGCGAACTTGCCATTTACATAGAAGCGCCAATAGCTATTGGTCGCAGCATCATAGCCACAATAGGACTTACCATCGAAGGGCGAATAAATGCCGTTGAGGAACCAGCCCCAAGACGATTCGCCAGCATCGAGAGTAAGGCCGACCTGCTCAAGGAGATCCTTGGCAGTGGAGCCTGCCTTGAGACTCGTCTGACCCGTCGAAGCCCAAACCTGCTGCTTGCCGTCCTTGTCCTTACCGAGAACCTGAACAGAAGCATGGACAGAATCGGACGGCAACTGGTCGCCCCAGCCACCGTAGAACCACGTGACGGTATCGCCGGCATGGATGGTGACATTGTCCGCCGTATAGTCACTCGACTTGCCGTTGATGAACAGCTGCCAATAGGTCGAATAATCTTGGGGCGTACCCAGCTCAACACCGTTGTACTTAAGACTCAGAATGAAGGAGCCCGCAGCAACGGCGTCAATGTCGTTCGCCTCGAGTGCGACCTTCGTAAGATCAAGCGCGCTCGAACCGGACGTCACCACATACTGCGCATTATCGACCCAAGTCTGAGTCTTGCCCTGGGCATCGCGACCAATGACGGTCACATTTGCGGCAACCTGGTCCTTAACGACAGGGGACGAGCTACCAGCCGTATAGGCAAACTTAATCTTCTGCCCCTGGGTGAGCTTAACGCTGCTCGCGCCAACCGAGGAAGACACGCCGTCGACGAACAGCTGCCAGAAGGCATAAGTCGTCGGATCGTAGGCAAGCGTGCGACCATCGCTCGGGGATGTGATGCTTTCGAGGTAGAAACCGTATGCCGTGTTCGGTTCGTACTTCGCCTTGAAGCCCGTCTTCTCCTGCAGCTTAATGAAGGCATCCGCAGCCGTCGCGCCCTCGTCGAGCTTGAGCTGCGTAGGTGCCACCCAGGTCTGAGCCTTGCCGTCAGCATCGGTGCCGATAATCGAGAACGAGACCTCGACCTGCTTCTTGGCGACATCGCCGGTTTCTGTCGGGTTCTCTGTCTGAACGGCAGCCGCGGCGGCAGATCCCGCTTGGCCAGCGGATGCCGTCGAAGACTGCTCGCTCGTGGCAGGGCTCTCCTCCGTCGCCGAGCCTTCGTCGCCAGTTGCTGCCTCTGTTATGGCTGCACTAGCTGCAGGCGCGCCCTCGGAATCCGAAACCTCGGCGCCGCTCTGCTCAGCGGTACCGCCCGCAAGCGCTGCGTCCTCGCCCGGCGTCGCAGTCTGAGCCACAGCTTCGGCAATGCCCTCGGCGCCCTCGGCCCACAGCTGAGCCGGCGTGATGCCAAAGGCCATCGCGAAGGCCAGGAATGCCACCAGACCGCGCTTGGCTACACCGCGTGCAATCGCGCCACGGCGATGCATCGAGGCGCGCTCGCGCTCGTCCTCAAACATATCCATTTGTCCCCCATTGTCTGTACTTGGAGCATTGCCTTGAGGCTGCCCCACGTCATCGCGCATGTTGCGCTCGAGTTCCCCCATCGGGGTCCCCCTTCCCTCCAGAGCCCTATGCACACCGGCGGCATACGCCGCAGCCGCATGCAAGATGGGAGGCGATCCGACTTAACCTTAACGACTCGGGCGCGCCGTCCGATCTGCGACGCGAACATCCCGAGCCAAGAGGAATTACGGTTACTGGTACAGCCGGGGACTTGCACCCCGATTCTCCCAAACGCGCAGGAAAACCGCGCATTCGTGCGTCTCCGCACCACCATCTAGGCCATCGATTATTACCGTCAATATGGTATCACGCAAAAGGGCCTCGCACGCAGGCGAAGCCCAAGGTAAAAGCTATTGTTTGCGATAGGAAAATGCGGTGACGGTCGCAGCCTCTAGTGCTTGCCGCCGTGGCTGTTGAGCCAGATATTGCGGCCCAGCATAAGCGCCAGCACCAGCGCGCTCACGTAGCCCATAAAGCCAATGACTGGGATACCAAACACAACCGGCTCGATGCGCGCATAGTACACCACCGACGAACCGATAAACAGGCCGGCGATAACGATAGCCATCGACATGCGGTCGATAATTCCGCCCAGCTGTCGCAGCGCCTTATCGCTGCTCATAATCTGCGTGTTTACCTTAAGCTGGCCGCGCGTGAGCATACGCGAAGCCAAGCCCAGATACTCGGCCGCCTCGAGCGAGCCTTTTGCCGCGCGATAGCTGCTCGCGGCCAGATCGCGTCCCATATCACGCACGCGCGCATAGGTGCTCTTCTCGTTTTTGATGTGCGTCTGGATAATCTGGATCATGTTGACGTTGGGCATGTACTCGGTCAGCAAACCCTCAAGCGTCACCATGCCGCGCGCGAACATCGTCACCACGCTCGGCAGCTCAACATCATTCTTACGCGCGAGGTTTAACAGCGAGGTCAAAAACTCGCCGATATCCAGATCCTTCAGGTCAAGGCCCGCAAAGTCAGCCACGATAAAGTCCAAATCGGACAAAAAGGCCGAATGATCGAGCTCAGCCGAGTCGCCACGCGTCACGGCGAAGCGCATGAGCGAATCCTTGAGCTTGGGCACGTCACCCTCGGCCACGGCGAAAATCATGTCCTTAACGATGCCACGATCGTGGCTCGACATGCGTCCGACCATGCCCAAGTCGATAAAGTAAACGATGCCGTCTTTGAGGATGATGTTTCCCGCATGCGGGTCGGCATGGAAAAAGCCGTCGTCGAGCACCTGCGTCGAGTAGTCCTCGACAATCGCGGCACCGATCTTTTCCAAGTCATAGCCCTCGGCCACCAAGCGTTCAGGATCGGCGATCGAAATGCCGTCGACGTAGTCCATGACCACCACGTGCTCGGTGCACAGGTCCAGATAGGATTTAGGGCACGTCACGCCATGAACGCTCTTATGGAACTCGTAGAAGTCGTTGAGGTTTTTGGCCTCGGCCAAAAAGTTGGTCTCCTCGCGAAACGAGGTCCACAACTCCTCGACTACGCCGTGCAGGTCAACGAATTGATCGGTGTTGACGAACTTGGAAACGATGCGCACCACTGAGCGGATGATATCGATGTCCTGTGCCATAACCTGCTGCGCACCGGGGCGCTGCACCTTGACGGCCACGTCCTCGCCCGTCACCAGACGTGCGCGGTGCACCTGCGCGAGCGATGCGCTACCGAGCGGGTTGGGGTCGATCGCATCGAACATCTCCCCCAGGCGCAGGCCGTATTCTTCTTCCAGACAACTGAGTACGACCTCGTACGGCACCGGCTCCACGTCGGAGCGCAGACGGCGCAGCTCATCGCAAAAGCGTTGCGGCAGAATCTCGGACCGGTTGGCCAAAATCTGCCCCATCTTGACGAACATGGGGCCGAGTTCCTCGAGCAGGCGGCGCAAACGAACCGGCGTGAGGTTATCCCACACGCGGTACTTTTTGACCAGGCGAACAATCTGCCCAATGCGTTCGCGACGACCCGCCGGCGTGAGCTGGTATTCCTCGTCCGGCGCCATCGCTTCGGGCTCCTCGGGCACCATATCGACAGCGCGCGGCTTCTTGCGAGCGCCCGAGACGGCGGCGTCGACCTCATCGACAACCGCCGCCTCGTCACCCAAGGGATCTAGATTATTGTAATCGGTGGTGGAATCTGCCATCTGCGCTGCTACTCGGCCTCTTCGGTATCCTTCGCATCGTCGGGTTCAACGGACTCGACGGGCACCGAGGTCACATTGTCCTCGACCGAATCGACGATGTCGCGCACATGGGCCAGGAAGGCCGTGCGCTCTGGGGCGGTCATGACGCGGACCCGGGCAAGGATGAGCTCGTCAAGCACGCGCTGGGCCGCGGTCTCGCCCTGCATGCCCAAGCGCTCGGTCAGGTCGGAGATGGTGCCGCCGGCCTGCTCGAACATGTCGGACACGCTACGGGCGATATCGGGGGTGGCGGTGTCCTTGCGCACCTGCTCGCCTTTGGTGTTAAGGTCGTCGAGGACCTTCTTGCCGCCTTCGACAGCAACGGCGGCAGCGCCAAAGCCCACGTTAATGGCGCCGTTAACAAGCTGATCGAATTTCATAACCATGGTTGTCTCCAATCACAAACAACTGCATTGGCGTTCTTGTACCCAAGATTGAGTGAAAGCGACAAAGCGTTTTAGCGCTATTCGATCGACGGGAAATCCCTACCTCACGTTGTCGTTCATCGCGAAAGAGTTCTTCATGGCGCAGCTCGTGGTGTAGAGCACCTTGCCCAGTAGAGCATCGGTCTCCACACGAACACGCTCGGCAAAGGCCTCGTTGGCGCGTGCAAGCTCGGCAGGCACCTCGGCCTCGGGCAGAGCGGCTACGGCAGCGTCAACGTCATGGATCTGCTTGTGGCCCATGCCACCTACCTTCTCCTGATAATCCTCGACCGCGCGGCCGCACTCATGGAAACGGACGTCAGCCAGGGCGCCGATCAGGCGGTTGGCCCAGTAGAAGTTTTCGGACGTCACGCGAGCCTGCGTGTCGGCATAGTACTCGGGCATGGTCTCGACGTTTGCGTACAGCGGGACCAGCGCGTTAAACGAGTTGGAGCCAAAGGCCATCCACTGCACGGCGCGATACGCCGGCTGCGCATAGGGGCGCAGCTGCAGCACGGCGAGCTGGCTGTTGCGGTTGATGCCGATGGGGCGATAGGCGCCACGCGTGGCGGGCGTGCCCTTGCTGCCGTAGCAGTCGTACTCCGTGCCCTGGTAGTGACTCGAGAGTACGTACTTAATGTCCTCGATGGTCACCTTGCGCTCGGGCACGCGGCTCCAGGGGATATCGTCGCTCTCGGGCGTGTAGTCGGCCTCGGGACCATCCCACACGTCGCTGGGGTTGAGGCAGCGCTGCATGTACCACGCGCGCGGCGTGTTGTAGACGTGGTCGCTGTCGCTGTGCGAGCCAAAGGCCTCGCGCGGGTTAAAGACCGTCGCCGGACCGTCGCCCTCAACGCCCAGCGTCAGGTCCAGATGCCACTCGGCCATCCAGGCGCGCAGGTCGGCGGAGCACATGTGGTCGGCCTGGGCGCCCTCAGCGTCATCCAGGTCAAAGCTGTCGATACCCAGCTGGTTGGGCATGGTCACATAGGCATCGTCAGGCACGCGCTTGGCGATCCAGTGGTGACCGCCGATGGTCTCGAGCCACCAGATCTCGTCCACGTCGCTAAAGGCGATGCCGTTGTTCTCGTAAGTGCCATAGCGCTCGAGCAGGTCGCCCAGGATGCGCACGCCGTCGCGGGCGGACTTGGCATACGGCAGCACCAGGGTCACCATGTCCTCCTCGCCCAGGCCACCGGGCCGTGCCGGGACGTATCCGTCCTCGCCTTCGTTGCCCTTGGCGGGTACGTAGTCGACGAGCGGGTCGGCGCCGCGGACGCGCTCGTTGGTGGTGAGCGTCTCGGTTGCGGACATGCCAACATTGAGCTCGTTGAAGCCGGCCTCGGCCCAGATGCCGTGGCCCGGGACAACATCGGGGACGCTCGTGTAGCGCATGGGGTTATCGGGCAGTTCAACGGTCAGGTGACTCAGGACGCTCGTGTAGACGCGCGGCTGCTCGTCGGGATGCACAACGCGCATACGCTTGGGCTCAAATACCCCGTTGGACGAGTCCTCGTTACGCGCGACCAGGGTCGACCCGTCGTAGCTCGCGTTCTTACCAACCAAAATCGTTGTGCACGGCATGCGCATCCTCCTTGAGCGAAGAAATCAAACGGCAACAGTGTATCGCTTCGGCGCAGAAAGGGCGAAACCGCCGCCCCGGCAGTCCCCGTGGTCAAAAAATGCCAAATATGAGTACTGTCACCAATTTAGTAGCAGCAAATTTCCTTGTAATGAGTGCCAGAAATCCCCAATTGTCCAAAAGCAAGACAACGTTATTCCCCATAGGTTCAATAAAATGGGTTTCCTAACGAGAATGAATATCGTTAGGAAACCCAAAAGACGTAAAACATATGTGACTATCATGGCAACAGTACTCATATTTGGCGCTTTTTGACCACGTGGTATATGGCTAACCCCTCAAACAGCCCAAAACGCCTATTTCGATGCGCGCTCCGCCGCCTCAATCACGTGTTTGGCGAGAATTGCGGTGGTCACAGCCCCCACGCCGCCCGGCACGGGTGTGATGGCGCCAACGATCGGTTCCGCAGCATCAAAATCCACGTCGCCGACCAGTTTTCCGGCAGCTTCGTCCCAATTAATGCCAACATCGATGATCGTCTGGCCCTCGCGAACCGCATCCGCGCCAATCGTGCGCGCGCGTCCAACCGCGGCAACAACAATGTCGGCAGAACAGCACTCGGCAGCTAGGTCACGCGTATGCGTATGGCACGTCGTCACCGTGGCATTGCGAGCCGTAAGCATGGCGGCTACGGGACGACCAATCACCAGCGACCGACCGACGACCGCGACCTTGGCCCCATCCAGCTCAACGCCGTAATGGTCCAGCAATGCCAACACGGCTTCAGCCGTGCAAGGAGCAAAGCCCTCGCCGCGCCCCGAAAGCGTGGTGAGCAGCGAGGCCGGCGTCATGGAGTCGACGTCCTTGGCGGAATCGAGTGCCGCGGCAACCGCATCCTCGTCAAGCCCAGCGGGCAACGGACGAAACATCAGACAGCCATGAACAGCGGGGTCGGCATTGATGTCTTTAATAGCCGCCAACAGCTCGTCCTGCGAAACATCGGCGGGAAGCAAAAGGCGGCGAGCCTCAATGCCAACCTTCTCGCAGCGCTTGAGGGCGCCGCGCTCGTAGGACAGGTCGTCCTCGCGCTCGCCCACACGCACGATGGCCAGCGTCGGAACAACGCCGCGCTCGCGCAAAGCCGTGCAGCGAGCGGCGAGCTCCTCGGTCAAAGCACGGGCGACGGGAGCGCCCTTCAACAGCTCGGCCATGGCTACCCCCTCTTCCTTGCGGCGTCGGCAGCACGGCGCGCCAGCGCATCGGCGCGCGGCAGCCACGTATCCAGCAGATCGTCGCACGCTGCCTCGAGTTCCTCGGCGCGCGCCCGGTCTTTCATAGATGTGGTGTTGGCGAAGAGCGTCAGGCTCGCACCCTGCATGGCGGCGCGGCAGAACACGGCACCGCACGCCACGTCGGACAGCAGTTGGCGCGAGCCTTTGTCTGCCATGTCCTCGAGCAGTGCCAGCGCACGACCGCAGGCACCCATAATGCGGTACGGCGGCATGGCTGCCACATGCAACGCATCTTGAATCGCAGCCGGTCGAGCCGGATCCTCGCGCGAAATACCGTACGCCGCCGACACCTGCCCGTAGGCTCGAACATCCTCGGCAACCAAGTCGACAAGCTCCTGAGCCAGCTCGTCTGCCTGGGCAAACGCGTGCGTCAAATCGTCCGCGCGATCGGCAAGCGCGGGGTTCGTCGCCCCGTAGCGAGCAACCATCCCGCAAAGCGAGGCGCCCAGCGCGCCCACAAAGGCGCTCGCGCTACCGCCGCCGGGAACCGGCTCGCGCGCGGCCAGCGCCTCGGCAAATCCACGGCAGGTCTTGTCCATCATCTCTTGGCTCATACGTATGCACCTTCAAGTCATATAGATCGGTCGGGCGGCAACCGCCGACCAACCGCATCAAACACGTAATGATGCCAAGTCTAGCCCATAAGCACATGAGCGTCAGCACACCTGGCCATCGCGGATTTCTATGACGAACGATAGGCGTCGGCGCCGCAAACATGGGACACATGGCCCACCTTTCGAGACTTCCGGGCAGCGGCAACTGGGGCATACATTATAGGTAAGGAGCCCTATGTTGGGGCAAGCTCATCACGGCACCGGACGACGAATGGAAGAATAACCGCACAGTAAACAAAGACATCATGGACATGCGTAACCGCCGCCCCAGCGATCCGCGGCACACGATGTCCCTGGCAGACAAGGAGGACGCCACCATGAAGAAAAAGACCCTATCGATCCTTTCCCTTTGCATCGCCCTCTTTGCCGCGTTTGCCCTTGTCGGCTGCGGCGGGAGCGCATCGGGCGGCGGCAGCGCCCCCAAGAGCGAGAGCAAGGAAAAGGTCCCCGTCGCCAAGAAGACCGACTTTATCTGGTTTAAGGTCGAGATGCCCGAGAGCGTTGGCGTGAGCGACTCCGCCGGCAAGAACGCCGACAGGGTCCAGCTCACCTTCCCCGAGAACGAGAACACCACGGTTGACCGCTTCATACCTGTTTGGGAAGAGAAGATGACGGCAGAAGAGGCTCTTGCCGATGAAGGTCGAAAGAGCAGCATGTTCCAGTGGGAAGTTGGCGACCCCGTCGAGTACAACGGCAGGACATGGCTCACCGGAACGTGCAAGGACAACCGCGGCACCCATACCTATCTCTTTACCGACGTTGAGCCGGGAAGCGTCTGCGTTCTCATCGCGAACTTCGACCTGCACAAGAAAGAAGCCGAGGCGCTTCTCAACTCCATCGAGTTCCCCGACGACATGAAGAAAGCAGTTGACGAGGCACGTGAAGTCGAGATTTCGAGCATCGAGATCAAGTAACGGGGCACCCGTACGCGCCTACGCGAACCCGCGTAGGCGCGCCCCATTAAAACAACGGGCGCCCAACCCGGGGAGAGCCGACAGCACCGGCCCTCCCCTCTTTTGGACCCGTGCATATTGCCACTTAACGGCGCAAATCCGGCCCTCAGAATGGGACACATGGCCCACCCGAAGGAGCCGTCCACGCGTACAGTAAAGGGAGGTAACCCATGGACGATTACAGATCGAGGAGGACACGACCATGGAAAAGAAGGCCTTTGCGATTCTCACCCTCTGCATCAGTCTCTTTGCCGCGGTTGCCTTGGTGGGTTGCGGTGGCAGCGGCGGCGCTACCGGCAGCGGCGGTGGCGGTGGAGCGGAAAAGCCAGCCGTGGATATGAGGACTGACTTCATTTGGTTTAAAGTCGAGGTGCCCGAGGGCGTCGAAATCACGGACGTTGCAGGCGATACCGCCGACAGGGCCCAGTTTAAGTTCACCGAGAGCGAGCATGCCAGTGACCGCTTCATCCCCGTCTTCGATCCTGACAAGAACGCCGATGAACTGTTCGACTACGAGGCAAAGTGGAAGACCAACTCCGGATGGACCGAGAGCGATCCCGTTAAGTACAACGGCAAGACCTGGCGCAGCGCCTACTTTACGCACTCGGGCGGCGTGACGACCGAGTACTTCACCGACGTTGACGGTGGCAGCGTGTATGTGCGTATCGACAACGTCGAGGAACACAAGGACGCCGTCGAGACCATGATGAAGTCCCTGGAGTTTGCCGACGACATCGCCGAGGCCAAGACCGAGGCCATGGACGTCAAGCTCGACGATATCGAGATCAAGCGCTAAGCGACTGGCGAGTGCAGCGGGAAACACGGGCGCAGTGCAAACAAGCGACGGTACCCCAGCGCTTCGTACCCAGGGAGGGCCGGTAAACCGACCCTCCCTTTCTTATGCCGGTAGCCAACGAACGCGAGGATGCCGGACGCCGGAACCGCTCCAAATGTAGCAACAGTACGAAAACGACAAGCACCCCAACACGTCCGCCCGCCGATTTATTGCGCCGCGCAGACAATTAAACCAGCATCTTTAAACATCTGAGCAGTATAGTGACCAAAACTATCGCATAACCGCACCCTGCGAACGGAGGAGTTATGACCGAACACCACGCAATCAGTCGCCGAGCGTTTACGCTGGGCCTTGGACTCGCAGCATTGTCGCCATTTACTCGCAGCATTGTCGCCATTTGTAAGCCTGCCCGAAACCGCGGGATTGGGCCTTCCCATGCGCGCGGCATTTGCAGAAGACACGCCCACATCGGCGGCCACCCTCGACAAGTTCGTCATTCGCCTTCGCCCCGCGGGCTATTTTCGCACCGCGAGCGTCAACGAAGACGGCAACGTCATCGGCAACGTCTGCCACCTGTTTAATGACGGCACGTCCAACAAGCTCATCCTCGAGCACGTGGCGACCGATACAGATAATACAAATTGGTATGCCATTCGCACCTTGCTCAATTTCGAGGAGCACAAGAAGACGGGCTACAGCATTTGGTCGGTCGACGGCGACTCGGACAAAGATGGAAAGGTTATCCACGTATGGAGTGGCGAGCACGACGACAAGCCCAGCCGCTCTTTTGCGTTCGCCCGCCAGCAAAACGGAACCTACATCATCCGAGACCGCACAAACGAGAAAAAAGACATTAATTACCTGGCCATAGAAAAGGACGGCAAAGACCAAGACAACAACAAGATCTGCCACAAGAGGAAGAGCATTCCGTGGGAGCTCGAGCTTGTCGGCTACAGCATGGACAAGACCAATGCCACAGTTAGCAGCATCGACTGGACCACGTATAGCAGCTACGTCGACGGACCATGTTGGATGAGCCACGTCGATGGCAACAAATACCTCGACGAGCTGAGCATCCCGGGCACGCATGATTCGAGCACCTGCAGCGTCGACAACGACACCGAGCCCCAAACCTCGCTTGCAAAGTGCCAGCAGGATTACATCCCCACGCAGTTGCTCGAAGGCATTCGCTATTTTGATATCCGACTTGGAAAGAACGACAAGAACGGCGACCCCGGCATCGACCATGGAATATGCTACCTGCTCAAAAAAGACGGGGGCTATATGCAGCTCTCCAATGTCATCGGTTACTTCAAAACATTTTTGAACGAAAACCCGTCAGAAGCGCTCATCATGCTGGTGTCACGAGGCAACGACGAAGCTACCGACGAAAGCATTACGACGGCTTTCGCCAATGTTATGGACAATAACTCCGATCTGTTCTATACGTCGAGCCATGTCCCCACACTGAACGAGTTGCGCGGAAAGATCGTCCTGCTGCGTCGATTTAGGCTCGCCGGCGACAGCGTAGACGGCCACACGTGGGGCCTCGACCTCACCGAATGGGACGACAAAATCAAGGCGCATTCCGGAAAGTCCATGTACCTCGTGAAATACGAGCAAGGCTTTGAGGCTGCGGGCAATACGGGCGACAAAGAGCCCTATAGCACAGCGGTATATGCCCAAGGCCATTACAGCTGCACGGGGTCCAGTAAAATCGACTGGGTCGATATGGCCCTGAAGGCGGCGGCCGAGTTCAAGCGCGGCACCGTAGATATCACTGCCGCGGACGGGACAACGGTGCAGGCAACGGAGCGCTGCTGGTTTATCAACTACACGAGCTGCACGCAAAACAACCCTTTTACCGCGGCGCGAGTGGTCGACGAGCACCTGTACAAGAGCTCGTATATAAACAATACCGGAGTTGAGGGCACAAAAGAGGACTGCCGTAAGCACATTGGCATCATTGCGTCCGACTTTGTTGACGCGGCACTGGCACGGAGCATCTACCAGCGCAATTACGATACGGAGCACAAGCAGGCAGCTTCGTGCTACCTCCCAGCCCGCATGCACATGACATATGGCGACTCGTTGAGCGATGCCTCACTCCAGGATGGAAAGACCGTTGGCGAGGGTCATTTCCGCCTTGTCGACAGCAGTAACGTACTCAACGTGGCGGCTTCGGGCCATACGTTTGCCATCGAATACGTTGATGTCGATGCCTTGGGCAACGAGACCGTTACGGGGCTGCAGGGTTCCGTGCCCATCGATATCGACCCGCGCGCGCTGACGCCCCATTTTGAGGGGCTTGAAGGCCTTAAGGCCGGCGAAGACGTGCGCGCCAAGATTGCGGCATCACTCGAGGGCAAGCTCGAAACCGATGCCTGCACGGCCCAGCTCGAGTTTGTGCACGACGCGAACGGCGCTCCGGGAACGGCGATGGCCGAGGGCGAGGCATTTGCCGCGGGGACGTATTGGGTGCGTGCGAAAGGCCTGTTGGGCGACGCGGCGAAAAACTACACGCTTGCCACCGACGGAGCCGCAAGCTTTACTGTGACGACTTCGGGCAACGCGGGCGCTACGGACACCGGCGACGGCAACGGCAACGGCACCAACGCAGGCGGCGCCGACAAGAACGACAAGGGCAACAAGCGCAAGGGCTCAGGCGAAAAGCTTGCCGGCACAGGCGACAACTCTGGCATTGCCGCCGGGCTCGCTGCCGCCGCCGTGGCGACAACGGTCGCCGGCGCGGCAATGCTTGCCAGTGACCGCGAAAACGCTGGGGACGATAGCGAATAGGCAAGCTGGCTTTCAGACGCATAGGCTCAATCAGGGGCGCGGAATACCGTTCTGCGCCCCTATATTTTGACATGAGGGATCAGCTCATAAAGGACGCCTCGCAGGTTGAACGACCAGCCACCGTGCCACCAGATGCGCGGGCGTAAGTCTGGCCCGAACGCCGACGTCGGCTACATCACCATGTTCAGCGCGTTCACAAATTCCTGGGCCTGGGAGCGGCTGCTCAGGCTAAAGACACAGGCAGTCAACAGCCTGTTACGTAGAAAAACACTGCGGCCCTTGATCCTGTTGACCCCCGTGATGTCCTTAAGGTAGACAATCTCGGTGTGCTTGCCGCCGAAAGTGCCCTTCTTGAGCGCCTCGATGCGGTTAGGGTAGATCTTGACGTCTTTAAACCCGCCCGAACCCTTGTCCTGAAACAGCAAGGTGTTGTTGTCCATGCGTGTCACTCCCATGGGGTTCGCTAAAACTGCCTCTATTGCCACATTTTAGTCACTTCGGGAATCCTGCACGAAGGCGCTAGGCGACATTGAAATTCGAGTCCGCGCGAGGCTTTAAACTAAATGCAATAAAGATGCATTCCACAAGAGGAAAGTGGGGCGACAGTGATGGGCGAACTGGTAAACCGTGGAGAATCGGCAATCGTGCCAGAAGTTTTTTACAAGCAGGTTTCCTCGATTCTCAACGCCGCTCGCGACAAGGCCTATACCGCCGTTAACTTTGCGATGGTTGAGGCGTATTGGGAGATCGGCAAGAGCATTGTTGATGAGCAGGGCGGAGAGGAGCGCGCCAAGTATGGAGAGGCGCTGCTCAAGGCCCTCGCAATCAGACTTACCAAGGATTTTGGTAAAGGTTTTGAAGCAAGAGAGCTGCGTAAAATGCGTCAGTTCTATCTTGCATTTCCAATTCGGGACTCACTGCGTCCCGAATTGAGTTGGACACATTATCGCAGGTTAATACGCATTCCTGACCCCGAAGCTCGCACCTGGTACATGAACGAATGCGCCGATTCTCGCTGGAGCACGCGTCAGCTCGAGCGTCAGATCAACACCATGTTCCGCGAGCGCCTGCTTGCCAGCAAGGACAAGGAGGCCGTCACCCAGGAAATCCAAGAGAGCGCCCCGGCTCGTCGCCCCGAGGATATCATCCGCGACCCATATGTACTGGAGTTTTTAGGTTTCTCGGACGATGCTGCGTTTCGCGAGAGCGATCTAGAGCAGGCGCTCATCACACATCTTCAGAAGTTCCTGCTGGAGCTTGGCCGTGGCTTCGCTTTCGAGGCACGCCAAAAGCGTATCACCTTTGATGGGCGCCATTTCTATATTGACCTTGTGTTTTACAACTATCTGATGCGCTGCTTCGTGCTTATCGACCTTAAGACGGACGATCTTACGCACCAGGACTTGGGCCAGATGCAAATGTATGTGAACTACTACACGCGCGAGCTCATGAACGAAGACGACAATCCGCCCATAGGCATCGTGCTCTGCGCGGACAAAAGCGATTCGATTGTCGAGTACACGCTGCCCGAAGACAACGACCAAGTGTTTGCCGCCAAATACCTGCCGTATCTTCCAAGTAAGGAAGAGCTGGCGCGCGAGCTGAGTGCCGAGTACCGCGCCATCAACGAAGCGACTAATGGCGAAGCACAAGGATAGCAATACGTTGCGACCGACACCACCGATGGCGCTCCACATCACCCGGGATAAGAGGAGCTTTCCATGACAGACAGACCGAAAACAACACTGCGCGACTGCATCTATGGGCTCGCCGTCGGCGACGCACTGGGCGTTCCTTACGAGTTCAGGCCCCGCGGCACGTTTGAATGCGCGGACATGATTGGCTACGGCACGCATGGGCAGCCCGCCGGCACCTGGAGCGACGACACATCCATGACGCTTGCTACCTGTGACTCGATTAGGGAGCTCGGGCACATCGAAACCGCGGACATGCGCGACAAGTTCGTCGGTTGGATTGCCCGTGGCGAGTATACGATCGACGGCATTTTCGATTACGGCGGCACGACCGCCCGCGCCTTGCACACCGGCAAAGGAGGCTCCGGCGAGCGCGACAACGGTAACGGTTCGCTCATGCGCATCGCGCCCCTGGCGTTCACCGATGCGACAGACGAAGAGGTCAGCAAGGTCTCCGCGATCACGCACGCTCACAGAACATCGACCGACGCATGCGTCATATTTGTCGAGCTGATGAGAGACGTGTTGAACGGCGTGCTCCCCCCATGGGTGCTCCAGCTGAAAGACGTGCCCGAGCGTGGAATCAGGTCTGGCGGCTTCGTGCGCGACACACTTAAGGCCGCCGCCTGGTGCTTCGTCAACACAAACTGTTACGAAGATTGCGTGCTTGCCGCCGTCAATCTGGGCGACGACACCGACACCACCGCAGCCGTCGCAGGCGCGCTCGCGGGCACGGCGTACGGTATCGACGCCATCCCACGAGAGTGGATTGACATCCTGCGCGGTAAAGAGCTGATAGAGCAGTGTTTGTTTTAGGACACGCCTTCAACGAAGACAATGTCAGTCAACGCAAATGATTAAGGGACCGCATAAATGATGGTTACAGAATGCGCCGTCATGGGTCCGTTCGTCACAGAGCAAAGTACCGTGGGACCGTACACCGTGTTGGTATTCGAATCCCCGCTGCCGCAGAAAAGGGCCGGTTGCAGCCGGCCCTTTAGACATTAGCACCTGCGTTGCCCGCGCTTCCAAAGTTGACCGACTGAGGAGCGGGTTCCGCGGCACACCTTGATTTTACCCGGTGGGGCGGCTCTTTTGCAGCCGTCCCACCGTTTATTTAGATCTACCACGACGGACAGCTCGCACTACTGCGCACTGTCCCGTACCGCTCCCCTACTTCCCAAAGATCGCGCTGAACAGGCCTTTGCGCTTGGGCTTCTCTTCTCGATAGGAGCCCTCGGCCGCCGCTGCCACCTGGCGCGGTTGCTCACCGCCTCCACGGCGCACGATCTGGTATAGGAAGGGCGATTTAACGTATTTGACCTCGATGGGCGTGGCGTGCACGGTGCTTTCGTTCGACAGCATCACGTTGGGATTGAGCGACGCTACCACATGCGTCTCACGCTTGTCGCTAAACACTACCGCGGCCGCGCGACCCGTCTGGCCGTTTACGGCAATGCGCACCTGCTCGCCATCGCGGCTGTCCGTCGCCGGACGATCGACAAAGTAGACCGGCACCATCACCAGGCCGTCCTTATGCTTGCGGGCCTTACGTGCCCAGGCGCGGATGCTCTTTTTATTGAGCCCCAGCACCGCCTCGGCATCGTTGCCGGCAATGTCGAGCGCCAGCTTATCAATGACCACCTGGTCCTTGGTAGATGCATCGACGGAGACAACGCGGAAGTCACCTTCCTGCATGGCCGGGTCAAACGGCCCAACCTTGGCAAAGTCCCATGGCTCCAGAATGCCCATAAGGCGAACGTCCAGGTAGTTTGCCCGCGGATACGCCCAGTCGAGCACCTCGTAGTATACCAGGGTCTCCTTGCTCAGCCCCTTGCCCGGGAAGGACGCCATCATGCGCAGGTCCGCGAGCGCCATGGGGAAGTAGAAGAGCATCATGTCGTTTTGGATCGCGTCTTCCACGTCGTGACCGGCAAAGGCATCGGGATACTGGCGCACCAGCTGCAGCGCGTTGGCACGTGCCTGCTGCGGCGAGATTTCGCAGGGAATACCCTGCTCGGGTACATACTCCGCACCAACGCCCATGGTCAGGCGCTTGCTAAAGGTACCGGGTTTAAGCAGGTCGGCAACGCCGATCTTATTACCGCAGGACGGGCACTCAAACACGCGCTGGGTCGACGACCCCTCAAAGGACGCACCGCAGAAGGGGCAGGGAATGCTCACGTGCGTAGCTTCTTGGAACTCCTGAGCCGTACCGCGGTCCTCCCACAGCAGATGCTCCAGAACCGACTGGTTGCGCCAGTACGAATTGAAGAAATACCAGTCCGGGTCCTCCGGGCGCTCGAGCTGCGACACGTGGGTGAGCTTAAGCAGTCCATCGACAACCGTCAGCGGCGTATGGCGAATGCCCAGGGCGCTCTTGGGCTCCCCCGCATCGGCCTGCCACGGAACGACCGTGCCGCAATAGGCGCACTCAAAGCTGCGTTTAGCCTGGTGTGAGTACATAGGGCCGCCGCAGTTTTGGCATTTAATGGCAAACATCTCGTCCATGGATACGTCCTCCTTTGCACAGGGGCTGTCGACATTAAGTATGTCGGGCAGGTAAGCACATGCCCATACCCATGTGGCCCAAAATGGAGCACCAGGTCGGACAAGAAGGGCCGCTCGTTAGCTCCAGCAGACCATTGCTGCATTTTCTGAGCATCGGCACACGGTGCGCCCATGCGAGCTACACTATCCCCTTAACCATGATTGTGAGGACGATTGCCATGCTATTTGTAAATCGGCTGGTACATACGCTTGTTCCCGGCAGTGAGGACGAGCCGGTCGATACAACTTGTCGCACCAACGCGGGCTTTGCCGCAAGCCTCATCTGCATCGGCCTCAATATCACGCTGTGCCTGGCCAAGGGCATCGCGGGCCTGCTCGCCGGCTCTGTCTCGCTTGTCGCCGACGCCTTCAACAACCTCTCCGACGCCTCGAGCAACATTGTGAGCCTGCTCGGATTCCGCCTTGCCAGTCGCCCGGCGGACGAGGGCCACCCTTACGGCCACGGCCGCTACGAGTACCTGGCCGGTCTGTTTGTCGCCGTCCTGGTTTGCGCCGTCGGCATCAACCTGGTGCTCGAGTCCGTTACCAAGATCATCAAGCCCTCCCCCACCGCTTACACGCTCGTTTCCCTTGCGGCACTGGCTACGTCCATGCTCGTTAAGCTCTGGATGGCCGCGTTCAACCGCACGCTGGGCGACCGCATCGACTCGGAGACGCTCATCGCCACAGCACAGGACTCCAAAAACGACGTCATCACCTCGGGCTCGGTCTTGGTGGCGGTGCTTATTTCGCAGACGACCGGCTTTGACCTCGATGGCTGGGCAGGCCTGGGTGTGGGCATCTTCATCTGCATCAGCGGCATGGGCCTGGTGCGCGACGCCATCAGCCCGTTGCTGGGGCAAGCGCCCGACCCCAAGCTCGTCCAGGCAATCCGCGACAAGATCATGTCCTATCCGCAGGTCTTGGGCACACACGACCTGATGGTGCACGACTACGGCCCCGGTCGTCAGTTTGCCAGCGCCCACGTGGAGATGCCTGGCGAGGGCGACGCATTTGAGCACCACGAGATTCTGGACACCATCGAGCACGACATCAAGCGCCAGATGGGCATCGATATCACGCTGCACTGCGACCCCATCGCCACCACCGGCGACGATCTGCGCGGCTGGGTCAAGCGCGGCGTCATGCAGATTGATCCCGCGCTCTCCATCCACGACCTGCACGAACACGACGGGTTCGTTTCGTTTGACCTGGTGCGTCCCGACGGCTTTGACATATCCGACGAGGAGCTGCTGGAGCTCGTCACGCGCATCGTGCACGAGCGCCGGCCCGACGTCTCATGCGTCGTTACGTTTGACTCGGGCTATAGCTCGCCCGACCGTCCGGCCGAGCAGTTGTAGCCTGCTTAACAGCTAGTTTCCCTGCGCGCCCGAAATACCGTTTTGTAGGGCATCCCAAGCGTTCGTTGCCATATCGCCCAAGTTCTGCGCGGTATCGCCCAGGTTTTGTGCCGTGTCGCCCAGCTCTTGCGCCTTGTCTCCCAACTCCTGTGCCTTGTTGCTCAAGTCCTCCAGCGTATTGGAGCTCGAACTGTCGGTACCGCTTTGGCCGTCGGACGAGTTGCCCGAGCTGTTCTTGTGCGTGAGTTGAATTTCGAGGTTGCCGTTGTCGTTATAGTAGGCAGAAGTAACGACCCAGTTGGCATCGACGACGGGCGTTGAGCCATCATCAGTCAGGACCACGGCATTCGAAAGATCGGCGCCGCGCGACTTGAGGATCTTCTTGGCGTTGGACCAGTACTGCCCCGGCATATCGCTCAGATCGACGGCGCTAGACGAGGCGGACTCAGTTTGCTCGGCAGTGGTATCGGCCGTTGAACTCCCTCGCTTGTTGAGCATGCCCGACACGATGGCAAACACAACCGACAGCGCAAAGAAGATCGCCAGCACGATGAGGATCTTCTTGATCACGCTCGACGAACGCGACGGCTTCTTCTCCTCGTCCTCGCCATATTGCGGAATCGACTTGGGGTACTCGCGATACGGCTGGCGCGACTCGTAGCGAGGCTGCGCCGTGCGAGGCATATACGTCGTCTGCTGAGGCTGCGGAATGGGATTCTGCGGCAGGTCATCATAGGGATTCGGCGTCGAGGCGGCATAAGAATCCTGCGGCGCGTAATCAAACGGGTCCGGAGCTGCGTTGCTATAGGGGCCTTGCGAAGATGCAGCGTAAGAATCCTGCGCCGTGTCGCCATAGCCCATAACCCGGGTGGGCTCGGCAGAAGGCTGCGTCGCGGCGGGGTCGGTATAACCGGGGTTGGGAACAACGCGGGTCGCATCGGCGCTATCGCCAGCCTGCGCGGAACCGTAGCCGCCCATCACGGTTGTCTTGTCCTGATCCATGCAACGATTCCTTTCCGTCGCGCGTGAGCCTCAAGTTATCCATGCATTCTACCCGCGCAAAAGCCTATGATGGACGGAGCCCGTCGGTATCTACAAGGCCCGGCGGGCCTAAGGCTCAAAAAGCCCCGCCGGGCCTTGTGGGCGCGGCGGGGCAAGCAAGCAGCCATGCGCAGCGAGCTTAGAACAGGCCGGTGATGTTGCCGTCGTTGTCGACGTCGATATTCTCGGCCGCGGGGACCTTGGGCAGGCCCGGCATGGTCAGAACACTGCCAGTCAGTGCGACTACAAAGTGGGCACCGGCAGAAACCTTGAGCTCGCGCACCGTGATGCGGAAGTTCTCGGGAGCGCCCAGGGCCTTGGCGTTGTCGCTAAAGCTGTACTGCGTCTTGGCCACGCACACCGGCAGGTTGCCAAAGCCGTTCTCGCGCAGCTCGGCAAGCTGGCGCTTGGCGGCCGGCGTAAAGTCAACGCCGTCGGCGCGGTAGACCTTGGTGGCAATGGCCTCGAGAGCGTCGGCCACATCGGCGCCGTCCTCATAGGCAAACTTAAACTCACTCGGCTGCTCAATCAGACGCATGACCTCATCGGCAAGCTCGAGCGCGCCCTCGCCGCCCTTGGCCCAGACCTCGGAAAGCTTAACGTTGACGCCGAGCTTCTGGCACTCGGACTCGATGAGCGCAAGCTCGGCCTCGGTGTCCGTCGGGAAGCGGTTGATGGCGACTACGCAGGGCAGACCATAAACGTTCTGGATGTTGTCGACGTGACGCAGCAGGTTGGGCATGCCGGCCTTGAGTGCCTCGAGGTTCTCCTCGTTGAGGTCGGCCTTGGCGACGCCACCGTTGTACTTCAGCGCACGAGCGGTCGCGACGACCACGACGGCGCTGGGGCGAACGCCCGTCATGCGGCACTTGATGTCGAGGAACTTCTCGGCACCCAGATCGGCACCGAAGCCGGCCTCGGTAATGGCGACATCGCCAAAGCGCATCGCCATACGCGTGGCCATGATAGAGTTGCAACCGTGGGCAATGTTGGCGAAGGGACCGCCGTGAACAAACGCGGGCGTGCCCTCGAGCGTTTGCACCAGGTTGGGCTTGAGCGCGTCCTTAAGCAACGCGGCCATGGCACCCTGGGCCTTAAGGTCGCGGGCACGGACGGGCTCGCCGGCAAAGCTATAGCCGACGACAATCTCGCCCAAGCGCTCCTTGAGGTCGTTAATGCTCGTAGACAGGCACAGGATTGCCATGACCTCGGAGGCGACGGTGATATCGAAGCCGTCCTCGCGCGGCACGCCCTGGGCCTTACCGCCAATGCCGTCGATGACATGACGCAGCTGGCGGTCGTTCATATCGACGACGCGCTTCCAAGTGATGCGCTTAACGTCAATGCCGAGCTGATTGCCCTGCTGGATGTGGTTATCAAGCATGGCGGCCAGCAGGTTGTTGGCGGCACCGATAGCATGGAAGTCGCCGGTAAAGTGCAGGTTGATGTCCTCCATGGGGATGACCTGGGCCCAGCCGCCGCCGGCAGCACCGCCCTTAACGCCAAAGACGGGACCGAGCGAAGGCTCGCGCAGGGCCACGGCACTCTTGACGCCGCGACGGCGCAGGCCATCGGCCAGACCGATGGTCGTGGTGGTCTTACCCTCGCCCGCAGGCGTTGGGTTGATAGCAGTCACGAGGACGAGCTTGGCCTGGTGGTCAGTCGGCTCGTTGAGCAGTGAATAGTCGACCTTAGCCTTGTCGAAGCCGTACGGAATCAGGTGCTTAACGTCGACGCCGGCGTTCTTGGCCACCTCGGTAATAGGCAGCGGCGTGACAGAACGTGCGATTTCGATGTCAGTAGGCATGGGCGGTCCTTTCGTTACCGAATGAGAAAAAGACCAATTCAGCATAGCACGGGCGCGCAATAGTAAAACACCCGTAACCGATGAATGGCGATATGTTTATCCAATGCTCAGCGATAGCTTAACAGCCCGCCAAAACAAAGCGCCCTAAATGGTAGGTTCAATCCCCAAGTGCTCAAAGGTGCGAAGCGTTGCCTGGCGGCCCTGCGGCGTACGAATCATCAACCCGCACTGCAGCAGATACGGCTCATAGACATCCTCGAGCGTGCCCGGGTCCTCGCCCACCGCGCTGGCAAGGGTCGTAAGTCCCACGGCACGACCGGAGAACGTCTTAGCGAGCGTCTCCAAAATGCGAATATCCATCCAGTCCAGACCGAGCTCATCGATCTCGAAGAACTCGAGCGCCTGGCGACAGATATCGAGCTCGATGGGGCCGTTGCCGCGCACCTGTGCGTAATCGCGCACGCGCTTGAGCAGGCGGTTGGCAAGACGTGGCGTGCCGCGCGAACGCGAGCCGATCTCGAGTGCACTGGGATGGTCGATCGTCACGCCCAGGATAGTCGCCGAGCGCGTAACAATCTGCGCGAGTTCCTCGACCGTGTAGTAATCCAGGCGATATGAAATGCCAAAGCGGTCGCGCAACGGGCCGGTCAACATGCCTGAGCGGGTCGTTGCCGCCACCAGCGTAAACTTGGGAATATCCAGGCGAATCGAGCGCGCCGCCGGACCCTTGCCAATCACGATATCGAGGGCAAAGTCCTCCATCGCGGGGTACAGGACCTCCTCGACCGAACGGTTGAGGCGGTGGATCTCGTCGATAAACAGCACATCACCCGGCTGCAAGTTAGTAAGGATGGCTGCCAGGTCGCCGGTGCGCGCGATGGCAGGGCCACTCGTGGTCTTGATCTGAGCGCCCAGCTCGTTGGCGATAACCGTAGCCAGCGTGGTCTTGCCCAGACCCGGAGGGCCCGAGAAGATCACGTGGTCGAGCGTCTCGCCACGGCTCTGCGCCGCTTCGATCAACACGCGCAGGCTCTGCTTGATATGCTCCTGGCCGCAGTAATCGTCCAGGCGCTGGGGGCGCAAAGTGCGATCGACATCGAGGTCCTCGGCCGTCAGCTCCGAGCCCACCATGCGCTCGCCGTGCGCCATGGATGCCGCCGGCGAGTTGCCGGGCGTCGTCCACAGGTCCTGAGAGTCATCGGCTTCCCACATCACGCATCCATTCCGAGTCGCTTAAGCGCCGCGCCGAGCAAATCCTCGACACGCATATCCTGCCCATCATACCCGCTCAGAGCGACATCGGTCTCCTGCGGGCTAAAGCCCATGGAAAGGAGTGCCGCACGGGCGTCATCGATCGCCGAAGGAGCGGCGGCGGGCACGGGCATCGCAACCTGACCGGGGATCGCATCGACCGGCACAAAGCCCTTGTCCTTGGCAAAGGTGCTCTTGAGCTCCAAGATGAGGCGCTGGGCGGTCTTTTTGCCCACGCCGGGCACCTTGGCCATGCCCTTGTCGTCCTCGGCCATCACCAGGGAATACAGCTGTCCCACGGTATAGGTGGAAAGTACGGCGAGCGCCAAGCGCGGGCCAACGCCCGAGACGGACACGAGCCGATCGAACATCGTGCGCTCATCCTTTGAGGAAAAACCGAAAAGTGTCATGGCGTCCTCGCGCACCTGCATACGCGTGTAGAGGCGGACCTCGCCGCCGGGCGTCGGCAACGTGGCCGCAGTGCTGCCCGAAATGCCGAGCTCAAAGCCAACGCCCGACACATCGACGACAGCAGAGCTCATCGTGGCCTCGACAAGCGTTCCGTGGAGCTGGGAAATCATCAGTATCCGGTTCCTCTCTGTTGATAGAACTCGCCACCGGTGAGGGCGCGGGTGCGGCTAAGGTTTACATGGCAGATGGCGCAGGCCAGGGCATCGGCGGCATGGTCGGGATGCGGGTCGTGGTCGAGCTGCGTGAGCGTGCGTACCATGTAGGCGACCTGCCGCTTGTCCGCGGCGCCGGTGCCCACCACAGCCTGTTTGATCTGCATGGGTGTGTACTCGCCAATCTCGAGCGCACACTCCGAAAGCGCCACAAGCGCAGCGCCGCGGGCATGTGCCGTGGGGATGGCCGAACGAACGTTGGCGCCAAAGTAGATGCTCTCGACAGCAGCCGTGTCGGGTCGATAACGCTCGACGACATCCTTAAGGTCATGGGCGATATGCGACAGGCGCACCGCGAGCGGACTTCCGGCACTGGTCTCGATGCAGCCATAGGCACGGCAGCGGACCTCGCCACGCCGCTCCTCGATAATCCCCCAACCCGTATGAGCCAAACCGGGGTCAATGCCCAAGATAACCAAGCCGACCTCCCCTCGCCACAAGCGCAGCGCAAGACAACGCCCCGCGCACTATTCACGAACGTCTGTTCTAGAATAACACAACGCTAGCCCTATAAGTCAGCCGAGATCGAATTGTAGGTTGAGCATACGCAAGCGAGCGCCCGCCAGAGCGAGCAAGGTGCCTTGAAAGAGGAGGGCATTGACCTGGTGGTCATGCCCGACGATTGAAAGGCAGATTGCCGCTCTGGCGGGCGCGCAGCGTCGACTCGTTACGCGGTTTGGCAAAACCGCGTAACCTTTTTAGTTCTGGCTAAAGAACGGGAACTGCCTCGGATCCACCGGCGGATGCGGCATCGGCGTGCCCTGGGGTCCACCCTGGCCGCCCATCATCTTATCGATGGCGTCCTGAACCTCGCCCTCGAACTTTTTCATTCCCTCGTGTAAACGACGCTGACCGTCTTCAGAGCGCAACTCCTCCATTTGTTCGGGCGAAATACCCAGTAGCTCGCCCAGCACGCCCATCATCTCGTTTCGCACGCGCTCGCTCGTATCCTCGTCAGCAAAACGGCGCACCTCGGTGCGCGCCAGCGAATCAACCGTCATGCGCTCCTTGCCGTTGAGCCCCAGATCGGACCACGCAAGCATGTACGGCCAGGCGCGCTCGGCAAACGAACGGGCAGAGACGATCGGCACCGTCGGCAGCATGCGGCGGGCGGCCTCGCCCTGACGCACGAGCATCAGCAGCAGCGAGCAGGCCTCAGGCTTGCCAGCGGCCATCGGGATGTCGTCGAAAGATCGATTGCGGTCCACGTGCGACTCGAGCGCACCATCGACCTCACCCGGCTCGAGCCCGCCGAGCAGCTGTGCCGCGCGGTCGAGCATATCGAGCGGACCGTCGAGCGTCGAGAGCGCCTGCGCCAGCACGCGCTCCATACAATCTTCCACCGCGTTGAGCGTCACGAGCTCCTGCGGTACCACGGCAGACGTACGGTTGCGTACGCGCGCCACAAACTCGAGCGTTGACAGGTATACGTCGCCAAAGGGCGCGTAATCGCCCTGGTAGCCACCGCAAAGCGCCGGTGCCGCCAACGCGTACTCGGTCTTGGAAAGCGGGCTCAGCGCCATCGCACCCAGCTCGAGCGCCGTGTCCTCCAGCATGAGGCCTAGCGTGCGCGAGCGCAGACGCTCGGCATCGCCCGCCGACACGTCGCGATCGAGCACACGCGCCGCATCCGGTGCATCGCGCTCGACGGTGCGAATGTGCAGGCGCTCGGCGATGGCGCGGACGGCGGCACAGCGGGCAGCCTCGGCCTCCTCCTGCGCCGGCGTAAAGATACGGTTGCGCCCTAGCACCAGGCCAATCACATTACGCGGGCCCAAAGCGTCGACGGCCAGCGCCGTCAGCAGGGACGACGGCAAGTCACCCTCGAGTGCCACCACAGCACGCGACGCACCGTGGGCTCGGGCGTTGTCGCGCACGGCGAGCACCAGCGCCTGCCACAGCCACTCCTCGGAACGGAACTCGGGCAGTTCGTGATCTTCCAGGGCATCGAGCATCACACCGCGCTGGATCTCCTGAACCAGTAGGCTCTCCTCAAAACACGGCGCTTGGGCCACCACGCGACCGCAGTCGTCGAGCACAAACGAACCGCCGGTATACACCGACTCGTCATAGGCACCGACCGGCGCCATGCAGGCAAACCACATGCTGCGCTTGGATGCGATCTTGCGGTAGGCGCCGCTGCGAACGGCGGCAATGGCAGCAGTCTCGCGGTCGGTCATGTCAAACGCGTTGAATTGGAAATACGCAATGAGGTCAACACCGGTCGGCAACATCTCGAGTTCGCGGTCCAAGTCAAAAATCACGGCGATGCGCACGCCGTCCACGTCGAACACCGGCGGCGCCCAACGCGTGTCGTTGTTCTCGCCACGCTGCAGGGCAATGCTCGAACGCGCCGGCACCACATGACCGTCCTTGAGCATCATGTAGTCGAGCAGCGGCTGGCCCTCAAACGAAACCGCCGCGGGCACGATGCAGATCATGTCAAGCTCCTGGATACGCTCGGCGACACCAGTCAAGCCGGCAAGCATGTCGTGCTCAAAGTCGGCAGTGCCCACCAGGCCCCCGGGCATGGCGCCCATAAAGAGCGGAGCCGGAACGCACAGCACGCGCGCCCCGCGCTCGTGGGCCAGACGAGCCTGGTCCTCGATGCGGCCGCAAATGCCCTCAATATCACCCAGGCGCATATCGATCTGTGCAAGCGCGAGCTTCATGGCCCAGCCCTTTCCGTCGTAAACCGTCGAAATCGTAGTAAAAGCGCCGGCCGCATAATGCAGTCGGCGCTTGCATGTGCATATGCTAGCTATGATACCCCGAGCGGGGGCGCGCTCCTAGAATGTCGCGGACCACAGCCCGTGCAGGTTGCAGTAGGCATAGACGGTACCGGTCTTGGAGCCGCCCGCGAAAAACGTCGCGGGTTTCATGCCGGGCTCAAGGTAATGGACCTCTAAGCGGCCCTCGGCCTCAAGGGCGATCCATTCAATGTAGTGCTCGGGCAGGCTGGGGTGCTCGACCGAGCCAACGCGTGCGCGAATCACGTGACCGTCGCGCTCGGTCTCGACAACAGGCACGTGCTTCTCGTGCGCCGCGTCCTCAGTGTTTGCGGTCAGCTCCGTGCAACCGGCAGGGGTCGCAACGTCGTCGCCAAGGGCAGCGATGAGCTTACCGTCGGGGTCCTTAAAGAATTTCGCCATGATGTTCTCCTTTGCTTATGTGCCGATGTTCTCGATGCTTCTTATGCCCAAAGGCAGACAAACCATCCACGGCATTGCAAATGAACACATAACGGATCAGGCAAGCGGTCGGGCCAAAATGCGTCGACCGTCCTGCCCACTCCAGCAGTCCCACCCCGCGCGCGGCTAGCGACCGTCGCCGCCGAGCAGCGCCAGAACATCCTCGCGCGTGAACAGCGCCGACGAGATGCCGTCGCCGCCGAGCACGCTGTTGACCAGGTCGCGCTTGGACTCCTGCATCTGCATAATGCGTTCCTCGATCGTGTCCTTGGCAATGAGCTTGTACACGGTCACGGTATGTTGCTGGCCAATACGATGCGCGCGGTCAGTCGCCTGGTCCTGCGCCGCCACGTTCCACCACGGGTCGTAGTGAATGACCACGTCGGCCGCCGTCAGGTTAAGGCCCACGCCGCCCGCCTTGAGCGAGATCAAAAAGACCGGCACCTCGCCCGCTTGGAACTGCGCGACCATCTTGGCGCGGCTCTCCTTAGACGAAGCGCCCGTGAGCTTAAGGAAGGCGATGTCCTCCTTGGCCAAGCGCTTACCGATGATATCGAGCATACCCGTAAACTGGCTGAACAACAGGACGCGATGCCCGCCGTCGAGTGCGCCGTGCACGAGCTCCATGCACGTATCGAGCTTGGCGCTCCCCGCCTTGTAATCCTCGTAGTGTAGACGCGGGTCGCAGCAGATCTGGCGCAGCTTGGTGAGCTCGGCGAGCACCTTGAGCTTATCCTTCTTAAACTCGGATGACTCGCGGTGCTGCACCTGTTGGGCGATACGGTCCTGGTTGGCCAGGTAGAGCTTGCGCTGCTCGCCGCCGAGCCGTGCCATGACCGTATCCTCGATCTTCTCGGGCAGGTCGGCCACCACGTCTTCCTTGACACGGCGCAACACAAACGGCGACACGAGCGCTTGCAGGCGAGCGGCACTGTCGCCCTCGGCATGCTCGACCGGGCTTTCGAAGCGCTTGGCAAACGACTCGCGCGTGCCGAGCAGGCCCGGCATTAAAAAGTCGAAGATACTCCAGAACTCGGATAGGCGGTTTTCGATGGGCGTGCCCGTCAGGGCAAAGCGCACGCCGGCAGGCAGGCGCTTTGCGGCGCGCGCCACCTGGGTGAGCGGGTTTTTAATGTACTGGGCCTCATCGAGCACCACACGGGCAAAGTCCTGCTCGACGTACTCGTCGATATCGCGCCGCATAAGGTCATACGACGTCACGACCACGTTATGCTCGGCCACGCCGGCAATCTGCACGCGACGCTGCGCCTTGGCGCCCACAATGGCGCACACATCGAGCGACGGGGCAAAGCGCTCCAGCTCGGCAGTCCAGTTGTACACGAGCGAGGCCGGGCATACCACGAGCGTGGGCTTGGTGTCCCCCGCCTCCACGCGCGCCAGAATATGCGCAATCATCTGGAGCGTTTTGCCCAGGCCCATGTCGTCGGCCAAGATGCCGCCAAGGCCCAGGTGTTCGAGCGAGCCGAGCCACTGGTAGCCGTCGACCTGGTAGCCGCGCATCGTTGCCTTGAGCGATGCCGGCACCGTAAAGTCCATCTTGCCGAGCGTGTCCAGGCGCTCGACGGTACGGCGGAACGCAGCGTCGCGATCGGCCTCGAGCGCGGGCGTGCGCGCAAGCATGCTATCGACAAAAAGGGTGCTCGACGCGGGAAGCGACACGCCGTCGAGCAGGTCGACGGCATCGACGCCCAGGTCCTCGGCGAGGCCAAACGCGGCTCGGGCGCCCTCGTCCAGGCGAATGATGTCGCCGGACGTAAGGCGCGCAAACGTTTGATGACGCTTGTACGAATCGAGATAGACGGCAAGGTCCGCAGCCGAAAGCCCACTCGCACCCAACTCGACGTCGAGCAAGTTGCTCTTGACGGTGGCGCGCACCGAGAGTTTGGGCGCAGGGTGCACCGAGATCTGGCGCAGGCGGTCGCTGAGCATGACCTCACCCAGCTCGGACAGGGCAGACAGGCCCTCGGTCAGCAAGCGGAACAGACTCTCGTCATCGCGCTCCTCAAACGCCAGACCGCCCTCGTAGAAATCGAAGTACAGGGCCGCTGTATCCATAACGCGAAACTCCGCCACCTCGTCGCGGGGCGGCACGCCGGGGCGCTGTTCTTCAAAGGGGCTGCCCGGAGCGCCCAGGCTAAAGAGATCCGCCGACCAGTCGCCGTAGATAACCGTAATTTTGCAGGTCACGAGCCCATCGTCGACACCGATCGCCATGGCAAAGCTCGGCTCGGGCGCCACGGTATCGAGCGCAGCGGGCGCGGTAAGGTCGGTATAGTCACGCAAAATGGGCAGCGCCATACGGCAGAACTCCCCCACCTGCTCGGCGGCAATATGGGCGGGCGTGCGGCACGGCAGCAAGCGCGACAAAAAAGGTGCGGCATGATGAGCAAATGCAGCGTCGGTACGGCGCGCGCGGCCCGTGTCAACCAAGTAGGCGGCATCGCCCGACGCAAAGCAGTACATATTGGCGGGCAGGCGCAGGTCATAGCTACCACCAGCCGCCGGCGCGATTTTGGCGGCAAGCAGCGGTGGGCGCTTAGCGGACGCCTCGTCCTCCCCTTGCGGAGACAGCTCAACCGCCACGTCGTAGGTGCGATGCGTCGTCGTCCCCCGCGACCAGACGGGCTCAAAGGAGATGCTCTGGCCGCGCAGCAGGTCCAGCACATATACGATGCTATGCTCGGACAGCGGCAACTGACGCTCGGCAAAAAAACCGCTGCGGGCAAAGTCGTACGACGCCGAACGCGAGCTTGTGATGTCATCGAGATAGGCAACTGTCGTCACAACAAGGTTGAGCAGCTTTGCCGATGTTTCGTCAAAGGCCTCAGGTGAATGGACAAACGTGAGCTTCTTGCCATAGGAGAACGTGCCGCCACGCACGTAGGCATCGGCCATGCCGTCGATGTCCTTGACCACGTAGGAGACCGATCCACAGCGAATGCGGAACTCGAGCGCCCAGCTAAAGCGGTCAGCGAACAGCGGATTGTAGTACGGCACCAACGAGGGCTCCAACGCCGCTTTGGGGGCGTCGGGATCAACGGCACCGGCAAGCTTGCGGCGCATGCTCGCCAGCTCATCCATGCGCGCGTCCGAAAGATCGGAAAGCGCCGCCACAAGGCTCGGGCTCGTGGGGACGGGCGCCGGGAAGGGAAAGTTGGAGTTGACGGCCGGCGCGGCGGACGCGGCACGCGCGGGCTGTTTCGGCTGCGCCGTAAACGTGCGAACCGGCGTGCGCAAACCTTCGACGGGCTCGGCGCCGCTGGCATCCAAATACGCCAGCGCCGTGGCAATAGCGTGCTTACACATACCGGGATAGCGGTATGCGGCGGGGCAGTCGCAGTCGTAGTCGATAACCTCGTGCTCGTCCATGTCAAGCGTCACATGCGTCTTGTACAGGTCGCCGCGCGAGCCGCGCACCGTGCCCTCGACCGTCACGTTTTTGGAGAAGCGCGAGCCGCTGTCCTCGATCGACAGCACGGCACCGTTGAGCATGAGCGAACGCCCCTTCATAAAGGTGCCGCTCAACGCCGCCTCTTTGCGAAGCGCCTGCACAAACGTCCCCTGCGCCATCACTTCCTCCAATCTCGCGCGGACCAGCAAGGTCGCCCTTAGATCACCGTCACTCTGCCTTGGTTGCCGACGATGGCCTTTGCCTCTGCCAGCAGCGGAATCGAGCGTGCGTTGACCTTGACCGGCACCTCGGCACGGAGCACGCGCCCGTCCACCTGCTCAATAAAGATCTCCACGCGATCGCCGCCCGGGTTAGCGGTGAGCACCGTGGCCAGGCGCGCCATATTGCCCTGGCTAAAGCGGCTGTTGGGCACCATGACCTCAAAGACCTTGGGCTTGTTGTTCTCCTCGCTAAGCTCCAGCGGCACAATCTCCTGCGCGATGATCTGGTCGCCGCGGTCCGAGCGCTCGAGCTTGCCCTTAATGCGCACAAACGCGTCGGACAGCTGCGCGCCGGTCTCGGGATCGACCTCGCCGTACAGATACCCCTCGGCCTCCTTGTAGGTCTTGGGGAACACCACGACCGTGGCCTCGCCTTCCATGTCCTCGAGCTGCACGATGCCCATGGGGTCGCCGTTTTTGGTCACGCGCTTGGACACGCTCGAGACCATACCGGCCCACCACAGCGCCTTGCCCTCGGGAATCTCCTGGTTGATGGTGCCGCCCGTGGGGTTTTGCACCTCATAGCCGGTATCGATCTGCGAGAACGAAAAGTCACGCGCCTTGGCTAGTGCATACTCAAACGGGCGCAGCGGGTGGTCCGAGACATAGATGCCCAGAACCTCTTTCTCCTGGCTCAGCTTGAGGTGTCGGTCCCATTCCTGGCCGTCCGGATCGGGCACGCTGACCTCGAAGCCCGAGCCCTCAACGTCGCCAAACATATCGAAGAACGAGGTCTGGCCGCTCGCGCGGTCCTTTTGGCGCTTTACCGCGGCATCGATGATGTTCTCGGGGTTGTTCTTATCCACAAAGTGCATCATCTGGCGACGCGGATACCCCGTGGAGTCGAAGGCGCCTGCCTTGATGAGCGATTCGATCACGCGGCGGTTAGCCTGGCTCGAGTCCACGCGCTCGACAAAGTCGTGCAGCGTCTTAAACGGGCCGCCCGCCTCGCGCTCGGCAATAATCGCCTGCGCCACGCCGGTACCCACGCCGCGGATGCCGGCCAGACCAAAGCGCACGCCCTCCTTGGTAGCCGTGAACTCGGTACCGGACTCGTTGACATCTGGCGACAGCACGGGGATACCGTCGTGACGGCACGCCGAGACGTAGTGCACGATCTTGTCGGTCTTGCCCGTATAGGACGTCAGAACGGCCGCCATGTACTCGTGCGGATAGTGCGCCTTGAGCCATGCCGTCTGCATAACCAGGATGGCGTAGCCGGCGGAGTGCGACTTGTTAAAGGCGTAAGATGCGAACTCGAGAACATCGTCCCAAATCTTCTGGGCGACCTCGCGCGTGTAGTTGTTCTTGATAGCGCCGTTCATCCAGTGGTCGTAGGTGGTCTCGTCCGAGCCATCCTCCCAGTGCAGCACCGTCGACGTGAGCAGTTTGATCTTCTTCTTAGCCACGGGCTTACGGATACGCGAGTCCGATTCGCCCTTGGAGAAGCCGCACATCTCGACGGAGATGAGCATAACCTGCTCCTGGTAGACCATGGTGCCGTAGGTTTCGCCCAGGATGTCGTCCAAGCGGTCGTCATAGGAGACAGCCGGCTCCTTGCCGTTCATACGGTTGATGTAGGACGAAACCATGCCGGCGCCCAGCGGGCCCGGGCGGTACAGGGCGATCAATGCTACGACGTGCTTGTACTCGGTGGGCTTCATGTTCTTGATCGTGGCCGTCATGCCGGCGGACTCGACCTGGAAGACGCCGGCGGTGTGACCGGAGCCCATGAGCTTAAAGATCTCGGGATCGTCAAAGGGAATCTCTTCCTCTTTGATGTCGATGCCGAAGTTCTTTTTGATGTTGGCTTTTGCCTTGGAGATAACAGTCAGCGTACGCAGGCCCAAGAAGTCCATCTTGAGCAAGCCCATGTCGGCAACGGTATGACCTTCGTACTGGGTAATCTCGACGCCGCCCTTGGTGTCGAGCTTGGTGGGCACGTGCTCGTTGACGGGGTCGCGACAGATCAGAACGGCGCACGCGTGCACGCCCTCGCCACGGGTGAGGCCCTCGATCGAGAGCGCCGTGTCGATGATGCGGCGGGCGTCGTCATCCTTTTTATAGGCCTCGGCAAAGTCGGGGTTAAACAGATCCTCTTTGCCGGGTTGCTTGTCGAGCACCTGCTTGAGCTTGACCTTGGGGTCGCTCGAGACCATCTTGGACAGGCGCTGGCCCATGTAGACCGGATAGTCCAAGACGCGCGCGGCGTCATTGATGGCCTGCTTGGCCTTGATGGTCGAGTAGGTTATGACGTGGGTGACCTTCTCGGGGCCGTAGAGCTGGCGAACGTGCTCCACGACCTCGAGGCGCCGCTCATCGTCGAAGTCCATATCGATATCGGGCATCTCGGTACGCTGCGGGGACAGAAACCTCTCGAACATCAGGCCGTTCTCGAGCGGGTCGAACGCGGTGATATTCATGGCGTAGGCGACGATAGCGCCGGCGGCCGAGCCACGGCCGGGGCCGACGCCGATGCCGTTGTCCTTGGCCCATTGCACGTACTCGGCAACGATCAAGAAGTAGGCGGCAAAGCCCTTGTCGCAGATGACCTTGTATTCGTACTCAAAGCGCTCTTTGATGTTGACGCCACCGATCTCGCGCGTGGCCCAGTCGTCGCCATAGTGCTGGCGCAGGCCCTTCTCGCACTCACGGCGGAACTGGCTCTCGTGCGTCTCACCGGGATCGAGCAACGGGAAGCGCGGCAGGATGATGGAGTCCCAGTCGAGCTCGACGTAGCACTTGTCGGCGATCTCGAGCGTGTTGTCGCAGGCCTCGGGGCAATACGGGAACATCGCCCGCATCTCCTCCTCGGTCTTCATGTAAAACTCCGAGCCGGTCATGCGCATGCGGTTGGGGTCATCGACCTTGGCGTTCATGCCAATACACATGATGACGTCCTGCACGGGCGCGTCCTCGCGGCGCAGGTAGTGGAAGTCGTTGGTGGCGATGACCTTGACGCCCACCTGCTTGGCGATATCGATGAGTGTGCGGTCCATCTGCTCGTCTGTCAGGCCGTTGTCGGTGGTAATGCCGTGTTCCTGGATCTCAATGTAGAAGTCGCCGGAGTCGAAGGTGTCACGGAAGGTCTCGGCCCATTTGATGGCGCCCTCCATGTCACCACGGTCGATGTATTTGGGGATGATGCCCGCGATACAGGCACTGGTGCAGATCATGCCCTTGGCATGGCGGCGCAGGTTGTCGAGCGTCACGCGCGGCTTGTAGTAAAAGCCCTGCACGGCGGCCTCGGAAACCGTCTGCATCAGGTTGACGTAGCCCTCCTGGTCCTTGGCCAGAAGGATCATGTGGTAGAGCTCGGGCTTGTGGTCGCGGGCAAGGGTCTCGTCCGGCGTAAAGTAAACCTCGCAGCCAAAGATGGGTTTGATGACCAGGGGCGGCTTGAGCTCGTCGATGTTGCCCTTCTCGTCCCACATGGCCATGTCCTTCACATACTGGGCATGCTCGCGCGGGTTTGCCTCGGGATCGGGCTCCACCAGCTCGTCGCGTCGGTCCTTTTCCAAGAAGGCCTTGTCGTGGCTCCAGGTTTTGTACTCGGGCGTATTGTGATTGACGGCGTCGCAGGCCAGCGCCAAGTCGGGCACGCCGTACATGTAGCCGTGGTCGGTAATGGCGACGGCGGGCATGCCAAGCTCTACGGCACGGTTGACCATATCCTGGATACGGGTTGCGCCGTCGAGCATGGAGAAAACAGTGTGATTGTGCAGATGGACGAATGCCATGTGATGAGCTCCGATGCGGGTTCGTGTTCTGACTGAACGATTTTACCCCACGGCACGGACAGCACCCAAACCTAGCCAAACCCACACGGGCAGTCTTTTTGGGACCTTCAAAAAGGGGAATGAGCGCATCCAGATATATCGAGTATTACTGGACCCCGGCGATACGCTGAATGATTTGTGACGAATAGTCATGTCCATCAAGAAGGCTCGACGCTTCGGGCAGCTCGTCAATCGATATATCAATTCTTGGAGACATGTATTCCTACCATTTTTAAAGAAACAACAGCGGTAATTGCTATCGCGATTGCGCCAATAACACCGAGCGCTATCTGAATGGGATATAACCCCAACACATATCCAAATATGGAGAAAAACATTGCGGAAAAGAGAGCCCTTACCAGAGACGCGACGGAAAGGACCGTCGCGCGGAAATCGTCCGCTATCGCGTCTTGGATTAAGTTTTCCGAAGTAATGTACACCACTTCTGGGAGAAAGCAAAGCGCCATGCTAAGGCCAAACAAACACAGCGGATTTGAAGCGAACCACGGAAGAATCATGAAAAGACCAGCCTCGATTAGCATCGAGCCGAGCATGGTATTTCTTTTCCCGAAACGCGATGAGAAGAAATCTGCTGCAATGTAGGCCGTCGCATTTACTGCATAGGATGCACCGAAAAAGATTCCTATTATGGAGACGGGAGCATCAAATGCGTCGAATACCAACTGATTCAAGTTGTAATAACTCCCATAGAATCCATCGAGCATGCTTGTGCCGATTAGAAGAAGCAATATCGCAAAAGCAGATTCTCCAACACGCCAGGTTTCGCGTCTGAACATCTTGGCTGCGTCAAACCTTCCCTTTTCAGAGCTTTCAGAACGGGTCGCTTCCGTCCTCTCAATGGGATACAGAAGGAAAAGCTGCAGGAGATAGAAAACGGAGACACATACGTAGAGGGCGCTCCAAGATACTTGGGCAATGAAAGATCCGAGCACAATTGCCATTCCCGTAGCGATTGATTGCGCGGCAAGCAGCCGAGCATTGATGGTGAGGAAGCGCTCTCCTTGACCAGCATTCCGGGCAATTTCATATAAAAGTGCTTGTTCGGATCCCGATTGAAGGGAGTAGGCGAGTGCCTCAACAAGGGAAAGCACTACAAGAAAGGGGCCTGAGAGCAACAGCATGCCAGCCGTATGGAAGAAAAGCAGCAGCACGCCCACTTGAATCGAAAACTTTTTTCCAAAGAAATCGCCCACTAACCCTGTTGGCAGCTCGAGGACGACCGTTGCATTGTTAAACAGGGCTTGATAAAGCGCGATTTCCGTGACAGACATTCCTTTCTCCACAAGGAAAAGTAGAAATACCCCCGATTTAAAACAAATCCCGCGAGAACGAAAAAGGCGGAATAGATGTGCAGTTGCGTAGTGGCATTCTTATTCACTTGGCACTTCCGTCAACTAATTTTGTCGGGCCGCTCGCTACTGACTCGAAGCCTGAAGTGTCCACAGTTGATGTGAAGAGCGGTAAAGCATTTGCACAGGGGTATCAATGGAATACATCCGAAGCGTTTTCGGCAGCATCATCGGCGAAGGCGGGATTAGCTTTTACGCGGCGCTCACCCTCGATGTATTTGACGATTTGATCAATCGTCTGGTTGGCGTGGCTCTTGAGCTTGCGCTCATAGAAGAAGAGGCCGAGCTTGCCGCGCGTACCAGACGTGTTACCACCCACACCCTGAAAATCCTCGGTATAGGTGAGCTCGCAGGCACCATCGCCAGCAGGTGCAGCCTCATAGCGCATGGTATTGATGCCCGCCGCATACTGAAAACGGACCTCATAGAGACACGGGTAGTCAAAGTGCTTGATCTTAACCTTGATCGCCGTGCCCTTGGCCTTGCCTTTCGCGGACTGGGCGCGCTTCTCGTACTTATAGCCGTTGAGCTTGTTGTGGCTGGGACGCTTGCCCGTGGCGTTCTCGATATCCTGCATGATGGACCTCGCCAGAGCGTCAAAAAGCTCCTCCGGCGTCACCTTAAGCGTTTTGGTGAACTGCATGATGGCTCCTTATTCGTTTGAACCGTTCGAGCCATTGTACCGCCCCAGGCTCTCCCATGCGTTGCGGTGAAATACGGACTGTTTGGCGGCTTTTTTGGCCAAAACAGTCCGTATTCCACCGCAAGTTATCTGAGGGCTAGAGGTTGTAGGTGACTACTTGAGGTTCGGCGGGTTCGACGAAGATGGCTGGATTCGCCTGCTCCACGCGGACGAACTTGACGGTCACGGCCTCAAAGCCCGCCTTGTGCAGAACATCAGCATAGACGCGCGCCTGCAGGGCGTGCTTCTCCTGCAGCTGTTCCGGCGTCTCGTCCGGCGTGCCGCCCGTCTTGTAGTCGATGACCAGCGCGCATGACGAATCCGCCGGGTTCGTCGCCAAAGCGTCGATGGCGCCCTCGGCATATGCACCGTAGCGAGCGATGTCCTCGTCCTCGCAGCCCAGCGAAAAGAACGGCACCTCGGCGCGAACGCAGGGCCAGGCGAGCAGCTCGGCACGGACCGCCGACTTGAGCCAGCGGTCCAGGGCAACGTCGAAGCGCTCGCGCTGCTCCGGCGTCAGGCGCCACAGACGCGCCAGTGCATCGGCACGCGCGGCGGGCAGCTCATCGGCACCCATCTCGATCAGCCACTGGCAGGCGGCATGGAACGCCGAGCCCAGCGCCATGGGGTTGCCGGCGGGCTCGACAGCAGCCACGTCCGCATCCGTCATCTCCGAGCCATCCGACTCCGCATCATCGCCGGCCTCGTCCATGGGCACGTGCGCCTCGGCGGCACGGTCCTCGGACTCGGCATGCAGCGCCGCGGCAATTGACGAGTAGCTGTACGAATCGCGCGCCGGATACGGGCAGGTGCCCATGCGCACGCCCACCGCCCGGGGATACACGAGCTTAAACGCATCGGACTCGGGGTCGGCAGGACCGGGAACGGCAGCGCGGGCATCTGCACCGGCACCCTCCGGCTCCGCATCGCCACGGACAAGCCCGCCCTCGACATCCAGCGAAGCGTTGGCCTCAAACGCCTGCTCGCCAAACGTAAAGTCCGCCAGCGAGATGAGCTCGTAGTCGCCCGGCTTAGAGTTGTCGAACACCAAACGGTCGCTATCGAGCTGCGGCATGTCCAGACTGTCGGTCGGCAGGATGCGGCGCAGCACGTCGTAGGTCAGATCCGTCTCGACATCGAAGGTCGGCGCCGTCACCTTGCCGCGGCTCACGCCGGCATCCATCGCCAGAATGACCAGCTCGCGCGCTCGCGTCATGGCGACATAAAGCAGACGAGCCCGCTCCTCGAGCGAAAGCTGCAGGTCGTCGTTGCGCAGGCGGGCAAATGCCTCGGCGGGAGAGCCCGTCGCGCAGACGTCCTCCATGAGCTCCGGCGGCAACCACAGCGACGTGCCCTTGCCCTTAAACGCGTGTTCAAACTGCTTTTTGACGTCATCGCCCTTCACGAAGGTCCCGTCGGCAAGCTTAACGCCATCAAAACGAGCCGGCAGCGCCACGACTTGCGCCCCACCGTCGACGCGGCCCATCTGTGCCGCACTGGACGATTTGCGCACGCCAAAGCACTCGGCAACCGCTACGACCGGATACTCCAGACCCTTGGACGCATGCACGGTCATGATGCGCACCGCGCCGTCACCCTCCTCGTTGAGGGCACCCGGGGCCTCCTTGCCCGCCAAGAAGCGGTCGAAGGCCAGCGCGATGGAACGCGGCGAGTTGCCGAACTCGGACTCCGCTTCGGCCACGGCATCGAGCGCCTTGAGTACGTTGGCGGCAATGGCCTTGCCCTCGGGGCCGCGCTGTGCCAGACGCACAAACCAGCCGGAGGCGTTGACCACGTCGCGCGCGATGGCGGCGAACGAATCGCGGCCCACGCGACGAAGCGCATACCGCAGCACCTCGCGGGCGCGCGTCACGAGCGGCAAGTCTTGCAAACCCGGCACGTCGAAATCACTCATGATGCCCGCGTCGATATTCCGGCGCGAGGTCTCCCCCGTCTCGCTATCGAGCTTGGTCGCCAGCGCCAGGAACTCCTGGGCGCCGAGCGCAAACATCGGCGAGGCGAGCAGTGGCATAAGGCCCTGCGCCGTATCGGCCGGATTGGCAAGCGCGCACACCAGGGCGCGCACCGTCTGCACCTCGGCGGCTTGGGCAAAGACCGAGCCGCCTGCGATCACGCAGTCGAGCCCCTGGTCGCGGAAGGCCTGGGCATAGACGTCGGCGTTGGTCATGCGGCCCAGCAGCAGCACCATGCCGCCCTGGGGCTGGCCGGCATCGACAAGCGCGCGGAAGCGCTCGGCGATCGCACGGGCCTTGGCCTGTGTGCGCTCCTGCGTACTGCCGCCGGCAACAAAGAGGGCCTGGCGGCGCGAGGCGTCTGCCACCAGCGTGTCCTTGCGGCCGTCGCTCGCCTCAAGATCCAAAAAGCCCTGCATCAGGCCGCCGTCATCGCCGTCGAAGACGCGTGCCACGTAACGCAGCACCTCGTCGTGGCTGCGGAAGTTGCGCACGAGTTTAACGAGCTCGCCGGCGGGGACATCCGGCGTGGCGACCGTCTCGGATGCCGCCGATCCTACCTTGCGCTCCTGGCGGCGGAAGACCTCGACCTCGGCGCCGCGGAAGCGATAGATGGACTGCTGTGCATCGCCCACGGTGCACAGCGCGCGCTCCCCCGCGCCGGTCAGGTATCGGATCAGATCGACCTGCATCTGGTCGGTATCCTGGAACTCGTCGATCATGACCATCTTAAAGCGGCCCTCGTATGCCGCTCGGATGGCCGGGTAATCGCGCAGGGCCTCGTAGGCCATACGCAGCAAGTCGTTGTTGTCGAGGGCGGACTGGGCAGCCTTCAGCGCGCGATACTCAGCCTCCACGGAACGGGCCAGGCCCACCAGCGCATCGAGTGCCGGGCCACCGCAGGCAAGCACGATATTGATAAATGCATCGGCAGCCTCGGCCTTGAGCAGCTCGACCTGCTCCTTAGGAAATGCCTTGCTCGCACGCGGCATGGTGCACGACATCATGAGTCGCGCCGCATCGGCCATGGTCTTGCCGCTGGCCTCGAATGCATCGATGGCGTCGAGCGCCACCTGCGCTTTCTCGGTCGCGGCCTTGCTTGCGCCCAGCGACGCGCGATAGGCATCGGCAAGCGCCGAGGTATCGGCCTGGCCGCGCGCCACGCGCACGTCGTCCATGCCGCCCGGCAACTGGCTCGAGAGCTCCAGCAGCTCGCGCACCAGACCCTTGATGGTGGTGCCGGCACCAAACGGCCCGCCCTCGCCCGCCATGGGATACCAGGCGTAGAGGGCCTTGAGCGATGCGGCGAGCTCGGGGGCGGCATCGGGTGCCGTCGCGCGGGCCAGCACATGCTCAACAGCCTGGTCCATGAGCTCGTCGGTATCGGTGAGCACCGTGAACTCGGGGTCGATGCCCAGCTCCAGCGCGTGCGCGCGCAGAATACGCGAGCACATGCCGTGAATGGTCGAGATCCACGCGTCGTCGACGGTCAGTGCTTCCTCGTCCATGCCCTCGTCGATAAGCGCACGGCGCACGCGGTCGCGAATCTCGGCCGCGGCGTCCTTGGTAAAGGTGATGGCGAGCACCTGGTCCAGATGCTCGACGAACGGACCGGATTCGGGCGAGAGCGCGTAGACGATGCGGCGCGTGAGGGTAAAGGTCTTGCCCGAACCGGCGCCCGCCGAGACAAACAGCGGACGGTCGAGCGTTTTGACGATCTGCAGCTGTTGCGGCATCAAAGTCGAAAGATCCATGGTCTACACGTCCCTCCTTACAAACGTTCCTTCGTGGTTATACGAGCAGCGGGCATGCGCGGCCTGCGTCGACGCCGGGTCGACAGCAGCGACGTTGCCCGCCTCGAGTTCGCGCAAGCGCTCGGCGATGCCGGCCTCCACGCGATCGAGCAGGGCGTCGAAGTCCATGCTGCCGCCCTCGCCGGGAAAGCCCTTCTTAAGCCCCGGGATGCGGCCGTCGCCACGCTCCTCCTCGAGCAGCTCGGCACTCGCGGCGCCTCGCAGCGCCGGTTTGCCGCCCTTGGTCGAAAAATAGAGCGCCGCGCGGGTATCCAGATCCAGCGCCCGGCGCATGGCCTGCGCATAGATAAGCGTCTGGGTATGGGGCGGTAGCCACCGCGGGTCGTCGATGGCGGCCTCGCCCGATTCCTCGTCGCGCACCGTGGGGTCGGCGAGTTTAAACTCCTCAACGCCCGTGCGATGCTTATAGTCGATCACCACGGCGCGGTTCTCAGCGTCCACGTCCACGCGGTCGATGCGCCCGCCGAGTGGCCAACCGGCATACTCGACCTTGAGCTCGTTGAAGGCGAACTCCAGGTAGCGCGGGGCAAAGGGGGCAAGTGCCTCGGACTCGTAGGCAAGCACACCCTCCAGCTGCGGCAAGATCTCGGCCACCTGGCGTTCCTCCACCGCAGAGAGCGGCACCAGCGGGCCCTCCGTGCCGCGCTTGCCGGCGTGCTCGGCCAACGTCTCGTCAAAGACCTCGTGCAGCAGCTCCTGTGCGCGCGGCAGATTCTCGGGCGTCACGCGCTCCATGCCCTCTTGGGGCAGACGGGCATGCAGATGCTCCAGCACGTCGTGGACAAAGTTGCCCTTTTCCATGTTGCCAAAGCCCGCGTCGATCGACTGGGGCTTCACGCGGTACGAGACGAACCAGCATAGCGGGCAGGTCGAATAGGCCTCGATCTGCGAGGCGGACGTCAGACGCGGCACGAGCGGCGCGTCCTCACCCTCGCCATCGCGACGGCGCAGGACCAAATACGGCACGGCCTCGGCACTCAGATGCTGAGGGGCTTCACAGGTCACGCGCTCGCGCTTGAGGCCTTCACCTGCCGCGGGATCAAAGTCGGCGATGATATCGCCCTCGCCCACGCGCATGGGCTTGGCAGCGCCAGCGGCCTCGGCATGTGCCCACAGCTCGGTCCATACGGCTGCCGGGTAGCACTCGCGTGCCTGGCGATCGTGCGTCACACGGGCGAGCGCGACCGGACCGCTCGCCGCCTGCATCGCACGGCCAAAGCGCACGCGCAGCAGGGCAGCGGGCTCCAAAGACACGCCGTCGCGGCGCAGCTCGGCTGTCAACGTGGCAAGCGGGCCCTCTTCGTGCGAAAGCGGATAGCTGTCCAGGTCGACATCGGCAAACAGCACGGCATCGTAGCTGCCAGGGCGAAGAACCGACGCATCGGCAAGCGACGCGAAGCGCACTTGTGCTCGTGGTGTGCGATCGACCTCATAGGTCTCGTAATCGTAGGCGGTACTGCGCTTGTCCACCTTGGTTCGAACGCCGTCGAGAACCGGCACGGTCGCGGCCTGCGACACGTCGAGCGCGCGAGCATCGTTCATAAGGATGTCGATGGCATGGCGCAGCAAAGCCGTCTCTGCCTGGCGACGGGCCTGGCCGTCAAGGCCGCCTAGAGCGCGATCGGGCAACGCCTCGGCAACGGCAAGCATGGCCTTAAGCGCCGTCACGGGCTTGTCACGCCACAGCGCCTGGAACACGTCCGAGACCACACACGGTACGTTCTTAAACCAGTTATCGTCGCTCGTCGCCTTGCGCGCGCCCCTCACCTGGCCCTGAACGCTCTGCAGCAGGCTCTTGACGCCCGCGGTAGTCTTGCTGCGCGAGAGACGCATATTCTTATCGAAGGTACGGGCATTGACGGCATCAGCGCCCGAAAGCGGACTGTAGATCCAGTCGGTAAGCTCCGGCGCGGGCCACCACTCAGTCTTGGAAGCGGTGCCCTCGTCGGCGGCTTTCATACGCTCGATCAGGTTGGCGAGCGCCGTAAACTGCCTGCCCGAGATGGACTGGGAAAACGCCGTGAACTCAGTCGTCTCGGCCGCAATGTGACGCGCCGCCAAACGGGCGGCGAGCTCGCCGAACAGCTGGGGTGCCCGGGCAGAAACGACGAGCACGCGCACGGGGTCGGCGGGCGTTGCAGTAGCTTTATCGGCCTTGGACTCCTTGTGCGCTTTCACCAACTTATCGATGGCGTCCGCATAAGCATGAGCACGGGCATGGGGGCCAGCGACCTCAATAAAGGCAGGCTGAGCGGCGGTCCCGCAAGCGGCATCAGACGCGCCGACACCCTCCCCTAGCGGCGCGATCTCAAACAACACACCGCGGGCATCAAATGCCGTGGCAAGCTCCTCGCGCATCGCCGCCTGCTCGCGGGCAAGCAGCACGACGACCTCTCCCCCATTGTTCGCCACGGCAGACAGCAGCTCGAGTAGACCGTGCGTAAACGACGTGGTACCGCGCACGCATACGGCGCGGGCGCACGCCGGCAGGCTATCGGCCAGGGCACCGGCCATAATGTCGGCTGCCTCGCAGGGCTCGACCATATCTCGACGGTCCAAACCGCCCGCGTAGGCACGCAAAAGCTCAAACACACGAGCCTCGGCATCGCTTTTTGGCTCAGGCTGGCAATTGTTGCCACCGCATCGCTCGGCCGTCGTCCCCGCCACACCCGGCAGCACATCGCGGGCCATGCGCGCGAGCATGCGCACCGTGCCCTGGCTACGCGAAAGCGGCTGCAGGTCGGCATCGTCGCGGCGGGCAATCATATCCGAAAACAGCATCTGACGTTGCAGGTTGTCGACGAAACCGCGCCCGTCGCCCAAAAGCTCCCAAAGCGAGCGAAGCCACGATGCGGGTGTCTTGTAGTCGATACCCAGCGAAATGCCGGCTTCCGCCGCATCATGACGGCACAGATCGAGCTCGGCAAACGTTGGTGCCAGCAACACGGCACGCCCGTGACGGGCAATAAGGTCGGCAAGCAGCGCCGACTCGGCATCGCTCAAATCCGTGCCGGCATTGGTGGTATAGATTCGAACAGGCATGGTCCTCCGCTCAAACCGTTCGCAATAATCAATGCATCCATCCTACCCGCCCAAGCGGACACATTGCCACCGCAGTTCCATCTTTTGGTACAAAGCAACCTGAACCCAACGCACCAGCCGATTGCAGGCATATAAAAACCGCCCCCGGAGGGACGGTTCTTCGTAATTCAATGTTGTCGCTGGCCTACTCGCCATCCTCCAACTTAATGAGGATCTTGCGGTAGCCACCGTACTCGCCGTTCAGCGCCTTTGAAACGCGGCTCACCGTGGTGGACGAAGCGCCGGTACGGGCCTGAACCTCAACATAAGGCTCGCCCTCGTCCAAATAGCGCGCAACCTGCAAACGCTGAGAAAGGTCGCAAATCTCGCGCGGCGTGCAGATATCGGTCAAAAACGCTTGGATATCCTTCTCGTCGTCCAAAAGGCTAAATGCGTGGACCAGCTGCTTGACATCAGGCTTGTCAAACATGTTCTCGATATTCATCGATCACCGCCAAACCCGCCAAAAGGCATCGAAGTTGATACTGACATCGGGCATCGTTCACCCGTTCTATGCAATAGGGCAACGCCTGTGGCTTTTGCCCGTAGCAGTGTAGCACACCACCAAACTAAAGCGACAAGACTCTCTGCCAGCGGCGCGTTTTTCAGGACGACCTTGAATATCAACTTCATCCGAACACCTCCCATATTCATCCGTACATGTACGGATGAATATGGGAACCCGATACCCT